>Ga0315273_10000469_pt1 | contig 42328 bp, 37 predicted proteins | sample YL17G02_0_MG_FD_205753 | JGI IMG/M metagenome (GOLD analysis project Ga0315273, IMG submission 205753) | Sediment microbial communities from Yellowstone Lake, YNP, Wyoming, USA - YL17G02_0 | ecosystem: Environmental > Aquatic > Freshwater > Lake > Sediment | place: USA: Wyoming | collected...
GCGCCGGTCTTCCTCGTGATCGCGACGGCGCTCGTGGCCGCGGCATGCGGTAGCGGCGACAGCAACTCGACGGCGAGCGGCGCGAGCGGGTCCGCCGATCTCACCGGCACGATCGTGGTTTCGGGCTCGTCGACGGTCGAGCCGATCTCGTCGTTCGTGGCCGAGCTGTTCAACGAGACGAGCCCGAACGTCGGGATCAGCGTCGACGGCCCCGGCACCGGAGACGGGTTCGCGCTCTTCTGCAAGGGCGAGACCGACGTAAGTGACGCGTCGCGCCCGATCGAGCCCGAGGAATCGAAGGCCTGCAAGAAGGAGGGTATCGACTACACGGAGCTGGAGGTCGCGCTCGACGGCATCACCGTCATGACCAACCCGGCGAACACGGCCGTCGAGTGCCTCAACAAGGGCGACCTCTATGCGCTGTTCGGGCCGGAGTCCTCCGGCATCGACACGTGGTCGGGCGCGGACAGCCTCGCCCAGCAGGTGGACGGCAACGGCGGGTTCCCCGACGCATCCCTAGAGATCACCGCCCCCGGTGAGGAATCCGGCACGTACGACGCCTTCATCGATCTCGCGGGCATCGAGGACACGGCGCTCGCGCAGGGCGTGCCCGAGGACCAGGCCGCGTCGCTCCGCAACGACTACCAGGCATCGCCCGATGACAACGTGATCATCACGGCGATGGAGGGTTCCGACAGCGCGCTCGGGTTCGTCGGGTTCGCGTACGCGCAGGACGCGGCCGACCAGGTGAAGGAGATCCAGGTCGACGGCGGCGACGGCTGCGTCGCCCCGACGACCGACACGATCGCCGACGGGTCGTACCCGCTCAGCCGCTCGCTCTACATCTACGTGAACGACGCGAAGCTCGCCGAGAGCGACGCGCTGAAGGGGTTCGTCGACTACTACGTGAACGGTGAAGGCCTGACGACGGCGGTCACCGAGACGGGGTACGTGCCGCTTCCCGCCGACCGTGTCCAGGCCACGCAGGACGCCTGGGCCCAGGTATCGGGGGCATAGGAGCACGCCTCGATGGAACAGGGCGCGAACATGGTGACGACACGAACCGAGGTGACCCTCGGCTCACTGAAGGGGAACGCTCGCCGGAGACGGAAGGAGGCGGTGATCAAGGCCGCCCTGGTCGGGGCAGCGGGATTCTCCCTCGCGATCAGCATCGCCATCGTCCTCGCCCTGGCGGGCGAGGCGTTCGTGTTCCTCAGCAAGGTCGATCTCTCATCGCTGTGGAGCGGCGTCTGGTCGCCCCGCCGCGGCGACTTCGATATCCCGACCCTGGTGATCGGCACGCTGTGGGTTGCCATGATCGCGATGACGATCGCCGGACCGCTCGGCCTCGGCGCCGCGATGTACCTCTCCGAGTACGCGAGCCCCAAGACGCGCCGACGGCTCAAGCCCATCATCGAGACGCTCGCGAGCATCCCGAGCGTCGTGCTCGGCTACTTCGCGCTGCAAGTGATCAACCCGCAGATCGTGCAGAACCTGATGGGCGCGACGAGCACCTTCACGATCATGGCGGCGGGGATCGGCGTGGGGATCCTCACGATCCCGCTCGTCGCCACGGTGGCGGAGGACGCGATGCACGCGGTGCCGGCTGCGCTCCGCGAGGCCGCGTACGGCATCGGCGCCAAGCGCCGCACCGTGACGATCCGCGTGGTCTTCCCGGCGGCGATCTCGGGGATCTTCGCGGGCCTGATCCTCGGGTTCTCGCGGGCCATCGGCGAGACGATGGTGGTCGCGCTGGCCGCGGGCGCCACCGGTCAGGCACCGCGCCGCTACAACCCGCTCGAGCCCGGCCAGACGATGACCGGCGCGATCGCCTCGCTCGCGATCGGCTCCGATAGCGTGAAGAGCGCGGACGTCAACGCGGTGAACCCGTTCACCGCGCTGTACTTCGTTGGCCTCCTGCTCTTCGTGATCACGTTCGGGCTGAATATCCTCAGCGAGCGGTTCGTCCGCCGCGTCCGGAGGAACTTCTGATGTCCACGCTGGCGTCCTCCACGGCGACGACCCGCGCGAGTGTTGAGGCGGCGCTCCGCGGCCGCAAGCGTGACATCGGCGGCACGATCTTCAGCGTGCTGATGCTCTCGGCACTGCTGTTATCGCTGCTGATCCTGGTGGTGCTCTTGGTCTCGGTTCTCCAGGACGCCTGGCCCGTGCTCTCCACCCGGGGCGCCGACTTCGTCAGGAGCGACACCTCCCGCATCGACTCCCGCACCGGCGTGTGGCAGGGTCTCGTCGGCTCGTTCATCCTGGTGGGGTTCGTCGCCGTGATCGCGCTCCCGCTCGGCATCGCGGCCGCGGTCTACCTGCAGGAGTACGCGCGCGATTCCCGGCTGAGCCGGTTGCTGATCACGAACATCCGGAACCTCGCGGGGGTGCCGTCCGTCGTGTACGGCATCTTGGGCCTCGTGGTGTTCGTGCAGGCGCTGCGGAGCGTGACAGGTCCGGATGTCTACGGCCGAAGCTACATCGCCGGCGGATTGACGCTCTCGGTGCTCGTGATGCCGATCATCATCCTGATAACGATGGAGGCGCTGCGGGCGGTGCCCAACGGGATCCGCGAGGCCGCCTACGGGGTCGGCGCCACCCGGTGGGAGGTCGTGCGGAGCCACGTGCTCCCGTACGCGGCCCCCGGCGTGCTAACCGGCGCGATCCTCTCGCTCGCTCGCGCGTTCGGCGAGACCGCGCCGCTCCTTCTCGTGGGCGCCGTGACCGGGTATCTGTCCACCCCGACGGGCCGGACGCCTATCGAGATCTTGCAGGGCCAGTACACCTCGCTCCCCACCCAGATCTACGCGTGGGCCAAGCTCGCCGGACAAGGATGGCGAGCGAACACGGCCGCGGCTATCGTCGTGCTGCTCGTCGCCATCCTCGTGGTGAACGCCCTCGCGATCGTCCTGAGGAACCGCTATGACCGGAAGTGGTGATGAGATGGAGACGACCCAGATCAGGCCGGTGACCCCGGCGGCACCCGAGACCGAGGAGGCGGGCCACCTGACGATCGAGACCGCCAGGGAGACCGAAAGGCAGGGGACCGCGCCCGAGGTCGTCTTCGACGTCCGCGATCTCTCGGTGTACTACGGCGACTTCCGGGCCGTGCGGGACGTCACGCTCCCGATCCTCGAACGCGAGATCACGGCGCTGATCGGACCCTCGGGCTGCGGCAAGACGACCTTCCTGCGATGCCTGAACCGCATGAACGACCTGATCGAGGGCGCGCGCGTCGAGGGCACGCTCACCTACCACGGCGTGGATCTGTACGACCCCCAGGTTGACGCGGTGGAGGTTCGCCGGCGGATCGGCATGGTCTTCCAGAAGCCGAACCCGTTCCCGAAGTCGATCTACGACAACGTCGCCTTCGGCCCCAAGATCGCCGGCCACAAGGGCAGCATGGACGACCTCGTCGAGGAGTCGCTCCGCAAGGCGGCGCTCTGGGACGAGGTCAAGGACAAGCTGAAGGAGTCCGGGCTGGCGCTCTCTGGTGGGCAGCAGCAGCGGCTCTGCATCGCGCGCGCGATCGCCACTCGACCCGACGTGATCCTGATGGACGAGCCGTGCTCGGCGCTCGACCCGATCGCGACGGCCCGGATCGAGGATCTGATGCAGGAGCTCGTCTCCGACTACACGATCGTGATCGTCACGCACAATATGCAGCAGGCCGCTCGGGTGAGCGACCGCACGGCCTTCTTCACCGTGGAGATCTCCGAGGAAGGGCAGCGCACCGGCCGCGTGGTCGAGTTCGACCGCACCGAGACGATCTTCACGAATCCGGGCGATGAGCGCACGGAGGCCTACGTGACCGGGAGGTTCGGATGACCCGCGAGTCGTTCCACGAGGCCCTGGAGCGGATCGAGTTCGACCTGCTCGCGCAGGGCGAGCTTGCCTCCGCATCGGTGCAGCGGTCCGTGGAGGCGCTCGTCACGAGCGACGAGCAGCTCGCCCTCGCCGTGATCGAGGCCGATGACGAGATCGACGACCTGTACCTCCGGATCGACCAGGAGGTGCTGCAGGTCCTGGCGCTCCAGTCGCCCGTCGCCGCCGACCTTCGGCTCGTGTCGGCGATCCTGCACAGCTGCCTGCATCTCGAGCGGATCGGCGACCAGTCGGTGAACGTCGCGAAGATGTTCCTGGCCACGAAGGATCTGCCGGGAAGCGCATCCATGCGGCAACAGCTCGACGAGATGGGGACCCTGGTGGTGGGGATGATCCGCACCGCGATGGAATCGTTCGCCAAGCGCGACCTCGAGCTGTGCCTGCGGCTCCCCCAGATGGACGATCCCGTGGACCGGCTGAATCGGGCCACGCACCTGGAGGCGCTGAAGCTCGCAGACGACCCGGGCGCGCTCGATTGGGGCATGCACATGAACATGGCAGCGCGGGCGCTCGAGCGGGTGGGCGACAACGCCGTCGACATCGCCGAGCAGGTGGGGTTCCTCCTTACGGGGGAGTTCCGCGAGTTCACGGACGCCTCCCATGACGACCTTGCCTGAGCGCATGAGCGAACCGCCGACGCGGATCCTGATCGTCGAGGACGAGGCCTCGCTCGCCGATTCCGTCCGCTACAACCTCGAGCGCGAGGGGTACGAGGTGACGGTCGCGACAGACGGGCGCGCCGCCGTCGAGCGGTTCCGTGAGGAGCGCCCCGCGCTCGTGATCCTCGACCTGATGCTCCCGGAGCTCTCGGGGCTCGACGTGTGCCGGACGATCCGCGAAGAGTCCGACGTCCCGATCATCATCGTCACCGCGAAGGATTCAGAGGCCGACAAGGTCGCCGGGCTCGAGCTCGGAGCCGACGACTACGTCACGAAGCCCTTCTCGGTGCGGGAGCTGGTGTCGCGGGTCCGCGCGCACCTGCGCCGCGCGAAGATGCGGGTGCCAGACGCCACGGATGACACGGTGACTGGGGGACCGGTCGTCCTCGACGTCGCCCGCCACGAGGTGATGGTCCGCGGGGAGGCACTCGCGTTCCCTCCCAAGGAGTTCGAGCTGCTGGAGACGCTGCTCCGGCGCAAGGGCCGTCTGCTCACGCGAGAGTTCCTGATCGAGGAGATCTGGGGCGCCGACTACGTGGGCGACACGAAGACCCTCGATGTCCACATCAAGCGGGTGCGCCGCAAGATCGAGCGCGACCCTCACCAGCCCGAGCACCTGGTCACGGTGCGAGGGCTCGGGTACAAGTTCGTCGACTGAGGCTCGTCCGCTCCCTCGTTCATCCGCCGTTCATCGGGTGGACACCCCGTGCCACAGCCTGTAGCTTGCGCACGGTCGGCCGGCCGGTCGGAGAGGGAGTCCCGTCGTGCCGTTCCAGGTCATCCCTAGGGAGCTCACGTTCTTCGGCCTGTTCGACCGGCTCGCGGACGCCGTCGTGCTCGGCGTGGTCGACCTCACGGCGCTCGTTTCCGACCTCCCGAACAGAGAGCGCTACGCGTCCCGGATCCGCGAACTGGAGCACACCGGCGACGACCTCACGCATCAGATCATCGGCCTCGTGAACACGACGTTCGTCACGCCGTTCGACCGCAAGGACATCCACGTCCTCGCGTCGACGCTCGACGACGTGCTGGACTCTTCGGAGGCCCTCGCCGATCTCCTCGTGCTGCTCCGGATCGCCGAGCCGCTGCCGCAGTTCGTGATGCAGCTCGACACGCTCCTGCGCGCGGTCACGTCCGTGGCGCTCGCGGTGCGGGATCTCCGCGGGATGCAGGGTGTCGTCGAGGCGTGCGCCGATGTCCGCCGTGCTGAGCGGGAGGGCGACTGGCTCTTCCGGCATGGGGTGGCAGAGCTCTACGCGGGCGACTTCGGCGCGATGGAGGTCCTGATGTGGAAGGACCTTCTGTCCGAGGCCGAGGCCGCGATCGACAAGTGCGAGGACATCGCGAACACCCTCGAATCCGTGGTGCTGAAGTTCGCATGACGATCTGGGTTGTGATCATCATCGTGTTCGCGCTCTCGTTCGACTTCTTCAACGGCTTCCACGACGCCGCGAACTCGATCGCCACCGTGGTCTCCACGCGTGTGCTCTCGCCGCGGCAGGCCGTGGCATGGGCGGCGTTCTTCAATTTCGCGTCGTTCCTGATCTTCGGGACGGCGGTCGCCGCGACGATCGCGAAGGACGTCGTGCAGCCGGCGGCCTTCACCAACGCGGTGATCTTCGCGGGTCTCGTGGGCGCGGTGGCGTGGGACATCATCACCTGGTGGATCGGGCTACCGACGAGCTCATCGCACGCGCTCGTGGGTGCGATGGCCGGCGCGGCGGTCGCGAGCGCGGGATGGGAGGCCCTGATCGCGAGCGGCTTCCAGAAGATCGCGGTCTTCATCGTGCTCTCCCCGATCGTGGGCTTGCTGCTCGGCTTCACGTTCATGGTGATGATCTACTGGGTGTTCCACCGGCACCGACGGCTCGAACGGCTGAACCGGGGATTCCGGGTGGGCCAGCTCTTCTCGGCGGCCGCGTTCAGCCTCGCGCACGGCGCGAACGACGCCCAGAAGACGATGGGCATCATCTTGGCGCTCCTGATCGCGAACGGCGTCCTGCCCGCCAACGCCGACGTGCCGCTCTGGGTGGTGCTCTCGGCGCACACCGCGATCGGCCTGGGCACGCTCTTCGGTGGATGGCGGATCGTGCACACGATGGGCTCGAAGATCACGAAGATCCAGCCGGCGCAGGGCATGGCGGCCGAGACGGCCGCCGCCGTCACGATCATGGCCAGCACCTTCGGAGGTATCCCCGTGTCCACGACCCATACGATCACCGGTGGGATCATCGGCGTCGGCACCACGCAACGCCTCTCGGCGGTCCGGTGGGGGGTCGCCGGCCGGGTGGTCTGGGCCTGGGTGTTCACGATCCCGGGGGCGTTCGCGATCAGCTACCTCGCCTATCTGCCCTTCAAGGCGGCGGGATGAGGATCGGTCGGCGGCCGCTGTTTTTCACCGGGCTCGCGGTGATCTGCCTGCTGATGCTCGAGCTGACCCCCCCCGAGTACCGATGGGTGAACCTGTTCGCCGCCGGGCTCGCGATGTTCTGGGCCGTGATGCTGTTCGTCGAGGAACGGTCGCTCGTCCGCTGGAGTCCAGGAGCGAAGGATGTGGCTGCGGCGCGGGCCCGCCGTCCCTCGCCACCGGCCGCACCGGCATCGACGCCACAGGAACCACCCTCGGAGGGGTGAACCTCACGCCGCTCAGGCGTGCTTGAGCACCACCGACTCGATCACGTTCGCGACGTTCTCCAAGCCGTCGAGCGCCTCTTCGAGGGCCTCGATGACCTCCTTGTAGCGGAGCACGTCCATCGCGCGGTGGTCGCCCGAGAAGAGGTCCGCGATGGCGCGCCGGTAGAGCTGGTCGCCCTCGTTCTCGAGGGTGTTGATCTCGACCCAGTACGGCTCGAGCTCGTCGCGCTTCAGGTTGCGGAACGCCTTGAGCGCGGCCTCGGTCTGCTCGGCAGCCCGGTGCAGCACGTCGGCCTGGGATCTCATCTCGGGCAGCGGCGCCTCGATGTGGTGCAGTACGAAGAGGTCGGCGGCCGCCTCGACCTCGTCCATCACGTCGTCGAGCGCGGTGGCCAGTGTGTAGATGTCCTCGCGGTCCATCGGCGTCACGAACGTGGTGTTCAGCAGGCGGATGATCGCGTGGGTGACCTCGTCGCCCTTGTGCTCGCGCTCGGCGATCCGGCGAGCCTTCAGCTCGACATGCTCGTACTCGTGCACGAGTCCGCGGAGCTCGTCGGTCGCCGCGCACAGGTTCGCCCCGGACTCCTCGAACAGGTCGAAGAACGCCTCCGGCCGCTGCGAGACCTTGAGCTTCACGGGTTCCCCTTTCGGAAATGGCCTGCCGAGCGGCGCCTCGCCTGGCGCCGGGCGGCCACAGGGTACCGCGTCCCGAGCGCTACGTACCGGCGTATCACCTCATCCGGGTGAAGGAGCGAGGGTCGGCGGGTGGGAGCATCGGGCATCGGATCTGATCCGCCAAGAGAGCGACCGACCTCGGCCTTGCATCTAGGTCTGACCGAACGGCCGGTTGCGGGCCTCGCGCCGTGTCTCTACGATGGAACGGCACCGGTGCTCGCCGGCTGCGTGATGAGTTGCGCCCGAAGGTGATGATGACTTCCCCGACGCCCGTGCTCGACGAACCGGGATCCCGCTACCTCAACCGTGAGCTGTCGTGGCTCGACTTCAACGCGCGCGTGCTCGCGCTCGCGGAGGATGGCGCCCTCCCGGTGCTCGAGCGGGTGAAGTTCCTCGCGATCTACTCGCAGAACCTCGACGAGTTCTTCCAGGTCCGGGTCTCGGGCCTGTTGGAACAGGTCGACGCCGGCGTGGGCGCCTCGACTCCCGAGGGCATGACCCCGGCCGAGCAGGTTCGTACGATCGACGCCCGCGTTCGTGCGTTGCAGGCTCGCGTGTATCACGTCCTCCTCGACGAAGTCGTGCCTCTGCTCGACAAGGCAGGGATCCGGATCACGTCCTGGGGGCAGCTCGACAGGCAGGACCACGATGTCCTGTCGACCCGTTTCCACGACCAGGTCTTCCCGGTGCTCACGCCGTTGTCGGTCGACCCGGCTCACCCGTTCCCGTACGTGTCGAGCCTCTCGCTCAACCTCGCGGCGATCGTGCGTGACCCGATGACGGGCTTGCGACGATTCGCGCGTGTGAAGGTGCCGCCGCTCCTCCCGCGATTCATGCTGCTCGACGACGGCGAGCGGTTCGTGCCGGTCGAGGAGGTGATCGCCGCGCACCTCGACGTGCTGTTCCCGGGGATGGAGATCGTCACCCACCACGTGTTCCGGGTGACCCGCGACGCCGACGTCGAGGTCGAGGAGGATGAGGCCGAAGACCTCCTCGCTGCGATCGAGGACGTCCTGCAGCGGCGGCGCCGGGGCGCGGACTCCGTCCGGCTCGAGATCGACGAGACGATGACTCCCGAGGTGCGCGCCCTGCTGATGCGCGAGCTCGACCTCGAGGAGAGCGACGTCTACGTCACGGCGGGGTTGATCGACCTTAGCGGGCTCTGGTCCCTCGTGGGGCTCGACAGGCTCGACCTGAAGGAAGAGCCCTGGACGCCGATCACCCAGCCGCGGCTCACCGCGACCGACGATACGCCCGATCTCTTCCGGGTCCTGCGCAACGGCGACGTGCTCGTCCACCACCCTTACGACTCGTTCTCAACTTCGGTCGAGGCCTTCGTCGGGGAGGCGGCGCGCGACCCCGCGGTGCTCGCGATCAAGCAGAGCCTCTACCGGACGTCGGCCGACAGCCCGATCCTCCGCTCGCTGATCCGGGCCGCCGAGGGCGGCAAGCAGGTGGTGGCCCTCGTCGAGCTCAAGGCCAGGTTCGACGAGCAGGCGAACATCACGTGGGCCCGAGCACTGGAGCAGGCGGGCGTGCACGTCGTGTACGGGGTGGTCGGGTTGAAGACCCACGCGAAGACCTGCCTGGTCGTTCGCCGAGAGGCCGAAGGGATCCGCCGCTACGCGCACATCGGCACGGGCAACTACAACCCGGACACGGCGCGCCTGTACGAGGACCTCGGGGTCTTGACCGCCGACCATTCGATCGGCGCCGATCTCACGGACCTGTTCAACCTGCTGACCGGCTACAGCCGGCAGCGCGAGTACCGCCGGCTGCTCGTGGCGCCCGTCACGCTCCGCCAACGGATCCATGAGCTGATCCTGCGTGAGGCGGCGCAGCCCGACGGCTCGATCACCCTGAAGATGAACAGCCTCGTCGACCCCGACATGATCGACGCGCTGTATCAGGCGTCGCAGGCCGGCGCCCGGATCGACCTGATCGTGCGCGGCATCTGCTGTCTCCGCCCCGGTGTCCCCGGCCTGTCAGACGACATCCGCGTCCGCTCGATCGTGGGGCGCTTCCTCGAGCACTCGCGGATCTTCCGGTTCGGGAGCCACGAGCGCGGCCACGACTACTACTTCGGTTCGGCCGACCTGATGCCTCGCAACCTCGACCGGCGGGTCGAGGCGTTGACGCCGGTGAGCGACCCGCACCTGACGGCGCGCCTCGACGAGATCCTCGATGTGAACCTGTCCGACGATGTCCTCGCCTGGGAGCTCGGCCACGAGGGAACATGGTCGAAGATCCCCACCGAGCGAGGGGTGAACACCCACGTGCGCCTGATGGAGATCGCGGGGGAGCGGTCCCGGGGCGAGCGGTGACCACCGAGCGAGAGGCGAAGCTCGCGGTTCCCGAGGGGTTCGCGCTGCCGCCGTTGGACGGGCTGCCGGCCCGGATCGAGGCGCGACCTGACCCCGTGTGGCACACGTACGGGACGACCTACTTCGACACCGTGGACCTGCGGCTGGCGAGCTGGGGCTGCAGCCTCCGGTTCCGCGAGGGCCAGGGGTGGACGGTGAAGCTCCCGCCGTCCCGCGACGGCGTGCTGCTCGTCCGCGACGAACACCGCTTCGACGGGGCGCCCGGGCGGCCACCGGCGGCCGCGGTCGATCTCGTGCGGGCGTTCGTGCGCACGGCGCCCCTCGCCCCCGTGGCGCGGCTCCGCACCGAGCGCACCCTGATCGGCCTCGTGGATCCAGAGGGTCGCGACGTCGGCGAGGTCGTCGACGATGTCGTGAGCGTCCTCGAGGATCGCCGCGTGGCGTCGCGGTTCCGCGAGGTGGAGGTGGAGCTCGCCGAGGGAGCGCCCGAGGGGCTCCTGCCCGCGGCGCTGGCCGTGCTGGGGCGGGCGGGCGCGAGTCCGGTCGACCCGCCCGTCTCGAAGTACGTGCGCGTCCTCGGGGATCGCGTGGCCGGCCTCTCGCCCGAGCTCGGTGAGATGGAGCCCGGCGCAGATCCGTCGGTCGGGGAGCTGGTTGGGTCCGCGCTGCGGGCCTCGGTGACGCGGATGCTCGCGCACGACCCCGAGGTCCGCCTGGCCGAGGACCCCGAAGGCGTCCACCAGGCGCGAGTCGCCACGCGCCGGCTCCGCTCGGACCTACGGACCTTCGGTCCGGTGCTCGACCCCGCCTGGGCCGGCAGGCTCCGCGACGAGCTCGCCAGGTACGCCGACGTGCTGGGGACCGCGCGGGACGCGGACGTCTTGCTCGACGTCCTGGCCACGGGGGCGGCGAGCCTCCAGGAGCGTGATGAGGCGGCGGCGGCGCGGCTGATCGACCGGCTCCGTCGGCAACGGGCGGGGTTCCAGGACGAGTTGCTCGCCGCGATGCGGTCGCGCCGCTACCTCGTCCTGCTGGACGACCTCGTGGCGGCCGCCCACACGCCGGCGGTGCCGCCCGAGGTCGCGTCGCAACCAGCGCGGTCGCTGGGCCCGCTGATGGAGCGGCCGTGGAGACACCTCGAGAACGCGCACGATGCGGCGGGGCGCGACCCCTCAGATGCCGACCTGCATGAGATCCGTATCCGCGCCAAACGCGCCCGGTACGCGGCCGAGGCGCTCGTCCCGGCGTTCGGCAAGCCGGCCCGGCGGTTCGCGGAGGCCGCGGCCGAGCTCCAGACGGTGCTCGGCCGGCATCAGGACGCCGTGATCGCGTCGGCGTGGCTCCGCGACGAGGCCGCGCACGCGGGGATCGGGACCGCCTTCGTGGCCGGTGAGCTCGCCGGGCTGCAGCAGGCGATCGCCCGCGAGACGCGCGACGAGTGGCGCGGGGCCTGGGCCATGCTCGGCCGTCGCAAGCTGAGGTTCTGGGCGTGAGCATCGGCGTGGTCCGGGCGGCCGGAGGACTCCTGATCCGGCCGGACGCGACCGGACTCGTGCGGGTGGCCATCGTGCATCGCCCCCGGTACGACGACTGGTCGTTCCCCAAAGGCAAGGCCGACGACGGCGAGGCCGACGAGGACACCGCCCTGCGGGAGGTCGAGGAGGAGACCGGCCTGCGGGCGGCGCTCGACGCCGAGCTCCCCACCATCCGCTACCTCGATCACATGGGGCGGCCGAAGGTCGTGCGCTATTGGGTGATGCATCCCGAGGGTGGGGCGTTCCAGCGGGGCGATGAGGTGGACGAGCTCCGCTGGACCACGTTCGGTGGTGCCGAGGCGCTCCTCACCTACGATCACGATCGGGCGCTGATCCGGGCGCTCCGCCGGCTGCTCCCCCCGGGGCAGCCCGTATACCTCGTCCGGCACGCGAAGGCGGGCGATCGCGCGAGGTGGACCGAGGACGAGCGGCTCCGTCCGCTCACGATGAAGGGGCGACGTCAGGCCGACGCGATCGTCGAGGCCTTCCGCGATCGTGTGGTGGAGCGGATCGTGACCAGCCCGTATGTGCGGTGCGTCCAGACGGTGCGTCCGCTCGCCCTCGAGCGGCGGATCGCTCTGGAGACCGACGAGGCGCTCGCCGAAGCTGTGTCCGTGGCCGCGACGCTCGAGCTGCTCGATCGGGTCGCGGACCTGCCCACGGTGCTGTGCAGTCACGGCGACGTGATCCCCGCGCTCGTGGAGCATCTCGCGGCGGGCGGCGCCAGGATCGCGACGAACCGAGATTGGAAGAAGGGCTCGACGTGGGTGCTCGAGCGCGGCGCCGACGGCGAGGTGGCCCGCATGCGGTACGAGGCGCCGCCCCTCTGACGGACCGGCGTGGACCTCTCTGGCCTCCCGGGCGCGGCGCGCTCAGTCGACGTTGGGCACCGGTCCTCGCGTGGCGGCCAGGCGCCCCACCCCGCGGAACCCCAGCCGTTCATACATCCGCACGACGGGGGACGCGCCGGGGTCGGCGAGCAGGCACACCCGCGCCGCACCCACCGCGCCGGCCTCGTGGGCCATGCGCATCGTGATCGCCGACGCGAGGCCCCGCCCCCTCGCCTCGGGGAACGTCGCGACGTTGTCGAGGTAGCCGACGCCCTCGAGCACCACCAGGGCGCCGAGCGAGACGATCGCCTCGTCCTGGTCGCGCACCCCGAACCACCGCTTGCCGCCGATCGCCATCACGTCGCGCTCGATGTCGCGAAGCTGCAGGATCACGTCCGCATCCTCGACGCCGAACAGATCCATCGACGCCGTCACGCGCTCCCAGAGAGCGTCGTCCAAGGGGAGCTCTTCGATCTCGAGCGCCGCGTCGGCCGGCTCCGCCGGCCCGTCGAGATCCATCACCAGATCGAACGTCAGGCGGTGGCCCCGGGTCGAGAGCTCGGCGAGCAGCGGCCCGGTCGCGTCGGGGTCGAAGCTCACGACGTGCATCACGCCGGTGCCCACGGCCTGGAGGGCGGGCAGGAGGTCGGCCTCGACGTCGGCGGCCGTGAGGTCGTCGCTGGCGACGTCGATCCGGGCGTAGTTCGCGTCCCAGATCGCGGGGTAGCGCCCGTCGGTGACCACCGCGCCCCACCAGGTGGGCGCGACCCGCCCGAAGCAGTCGTCGAGGGCACGCCAGAATCGTGTCACGTGGTCGGGCACGGCCATCGTCTCAGTGTAGGGGCCGCCGTGGGCTAGGCTCTGGGCCGATGATCACCGCGACGCTGTACCGAGACGGCCGGCGGACCGACGAGACGGTCGATCTCGCCAGGGCGGCGAGCCTGGCGGCCGAGGCGGGCGCGTTCTTATGGCTCGACGTGACCGAGCCGGGCCCTGGCGACCTGCCGATGCTCGCCGAACAGTTCGGGTTCCATCCGCTCACGGTCGAGGACATGATCAAGGGGCGCCAGCGCACCAAGATCGAGCTCTTCCAGAACTACGCGTTCATCGTGCTGCGTCCCGTGCGCGTGAGTGCGACCGGCGAGGCCACCGATTCCGAGCTGCACGCGCTCGCGGGGGAGGGGTACCTCGTGACCCTCCGCTCCGATCCGTCGATCCCGTACGACGAGGTGGTGCGACGGTGGGAACGTCAGCCGGATCTCCACTCGGCGGGGTTCGCCGTGTACGTGTTGATCGACGAGGTGGTCGACGGCTACCTCACGGCGATCGAGCGCCTCGAGGATCTCGTCGACGAGGCCGAGGATCTCGTCTTCGCCGAGCACGACGGGCAGGCCGACGACCCCAAGATCCAGGAGCGCCTGTTCCACCTGAAGCGCGAGGTGGTGCGGCTTCGCAGGTTCGCGATGCCGCTGCGCCAGGGCGTCGACCTGATCCAGGAGCAGCCCTCGCTCGCGTCCCCGGCGCTCGCGCCGTACTTCCGCGACGTGATGGACCATGCCCTTCGGGTCGCCGAGCTCGCCGACAACGTCCGCGACGTGCTGACGTCGTTGCTGGAGGTCAGGATCGCGCAGGCCGCGAACCGGCTCAACGAGGTGATGAAGAAGCTCACGGGGTGGGCAGGGATCGTGCTGGTGCCCACCCTGATAGCGGGCATCTACGGCATGAACTTCCAGCAGATGCCCGAGCTCGGGTGGGGGCTGGGCTATCCCTTCGCGCTCCTCCTCATGGCGGGATCGTCCCTCTCGCTCTACCTCATCTTCAAGAGACGGGGATGGCTCTAGCGTGTGTCGCGCGTTGACCGTGCTGTGCGTGGCGGCCGATCGCGAATCGTTGATGGCGCTCAAGAGAGCCACGGTGGCAGCGGAGTGGGAGCTCGCGCCCGGCGCGACGAACGAGACCGACGCCCTCGGGCAGGTCGATGCCTCGCGGCCGCACATCCTCGTGGTGTTCGGGCCGTTCGAGCGACTGGTGGCCCTGTGTGCGCAGCGGTTCCCGGGGATGCGGATCGTCACCGACCGGGACGTGCCCGGGGTCACCGTGGTGGCGGCCTCTGTGGAGGAGGTCCGGGGGCTCGTGTTGGGGATCCCCCGCCCGGGCGGTCCGGTCGGTTAGGCGCTCAGGCGGCTAGCCGCCCCAGGGCGACCACCCGTAGCGCTTCACCATGCGCATCGTCACGATGATGTTCGCGCGCGCGTTGAACGCCGAGTAGCCCTTGAAGCCGAACGCGTAGGCACGCCCGGGCCAGTACCGGTTCAGGTGCTGGTAGATGCCCTTCGCGCCCGAGGACGAGTTGTACGCGTGGGGGTCGAAGTGCGATTCGCGATCCGCGATGTAGAAGGCCTTGGTCGCCCCTCCCGGGACGTCCCAGTGTTGGGCCGCGCATCGGATCAGCTTCTTCACGTGCCAGGTGCCTTCACGCCAGTCGACCGGGCAGATCTTCGGCGGCACCCAGCTGTACCGGGATTCCTGCGGGGCCGCGGTGGCCGAGGCGGCGGGGACGATGAGCAGGAGCGCGGTGAGGAGCAGCGCCACGGAGAGGTTGTGGCGCGTCGTGTTGGGTCGAGACATGGGTCTGTTCACCCCCGCGGTGAGCGTCGGCTGGCAGCCGAGCTCGCGACGATCCGGTGTGGCGAGAACGGCTCGCCTGGCTCCGGACGTCCGCGCGGTAGGTCGCGGGTGTTCGCATCACCTCCTGGTGTCGGGTGTCATCTGTGTGACCTACTGTCCGTCCCGTTGTCCGGGTCCCTGCTCCACCCGCGCGCGGGCGCACGCAACCACCCTGGGAAGGTGGGAACGCACGTACGTGCGGGGGAGGATCGGACCGGACGGTCCGGAACGGACGCGTCAACCCTAAGCCGAAGGTCGAGGTTTCGACAACCGAACCGTGACCATGGGTCACATGTGGTGACGTCGTGCCTCCCGGCCGCAGACGCCGGCGTGGGGGACCCCCGCCGATAGGATGAGGGACATGGGACGGGTCCTCCTCGCCGCGCCGCGCGGCTACTGCGCCGGGGTCGAGCGCGCCGTGGACGCGGTCGAGCGGGCGATCGCCAAGCACGGGGCGCCGGTCTTCGTGCGCAAGCAGATCGTGCACAACCTGCACGTGGTGAAGGACCTCGAGTCCAAAGGCGCCATCTTCGTCGAGGAAGAGACCGAGGTGCCCGAGGGCGCCGTGGTGGTCCTCAGCGCCCACGGCGTGGCCCCGTCGGTCTACGCGAACTCGACCGAGCGGCATCTCGAGGTGATCGACGCGACCTGCCCCCTCGTCACGAAGGTGCACGTCGAGGCCCGGCGGTTCGCGGACGCGGGCCGGACGATCGTGCTGATCGGCCATGCCGGCCACGAGGAGGTCGAGGGCACGAGCGGCCAGGCGCCGGAGCGGACGATCCTGGTGCAGTCCCCGGCCGAGGCCGAGACGGTGGAGGTCCCGTATCCAGAGAACCTCTCGTACCTCACACAGACCACGCTCTCGGTCGACGAGACGAACGAGATCGTGCGGATCCTGCGGGAGCGGTTCCCCGCGATCCTGGGGCCGCCGCGCGACGACATCTGCTATGCCACGCAGAACCGGCAGGACGCCGTGAAGGTGATCGCGCCGACCTCCGACGTCGTCTTGGTGATCGGCTCCCAGAACTCCTCGAACTCGAACCGCCTCGCCGAGCTCTCGAAGGAACTGGGCACGCCGGCCTACCTCGTCGACGACGAGGACCAGGTCGATCCGGCCTGGCTCGAGAGCGCGTCGACGGTCGGGCTCACGAGCGGCGCGTCGGCGCCGGAGTGGCTGGTCCACCGGATGCTCGCCTGGTTGGGGGCACGCGGCTTCGACGACGTAGAGGAGGTCACCCTCACCGAGGAGCGGGTGAAGTTCTCACTGCCCGCCGGGGTTCGTCAGATCCCGCTCGCGCCTCGCTGAGGCCGAGAGTCGAGCGCACGGCCCAGCCGCTACGACCAGGTCGAGAACTGGTCGCGGTCCTCGTCGGGCTCCTCGTAGACGATCGAGACGAGGGTGTTCGTGTCGCGGATCCCGGGCAGGGCATGGATCTGCTCGAGGATCACGCCGCTCGCCACCTCCCACGGCTGCGCCACGCATGCCATCAGGTCGTATCGCCCGCCGAGCACCGCGACGCCGCTCACGTCGGGCATGTCGCCCAGGCGCTCGGCGAGCCCCGCTGCAGCGCCGGCCTCGGCCTTGATGTGCACGTAGCAGGCATCGCCGATGATCGCGGGCGCCTTGGGCGTGCCCCAGCCGCCGATGCCCACGCGGTCGGGCGGCACCACGGGGGCGGTCATCGTGCGCTCGACCCCTACGAGATGATGGAACTCCGAGAGCACCTGGGTGGCGACCGCCGCGAAGTCAGCCCCGTCGACGTGCACGAGTACGTCCCAGTCGCCCACGACGGCGATCGCACGGCGCACGCCGTGCTTGGATGCGAGCCCCGCGAGGACCTCGTTCATCGAGCCCGGCCGCACGCGGAGGTAAACGTAGGCTTCCATGGCCGCAGGCTAGGTCAGGCCCCGAGCCGGTACAAGGACCGTCGCGCCGAAGCTCCACTCGCGGGCCTGAGGATCGGAGGCGGCGTCAGCCCTCGACCGCGACGGGCGGGCCGGTGAGCGCCCAGAGTTCTTCCTCGCCCTCCTCGGGGCCGACCGAGATGAGGCGGTCGCCCTCCTGGAGCGTGAACGCGCTCCGGGGCCGGTAGATCCACCGGGTGCCTCGCTGCACCGCCAGGACGAACATCCCGGTCTCGGTCTCCAGACGGAGGTCCTTCAGCGAGCGTCCCGCGGCCGCCGATCCGGGCAGGACCATCGTCTCGGCGCTCGTCTCCTCGGTCTCCTCCAGGGCCATCTGCACGACCGGGTGGAGCGGTTCCCCTTTCTCCACGTACCACGTCATGTCGCGGGCGGCGTCGCACATGTACTCGCTCGCCGCCGCGAGCCGGAGCAGGCCGCGCAGGACGTCGGGCTCACGGGCCTCGGGAGCCGCCCGCAGGACCCAGGATTCCAGCTCGTCGTGCAGCTGGTCGCTGCGGGCCTCCATCGCGCCCACCTCGGCGGCCAGCGCGCGGTTGTTGAACAGCAGCGAGGCGTACGCCAGCCCGACCGCCGCCTCCGAGAGGTCCTTCAGCTCCACGAGGATGTCGACGGCCCGGTCGAGCTCGGAGAGCGCCGGTGTGTCGTCGTCGGGCGCCATGGGCATCGGCGGCGCGCCGGCCAGCTCGCGGAGCTCGTTCACGCCCTCCTCGGGGCCGCGCACCAGCAGGACGTCGCCCACGCTGATCACGTCGTCGGGGCCGGGGTCGAACTCCCAGTCGAGGCCGCTGCGGATCGCCATCACCCACATGCCGGTCTCGGTGGGCAGCGACAGGTCGCGAAGGGTGCGGCCGCTGGCCGGCGCGTCGTCGCGCACCTTCACCCGCGCCGTCATCTCGTCGGCGTGCCGCAGATCGCGACGGAGGTCGTCGGGGATGCCGAGCCGTGCGGCCACCACCCGTGCGATGTCGGAGGCGGCATCGCCGATCTCCTCGATCGCGCCTGCGATCCACAGCACCCCCGCCATCCCCTCGGCGTCCTCGGGGCTCCGGGCAGCGAGCATCGCCATGATGCGGAGCCGCCGCAGGTGGTCGTGCATGCGCGCCTCGAGCCGGTCGACCTCGCGCGCGAGCTTGTCCTCGTTGAAGAAGACCGCTGCGTAGGCGAGATCCACCATGAGCTCGGAGGCGTCCTTCAGCTCGACGAGGAGCTCTTTGACGTTCTTGGGTTGATCATCCATTGAGGGCCACCCCCGATAGTGACATAGCGAGCAGGAGCGCGACGACTCCCGCGAGGTCGAGGACGCTCGTGATGATGGGCACGGCGTGGTTGTCGGGGTCCAGTCCGAACCGTGAGGTGAGTACGGCGAGGTAGTACCCCACGACGAGGATCAGTGGCAGCACGAGCAGTCCGGCGAGCACGGTGCCGACGATCGTGTCGGCGGCGCCGGGGCCCGGCTGACCCACCACCGCCGCGAGCCCGAACCCGACCACCCCGATCATCGTGAAGATCACGAGCCCGAGGAGCACGACGATCGACGCGTCGACCACGGCCGGGCGCTCGGGCAGGCCGCGCGCCGTGATCACGCCCAGCTGGAGCTTCGACGAGAGCCGGGACGACAGGATGCCGCCGAGCGCGCCCGCCTGCGAGACGAACGGCGGGATCAAGATGTAGAGGGCCGGAAGGCGCGCGAGCACCGGCTCCTTCGCCTGGAGCAGTGAGCCCGCCGCGATGTCGAGGAACGGGGTGAGCGCGATCACGGCGGTCATCTCGAGGACGATGCGGCGGACGCCCGGCTGATCGCCGATCACCAGCCGCACGACCGCCGCCACGGTCACGACGATGCAGAGGCCCGCGAGGATCGCGTTCACCACGTCGTTGCGGATCAGGAAGGTCGCGAGGAACAGCACCGGCAGGGTGGCCATGTCGCCCAGGGCCGTGACCATCGGCGTGGCCACAGAGTCAAGGTCGTATCCGCGCCGGTACGAGACCACCGACAGCAGCATGGTCACGAGCAGGATCAGCACCGATCCCAGGGCGCCGCCCACCACCGAGATCGTCACGAGGTCCCAGAAGGAGATCGATGGCTCGCCGAGGGCGGACGTCGCCAGCTTCGCGAGCGCCGCGAGCCAGAGCGAGGACGTGAAGGTCGTGACGAACGCCACCTCGACGTTCTGCGCGAGCACGCCGCCACGTTTCAGGTTCGTCTCGAACGTACCGGCGGCCGACGCGGTGCCCAGGCGCGCGCCGATCGCTCCGAAGATCGTGCCGCGCATGCCGACGGCCGCGGGGATCAGGACCAACAGGCCCGGGAGCGCCGAGAGCGTGTGGGTGATGGAAGCGAGGATCAGCCCCGCGATGAACGACGCGGCCGTGCTGAGGGTGAGCGCGACCAAGCCCTGGCGGAGCGTGCGCTTCTCGGCACGCCAGGAGCGGTACAGCCTCCGCGCGGGGCGCGGGACCAACCTCGTGGCACGGCTCGAGGCCGCCATAAGGGCACCATCATCTGGTCGCTCGTTTCGGTCGGGGCGGGCCGGAGGGCCCGAGGCAGTATGCCCCTCGAACGCGGTGCGGGGCAACCCTCGTTACTCGATCCAGTCGCGGGTCACGACCAGCCAGAATGCCAGCCCCGCGTGCTCGCGGTAGCGGGCGAACCGTCGGCGGATCGTCGCGTCGGGAACGAGTCTCGTGCGGCCGCGCAGGCGGGCATATGCGGGCCGCGTCCAGCTGTCGAGGATCAACCGGTGGTTCCGCCCCATCGTCATCATGATGTGGGCGGCGGCGTAGGGGCCCACCCCGGGGAGGGCGAGCAGCCGAGTCTCGAGGTCGTCGTCGGGGAGCTCGTCGGGCGACGCGGCCGCGAGCGACTCGAGATCCAGGTCGCCGCCCGCCTCGGTGGTGGCCAGCTCGATCAGATAGGCGCCCCGGTACCCCGAGCGCACGGTCTCGCGGTAGAAGGACTCCGGCGCGCCGGCCATCGCTTCGGGCGTCGGGAAGGCATTCGTGAGCGGGTCTCCTCCGCCGATCGCCGGCTCGCCGAGGTTCGCCACGAGGGCGTTCACCATCCGGACGGTGGCGCTCCACGCGCAGTTCGTCGTGCAGACCGTCTTCACGACGTCCTCGAACGGCGTGGGGCTGCGGAGCATGCGTCCGGCGCCGCTGGTCACCCACGAGAGCTCGGGGTCGCCGGCCGCCCTTGCGTAGAAGCCCGAGAGATCCTGGTCGAGCCGCAGGACGTGCCGGACGCCGGCCTCGACCTCGGCGGCCACCCGCGGGCCGGCCGCCGGGCCCAGGATCTCGACATGAGCTCGGTCACGCGGGCCTGGCGCGACGCGGGCGCGACGCGGCCGTCCGCGCCGCGGCCGGATCGTGAGCTCGAGCGTGCCGGCGTCCTCGTCCGGCCGCAGGGGCGCGAGGCCTGCGAAGCCGTGCGACCCGAGGGTCCGCGCGAGGTCCACGGGTTCGCCGGCCGGCCCGACGAGCGGTACCTCGAAGACGGTCATCGGCCGAGGATAGGCGGTCGCGCCGAACCCGGCGGCTACACTGCGCGGATGACGACGGGCCGCGACCTCCGGTCGATCGCGAACCTGGGCACGGCGGGCCCGGTGATGGTGATCGGCGGGGCGGAGGACAAGTTCCGCGACAAGGTGATCCTCTCGCGGTTCGCGAAGTTCGCGGGCGGCGCCGACGGCCACGTGGTGGTCATCTCGACCGCCTCGTCGCTCGGCGACGAAGCCACCGCGCGGTACCGGGAGCTCTTCACAGGGCTGGGGATCGGCCGGGTCAGTGGCCTGCATCCCGAAGAGCGCGAGGAGGCCGACGATCCCGAGGCCGCGGCGATCCTGCGCGACGCCACCGGCGTGTTCATGACCGGCGGGAACCAGTCGCGGCTCACCCAGGTGATCGCTGGAACGAGGGTGGGCGACGGGCTGTTCCTCGCCCACGACCGTGGCGCGGTGCTCGCCGGTACCAGCGCGGGCGCGAGCGCGATGGCGAGCCACATGGTGGCGTTCGGCGCGGCCGGCCCCACCCCGAAGAACCGCATGGTGCAGCTCTCCGCCGGCCTCGGGATCCTGGACGGGCTCGTGATCGACCAGCACTTCGAACAGCGAGGGCGCATCGGGCGACTGATGGCGCTCGTGGCCCAGTCGCCCTCGCTCCTCGGCCTCGGCCTCGACGAGGACACCTGCGCGATCGTCTTCGAAGACGGCACGCTGCACGTGATCGGGCGGGGGGCCGTCACGATCGTCGACGGGCGTCACGTCAAGACCGACGCCTACCGGGGAAAGGGGTATAAACCGCTCATGGTGTCGGGCGCCGTCCTGCACTCGCTCCCCAGCGGGTATTGGTTCGACCTTCGGCGGCGAGAGCTGCTGGCGGGTCCGCGCGCCCTCGCCGCCGAGCGGGAGGCCTCGGAGTGACCTCGGAGGTCACGCGGACCCGCGCCGCGCGCAGCGAGCGCAAGACCGAGCCGGCGGCCAAGAAGCCGCCGCTGCGTCCCGATCTCACGATCGTGCACGCCCAGGTGTTCCGCGGGCCCAACTACTGGTCGTACGAGCCCAGCGTTCGGCTGCTCGTCGACCTCGGTTCGCTCGAGCACTGGCCCTCGAACACGATCCGCGGGTTCAACGCCAAGCTCCTGAAGGTCTTGCCGGGAGTGGGCGAGCACTCGTGCTCGCTGGGCAAACGTGGTGGGTTCCGGGAGCGGCTCGAGGACGGCACCTGGCTAGGGCACGTGGCCGAGCACGTGGCGCTCGAGCTCCAGCGGGAGTCGGGCGCGCACATCTCGCGGGGAAAGACCCGCAGCGCCGGTCAGCCCGGGCACTACAACGTGATCTACGGCTACGCCGAGGAGACCGTGGGGATCGAGGCCGGCAAGCTCGCGGTGCGGCTCGTGAACCACCTGATCAAGGCTGAGCCTGACTTCGATTTCGACGCCGAGCTCGAGCGGCTGATCCGGCTCGCCGAGCGGCGGCAGTTCGGGCCGTCGACGCAGGCGATCATCGACGAGGCCGTGACCCGAGACATCCCGTGGATGCGGCTGAACGAGCATTCGCTGGTCCAGCTCGGCCAGGGCAAGTACCAGCAGCGGATCCGGGCCACGATGACCTCGAAGACCAGCGCGCTCGCCGTGGACATCGCGGGCGACAAGAAGATGACGAACCAGCTGCTTGCGGCCGCGGGCTTGCCGGTGCCGCGGAGCGAGGTCGTGCGTGCGGAGGACGCGGCCGTCGCCGCGGCGAACCGGATCGGGTTCCCGGTAGTGGCCAAGCCGCTCGACGGGAACCACGGACGCGGGGTCGCGCTGGACCTGCGGACCGACCGCGCCGTGCGCACCGGGTTCCGCCGCGCGCAGAAGGAGTCGCGCCGAGGCTTCGTGGTGGTGGAGTCGTTCGTGACGGGGAGCGATTACCGCGTGCTCGTGATCGGCGGGAAGATGGTGGCGATCGCCGAGCGCGTGCCGGCACATGTCACCGGCGACGGCAGGCACGCGATCCGCTGGCTCGTCGACAAGGAGAACCAGGATCCGCGCCGGGGGATCGGCCACGAGAAGGTCCTGACGCGGATCAAGGTCGACGAGGCCGCGCTCGAGCTGCTGAAGAAGCAGGGGTTCGGGATCGACGATGTGCCGCCGAAGGGCGAGCGCGTGCTGCTGGCGGCCACCGGCAACATGTCCACCGGCGGGATCTCGATCGACCGCACGTGGGAGGCGCACGAGGACAACGTGGAGATCGCCGAGGAGGCCGCGCGCGTGGTCGGGCTCGACGTCGCCGGCATCGACTTCCTCGCGATCGACATCTCGCAGCCCGTGCGCGAAGCAGGTGGCGCGATCGTCGAGGTGAACGCGGCACCCGGGTTCCGCATGCACACGCACCCGACCGAGGGTGAGCCGCAGTACGTCGCGAAGCACGTGGTCGACGGGCTGTTCCCGCCGGGGACGCCCAGCCGGATCCCGATCATCGCGGTGACCGGATCCAACGGGAAGACCACGACCACCCGGATGATCGCGCACATCTTCCGGGGCATGGGGCACGACGTCGGCGTCACCACTACCGACGGGATCTACATCGACGAGCGGCTCGTGCGGCGCTCCGACGCGAGCGGCCCGAAGTCCGCGCAGATGGTGCTCCAGAACCCTCGCGTGGACCTCGCGGTGTTCGAGGTCGCCCGCGGCGGGATCCTGCGGGAGGGGCTCGGGTACCTGCGCAACGATGTGGCGGTGGTTCTGAACGTCACCGGGGACCACCTGGGGCTCCGCGAGATCGACACGCTCGAGCAGCTCGCGGCGGTCAAGCGTGTGCCGGTCGAGGCCGTGCCCCGCAACGGGACGGCGGTGCTGAACGCCGACGACCCCCTGGTGCTCGAGATGCGCCGGCACTGCAGCGGGAACGTGATCCTGTTCACGATGCGCGAGAAGCACGACCTGGTGGAGCGCTGGATCCGCCGTGGGCGCAAGGCCGTCGTGCTCGAGAAGGGGCCGCGCGGCGAGATGATGGTGATCAAGGAGGGCCGCCGCACGATGCCGATCGCGTGGGTGCACACGCTCCCCGCGACCTTCGAGGGCAAGGCCCGGATGATGGTGCAGAACGCGATGGCCGCCGCCGCCGCCGCGCATGCCGGCGGCGCGCACCTGCACGACATCCGGCAGGGCCTCCGGTCGTTCACGACCTCGATCTATCAGGCGCCGGGGCGGCTGAACGTCTTCGACATCGACGGCGTGACCGTCGTGATCGACTACGCCCACAACGCGGCCGGGCTCGACACGCTCGGCGACTTCGTGGATCGGCTCACGGCCGACCCGCCCACGGGCGAGCGCCCGGGGGAAGCCTCGTGGACCGCGAACCTGCGGGTGGCCGTCGTCGCGACCGCCGGCGACCGGCGTGACGACGACATGCTCGAGCTCGGGCGGGTAGCCGCCCGCTACTTCGACGACGTGATCGTCCGGGAGGACCGGCACGCGCGGGGACGGCAGCGAGGGGAGACCGCCGAGCTGATCCGGCAAGGCGTCGAGGAGGCGATGAGCGCGGGCGGCGCGCGCGCCGGCTCGGTCGAGGTCGAGCTCGACGAGATGGAGGCCGCACGCAAGGCGCTCGACCGCTCGCGGCCGGGCGACCTGGTCGTGCTCTGCGTCGACTACGCGACGGACGTCTTCAAGGAGCTCGAGAAGCGGCGCGGCGTGGCGGCCCCCGACGTCCTACGGGCGCACGACGAGGGCGGCGTCCAGGGCTCGGGCGGCGACCCCGACCTGGCCGGCTGAGGGTCCACGCGCGATGGCGATCGATCCAGATGCCGTGCATGCCGCCCTCGAGGCGGAGCGCGCCGATCTCGCGGGCGAGCTCGTCGATCTCACCGCCGTCACCCGCGATCCCGCCGCCACGATCGGGTTCGGCAAGCGGGTCGGCGAGGGCACGAGCCAGGCGGTCGACCGCATCGAGAAGGTCGGGCAGGCGGGCGTGCTCTCGGCGAAGCTGGCCGATGTGGAGCGTGCGCTCGCCAAGCTGGACGAAGACACGTACGGGTGGTGCGACCGGTGCGGCAACGAGATCCCCGAGGGCCGGCTCGAGGCGCGGCCGTGGTCGGTCCGCTGCATGACGTGCGCCTCGGCGCAGGCGTGAGGGCGCCTCGGTCGTGACCGAGGCGCCCACGCCGCCGACCCGGACCCCGAGAGGCGCGCGCTCTCCGCGCACCACGCCCAGATCGGCGGCCGGCATCTGCGTGAGCTCTTCAGCGAGGATCCCGGCCGGGGCGAGCGGGTGGCGCTCGAGGCCGCGGGGCTCTCCTCGATCACGCGAAGCATCGCGTCACCGACGCCGTCGCGATCTGGGACATCGAACCGTTCGATCGATCGCGCGTCGAGCTGGGGAAGGCGCTCGAGCAGCGGATCCTCCCCGAGCTGATCGCGGCCTAGGACCCCGACCTGACCCTCGAAGGCTCGACGAACGCCGTGATCCGTCGCTACCGTGCGATGCGTGCGGACGCCGCCGAGACCGGCCGGCCGCCGGAAGGAGCTGACGCGACGTGACGACGGACCGACCGATGCAGCTGGGGATGGTGGGGCTCGGGCGCATGGGGTCGAACCTCGTGCGGCGGCTGATGCGCGACGGGCACGCGTGCGTGGCCTACGACGTGAACGCCGACGCGGTGGCGATGCTCGCCGCCGAAGGCGCGACGGGCGCGGGCACGATCGCTGAGTTCGTGGCGGCGCTCGAGGCGCCGCGCACGGTGTGGGTCATGGTGCCCGCGGGCGAGATCACGACGTCGACGATCGCGAGCCTCGCCGAGCATCTCGAGCCCGGTGACGTCGTGATCGACGGGGGGAACACGTACTACCGCGACGACATCGCGCACGCCGCGAGCCTCGGCGAGCGAGGGATCCACCACGTTGACTGCGGCACGAGCGGCGGGGTGTTCGGCCTGGAACGGGGCTTCTGCCTGATGATCGGCGCCGAGCCCGCGGTCTTCGCGCGGATCGAGCCGATCTTCGTCTCGCTGGTGCCCGGCGTGGACGCGGCCGCCCGCACGCCCGGCCGCGAGGGCGCCCCGTCGACCGCCGAACGCGGATACCTGCATTGCGGCCCGAACGGCGCCGGCCACTTCGTGAAGATGGTGCACAACGGGATCGAGTACGGGCTGATGGCCGCCTACGCGGAAGGCCTGAACGTGCTCGCGAACGCGAACGCGGGCGCGGCAGTGCGTGCGGAGGACGCCGAGACCGCGCCGCTCGCGGATCCCGAGTTCTACCGGTACGACCTGGACATCGCGGAGATCGCCGAGGTGTGGCGGCGGGGGAGCGTCGTGACGTCGTGGCTCCTCGACCTGTCCGCGTCCGCGCTCCACTCCTCGCCGGGCCTCGAGGGGTTCGAAGGCCGGGTCTCCGACTCCGGCGAGGGGCGCTGGACCGCGATCGCCGCGATCGACGAAGGCGTGCCGACCCCGGTGCTGTCATCGGCGCTGTATTCCCGTTTCGCATCCCGCGGCAACGACGACTTCGCGAACCGCGTCCTCTCGGCGATGCGCAAGGAGTTCGGCGGTCACGACGAGACGCCGGCCCCGTGATCAGGGTCGAGGTCGCCGAGGACGCCGACACCGTCGCCGTCCGGGGCGCCGGCGAGGTGGCGGCGCGCGCCCGCCGAGCGGTGGCCGACCACGGTCGGTTCGACCTCGCGGTGAGCGGTGGCCGCACCCCCTGGGCGATGTTCCGGCGCCTGGGGGACGAGGACATGCCCTGGGGCGAGGTGGCGGTCTTCCAGGTCGACGAGCGGATCGCGCCCGCGGGAGACCCGGGGCGCACCCTCACGGAGCTGCTCGAGGTGCTGCCGAGCTCCGTCGGTGAGCTGCACCCGATGCCGGTCGACGACGCCGACCTCGAGGCGGCGGCCGCTCGGTACGCCGCCGAGCTGCCCGCATCGTTCGACATGATCCATCTCGGACTTGGAGACGACGGACACACGGCGTCCCTCGTGCCGGGTGACCCCGTGCTCGGGGTGCGCGACCGCGACGTCGCGCTCACGGGCACCTACCGGGGTCACCGCAGGATGACGCTGACCTACCCCGTGCTCGAGCGGGCCGCCTCGATCCTGTGGCTCGTGACGGGCGAGGGCAAGGCGGACGCGCTCGAGGGTCTCCTCTCCGCGGACCCGGCGCTCCCCGGGGCGAACGTGCGGGCGGCGGACCAGCTCCTGATCTGCGACCTGGCCGCGGCGCGGGGTCTCGCGCCGGGCGGGAACTCCTCCTAGCCGGGCCGTTCCATCAGGCGCTCCTCGGCCCGGATCACGTGCGTGAGGGCGTTGATCAGCGCCAGGTGCGTGAACGCCTGCGGGAAGTTCCCCCAGTGGCGGCCGGTGGTCGGGTCGATCTCCTCGGCGTAGAGCCCGAGCGGGCTCGCGTAGGAGAGCATCCGCTCGCAGAGCCCACGGGCCCGCTCCAGCTCGTCGATCTCGGCCAGCGCCGAGACGAGCCAGAACGAACAGATCGCGAAGGTCGCCTCCGCGCCCTCCAACCCGTCGTCGGTCTCCTCGGGCCGGTAGCGCAGCACGAGTCCGTCGTCGGTGAGCTCGTCGGCGATCGCGAACACGGTTGCCCGGATCCGCGGGTCGTCGGGCGGCAGGAACCGCATCAGCGGCGCGAGCAGGAGCGAGGCGTCGAGCGCCGTCGAGCCGTACGACTGCGTGAAGACGCCGCGGTCGTCGAGGCCGTTGTCGAGCACGTCGGCTTTGATCGTCTCGGCCTCCTCGCGCCAGCGCTCCGAGAGCTCGGACCGGTCCATCACGTCGGCCAGGTGCGCGCCCCGATCGCACGCCACCCAGCACATGATCTTCGACATCGTGAAGTGCTGCGGCTCGCCGCGCACCTCCCAGATACCCTGGTCGGGCTCGCGCCACCGCTCGATCGCACGCTCGACCTGCCGCTCGAGCCCGGACCACGTCACGCCCGAGAGGAACTCCCCGGATCGCATGTGGAGGTAGACCGAGTCGAGCAGCGCGCCCCAGACGTCGTGCTGGTCCTGCGACCAGGCCCCGTTTCCGATCCGCACGGGCTGCGCGGACTCGTAGCCGGTGAGGTGGTCGAGCGTCGATTCCTCGAGCTCGGTCTCGCCGCCCACCCCGTACATCACGTGCAAGGGCGAGCCATCGCGGATCTGGTCCGCGATGAAGTAGAAGAAACTGTTCGCCTCGAAGTCGAACCCGAGCGAGTAGAGACCCCACAGCGCGAACGTCGCGTCGCGCACCCAGCTGTAGCGGTAGTCCCAGTTGCGCTCGCCGCCCGGCGTCTCGGGGAGCGAGGTCGTCGAGGCCGCGATCAGTGCGCCCGTTGGGGCGTACGTCAGGCCCTTCAGCGTGAGGGCCGCCCTCTGGAGGTGGCTCCGCCACGGGTGGTCGGGGAACTCGCCCTTGTTCAGCCACCCGCGCCAGAAGTCCGAGGTCGCGTGGATCATCTCCCACGCCTCCTCGGCGTCGGCCGGCGGCGGGTTCACCTCGCCGTCCCATGAGAGCGCGGCGAACGCCGCGTCGCCGTCGTCGAGTCGGGTGATCGCGACCGCCGCCCGGCCCTCGAGGCCCAGGCGCATGTCCGTCGTGAGCCGCAGGCGCGGGTCGCCCGCGCCGCCGGTCGCGATCGCCTCGCTCCATCCGGGCCCCGTGTACCCCCACTGCGCGTCGGCGCGGCCGTAGTCGAACACCGGCTCGCAGTTCAGCACGAGGTCGACCTGGCCCTGGATGCAGCGCACCGCGCGAAGCAGCATGTGCGATGCGCGGTAGTCGCCGGGCGGGCGCGTGTAGTCCTCGGGCCGCTCCTCCTCCTGCCATTCGCCCATCACGAGGGCGTCGCGCACGAGGAGCCAGCCGGTGCGCGTCTGCCAGGTGGTCTCGAGCACGTTCGTCCCGGGGAGGTACCGGCGGCCCGCCGGGACCAGGAGCTCGGCGGGGCCCAGCCGGAACGCGCCGGCCGACCGGTCGAGGATCGCACCGAACACGCTGGGGCTGTCGGGCCGCGGGAGGCACAGCCATTCGACGCTCCCGCTCGGGCCCACGAGTGCCGAGACCTCGCGGTCCGAGAGGAACCCGTACTCCGCGATGGGCGTGAACGGGCCGTGCCGGCTCTGGAGGGGGGAGACCTCTCCGCCGGGGGGCGGCTCTGCGGCGCCGGGGAATGGGACGATGGACGCGCTGCTCACGAAGGCCGAGTCTATCGGTGGTCCCCTCGGTCACTAGGATTTCGCGAAAAAAGCCACCGGACCGCGACGAAGGAGCGCTGATGGATCGGCCCAAGCCACGGACCCGAGCCCTCGAGGCGTTCGCCTCGGCCGAGGGCCGCCGCGGCGTGCTGCTGGACTTCGACGGAAGCCTGAGCCCGATCGTCGCGCGGCCCGAGCTCGCGCAGATCCGCGACGGGGCTCGCGACGCGCTCGCGCGCCTCGTCGGCAGGTACGCGATCGTGGGGGTGATCTCGGGACGAACGCGCCCCGAGCTCGAGGCGCTGATCGGCGTCCCCGGCGTGCGGCTCGCCGCCTTGTACGGCATCGGGGACCAGACGACCCTGCCCGAGGGACTCGAGGACAGGGTGCGCGCGATCGTCGCGGGCGTTCCCGGCGTCCGCGTCGAGCCCAAGGGCGGATCGATCGCGGCGCACTACCGAGGCGCGAGCGACCCCGGCGCGGCCGAAGCCGCGCTCACCGAGGCGCTCGCGCCGATCGCCGAGGAGGCGGGCCTGGAGCTGCTCGCCGGGAAGAAGGTGATCGAGCTCGTCCCCGCCGGCCGTCCGCTGAAGGGCGGCGCCGTCGACGCGATCGTGGCCCAGGCCGGGCTCGACGCCGTGCTCTACGCGGGCGATGACCTCGCGGATATCCGAGCGTTCGAGGTCCTGGATCGGCTCGCCGCCGAGGGGCTGGTGACGATGAAGGTCGCGGTGCACGGGCCGGAGACGCCTCCGGCGCTCACGGCGGCCGCCGATCTCGTCGTGGACGGACCGGCGGGGCTCGTGGGACTGTTGAGGCGGCTCTGAGGACGGCTCCTCCACCCAGGGACGCCGCTCAAAGAGGTCGTGAGGGTGGCCGCACCTGATCCACGGCCTCCAGCTGACTGGCGAGCCAGCTGGCCGGGGTGTGCGCCTGCACGGTCCGCGCGAGGCCACGAGCCCGACGAGCCCGCTCGTCGGGCGCCATCGAGAGGGCCTCGTGGAGGGCCTCGGCGGTCTCCGCCAGGTCGAAGGGGTTCACCCCGAGTGCGTGGCGGCCGAGCCGCGCGAACGCGCCGGCGTTCCGGGAGAGCAGCACGACGCCGTCGTGGCGGTTCACGAGCGGACCCTCCATCGCGACCAGGTTCATCCCGTCGTAGGTGGGGTTCACGAACAGGACGTCGTAGAGGTCGTACGCGGCCACCGCGTACGCGTAGTCCTCCTGGACCTTCACCTCGATCGGCATCCACCCCTTCGTGCCGAACTCCGCGTTGACGCGCGCGGCCTCGGCGAGGCACTCCTCGCCGTAGCTCTGGTACTCCGGCACCTCCTCGCGCGACGGGCTGAACAGGCAGAGGAACTGCACCCGCCCGCGCCATTCGGGGTAGCGGCGCAGGAACAACGCGAACGCGAGGAAGCCCCGCAGGATGTTCTTCGAGGGCTCGAGGCGGTCCACCCGCAGCACGACGGCGCGGTCGCCCGCCCATGCGCTGAGCTCTTCGCGGACCGAGGCGGCCTCGGGCCGCGAGGCGGTCGCGCGGATCGGTTCCGCGCTTACGGCCACGGGGAACGCGCGGACCGCGGCCACCCGGCCCTCGACGTCCACCCGTCCGCCGCGCAGAACGCGCATCTCGCGCAGGCTCCGCGCCGACAGGAGGTAGTTCTCGGCCCACTGTTTCGACTGGAACCCCAAGACGTCGGCCCCGGCCATGCCTCGGATCACCGCCGTGCGGATCTCGACGGGCAGGATCCGCAGATAGGTTGCGCCCGCGAACGGCGTGTGCGAGAAGTGAACGATCTTCGCTTCGGGGCAGAGCTCCCGCAGCATCGCCGGCACAAGGCAGAGCTGGTAGTCCTGGATCAGGTAGACCGGGTCGTCCGCCGCCTCGTCGGCCAGGGCCTGCGCGAACGCGCGGTTCGCCTCGATGTAGTGATGCCAGGCCTCCTGGGTCGCATCGTCGAACATCGGGCTGCGTGGGGTGTCCCACAGGTTGTGGTGCACGAACCAGAGGATCCGGTTCGCGATCTCGTTGTAGTACGCGTCGTAGCGCTCCGGCGGGAGTACGACGTACCGCATCCGCTGATGGGAATCCGAGGTGACCGTGCGGCCCTTCAGCGCCACCGCCCGGTCGCCGTCGGTCATCGCGGCCGAGACCCACGCGGTGTCGTCGCGGTAGAAGACCCCGGAGAGCGCGGTGACGAGCCCGCCGGCGCCGCGCCGGGGTACGAGCCGGCCGCGCTCGTCGCGGTCGAAGCTGATCGGGCCACGGTTCGAGGCGACGACGATCCTGGCCTCCATGGCCGATGCCGATCGGACCCCCCTCTGCGTCGCCATCGTCGCGAGTCTAGCTGTTGCGCTCTCCGGAGACGGGTCGCGTCAGAGGTCGGGCGACCGATCGGGGCCGCCCACGTCCCGCAGGGCCCACCAGGACAGGACCGCCGCGGCCGCGGCGACGACGGCGGCGCCGGCGAAGAGCGCCGGCGGACCGATGCGCACGTACACGAACCCGCCGATCGCGGGTCCGACGACGGGCCCGAGGCCCCACGAGGCCGTCTGCATCAACGCCTGCCCGGTATTCCTGACGTGGTGGGGGACCAGCCTGTCGGTCAAGACCACGAGCGCGCCGTACTTCAGGCCGAAGGCCACGCCGGCGAGCGACCGGAAGGCCGCGACCTCCGCGGGGGTCCGTGCCACCGCGTAGCCGAGGAGCGTCACGATCGAGACCGCGACCCCGGCCAGGAACAGGTTCCGCATCCCGAGCCGTCGCCCCATGGAGGCGCCGGCGGTGAAGAACGGGATCTCGATCACCGCGGAGAGGCCGGCGGCAAGGCCGATCAGGAAGGGCCCCCCACCCACCCCGAGCATCCGCAGCGGCACGAACCCGTCCGTGGAAGAGGTGGCGGCCGAGAGCACCAGCAGCCCGACGAGGAACGGCAACAGCGACGGGGACTCGCGGAATGCCGCCCCGATCGACCCCAGCCGTGATGTCCTCGAACGCGCGGGCTCGGCCTCGGTCGTCGGGAACCTCGAGGCGAACGCCGCGTAGACGATCAGTGTGCCGGCGTACAGGGGGAGCACCGGCCACAGCCCCACCCGCTGATACAGGGCCCCGAACAGCACGACCGCGACCGCCCACCCCCCGCTCGCGAACCTGCGGATGCGCCCGTAGTCGCTGGCGCGGTCGCGCCCGAGCACTCCGAGGGCGAGCGCGTCTGCGAGCGCGGTCCCCGGGGCGCCCGCAGCAGCCATCAGGGCGGCGACGGCCCCGATGACCCAGAGGCTCGCGCCGGCGGGCATCAGGAGTCCGGCGCACAGCGAGGTGGCGAACGTCGACGCCACCAACGTGCGCGTCGTGCCCCAGCGGGTGTCCGCCTCGTGACTCCAGAGCGGCGTGGCCACCACGGCCGCGAGCGCCTGCGCCGACAAGATCAGCCCGATCCGGTCGGGGGTGAGCCCTCGGGACTGGAGCAGCGGCGAGAAGAACGGCAGGATCGTGGCGGTGGTGACGCCGCCGAGGACGAAGAGGCGACGGATGTCGTGGTCGAGGGGTTCACCGCCCGGCATGCGCCCCTCGATCGTCTCCGCCGACACGTTCCCTCCGGTTCGCCGGCCACAGCATCGCAGAGCATTCCGCCCGGCACGCGGGGTCGAACGGCCCGTCGGGCGGAAGGCTATCCGCGCGACGCGCTCGCCCGGCGCACGATCCGTTTGACGTCGCCGGGCCCCAGCCGGGAGGCCCCGGCCTCCTCGAGCCAGGCGAATATCTCGGGGCGCATCCCCAGGGCGGTGACGCCCACGACGTCGCCCCGGCGGCTCTCATGCAGCATCCATCTCAGCGCATGAAGTTCGTCCTCGTGCTCGGGCACGTCGTCGACCCCGGCCTCCCGCGCTCCGGCTCGCAGATGCGCGACGATGTCGGCACGGTCCCGCCCACGCAGGTAGGGGAGCAGGTCCGCCACCGCGAGGTGGTCCGACCCGAGCGCCGCCCGCAGTGCGAATGCGTGCAGGATCTCGCCGGTGCGGTCGCCCGCGGTGCAGATCGCGAGCCACACGTCGTGGCCGGCCGGCCGCAGCCCGTCGAGCACCTCGGTCAGGCCCTGCATCCCCGCCTCGTTGTGGGCGTAGTCGACCACCACGATCCGACGGTCGAGCCGGAACAGGTTCATGCGCCCGGGGTTCCGGTCGGGATCGAGGACGAAGGTCCGCAGCCCGGCGATGACCGCGCGCTCGGGGAGCCCGACGGCCAGCGCCGCCGCCGCCGCCGCAAGGGCGTTCTGGGTGTTGGTGCGCGAGATGCCCGCGAGCGTGACCGGGACGTCCTCTACAGGCAGGAGGGTATGGGCGACGTGATCCTCGAACCACGTGACCGATCCGTCGAACACCGTCATCGCCCTGCCACCGTCGTGCTGGGCCTCGAGGAGCGCCGGCTGATCGGGGTGGAGCGAGCACAGCCAGAGCCGTCCGGTGGCGTGCCGGCTCATCGCGAGCACCCGAGGGTCGTCGGCGTTCAGCACGTCCCACCCGGCCGGCCGGGTGATCTTCGTGACGATCGCCTTCACCTCGGCGAGCTGGTCGACCGTGTCGACACCATGCAGCCCGAGGTGGTCGGCGCTCACGTTGGTGACGACCGCGACGTCGTTGCGCCGGACGCCGCATCCGCGCAGCAACAACCCCCCACGCGCGGTCTCGAGCACCGCCACGTCGGGCTCCTGCGCGAGCGCCATCGCGGCGCCGCCGAATCCGCTGTAGTCGCCGGCCTCGACGAGCAGGCCGTCGTCGCGGTAGACGCCGTCGGTCGACGAGTACGCGACCGATCGGCCGGCCGCCCGCACGATGTGGGCGAGCAGCCGCACCGTTGTGGTCTTCCCGTTCGTCCCGGTGACCTGGATCACGCGGACCGTCGGGTCCGGGACGGTCGGCTCGTCCCCTGGGTCCACCTCGGCGAGCCGGCGGCCCGACGCTTCGACCCACCGGTCCGGCGAGCGTCGGAGGATCGCCTCCATCCCGCGGGCGGTCTCGCGCGCGAGCGCCTCGGCGGCCCCTCGCCGGCGCCATGGGAACGCGACCACGATCTCGTCGGGCGCGTTCCCCGGGGTGCTCTTGACCGCGAGCCGCCGGGCGCCCGAGGCGATGGCCTGGCGCCGAGTCAGCTGCGCGGCGATCCGCGCGACGAGCCGCCGCCTGTGCTGGGAACCGGGTGCGCCGGGGGTGGCGGCGCCCGAGACACCGAGCCGCGAGGCCACCTCTGAGACGCGCGCCTCGGATGCGCGCATCCATCCGGGCACCGCGAGGGAGAGCTTGATCGCGGGGCGCGAGAAGTAGAGGTTCGGGCCGTCCAGCACGCGCAGCTCGACCCCCCGGACGGCGACGGGCACGCGCTACTCCTCGATCTCGGCGACCGACTCGATCGCACGCACGGATCCGAGTTCGGCGCTCAACGTCGTCATGGGCGAAGCGTACTCACGCCTCGCCGGGCGCGCGAGCCGGTGCGATCTCGTCGGCCGGCCGATACTCGCGCAGCTCGGGGTAGCGCAGCGCCACCAGTCCCGCGCCCACGATACACGCGAGTCCGCCGGTCACGACCGAGACGGTCGGCGAGAACAGCGTCGCCACGATGCCCGCCTCGAAGTCGCCGAGCCGCGGCCCGCCCGTCACCACCAGGATGAAGATCGCCGAGAGCCGGCCGCGAAGCCGGTCGGGCGTGTTGACCTGCGTGATCGTCGACCGGAAGATCGCGCTGATCACGTCGGCGGCGCCCGCCAGGGCGAGGAACCCGAGCGCCCACCACAGGTGCGAGCCCGCGAGCCCGAAGGCCGTGATCGCCGCCCCCCACGCCGCCACCGCCCAGATCACGGCCTCGCCCTGCCGTCGCACGTGGCGGACCCACCCGCCTGACAGCGCCCCGACGAGCGCGCCCACCGACGGCGCCGCGAACAGGAGTCCCACGACGGCGGGACCGCGGTCGAACTGCGAGACGGCGAGCACGGGGAAGAGCGCCGCCGGCATCCCGAAGATCATCGCGATCAGGTCGATCACGAACGTCGACGAGATCAGCCGGTGCTCCTTCACGAAGGCGAAGCCCTCCTTGACGGCGGCCCACCCCGACGCCGAGTCCGGGTCGTGTTCGGGTGGCATCGGCCGCATCAGGAACGCCGCGAGGAAGAGCGCGCCGTACGTGACGAGGTCGATCCCGTACGCGAGCGCGAACCCGAAGCGTGTGATCAGCAGGCCCGCGACCGCCGGCCCGACGATCTGGACGGTCTGCCAGAGCACCTGGTTCAGGGCGAGGGCCGATGGGATCAGGTCCTTGCCGACCAGGCGCGGGATCATCGCGGCACGCGCGGGGTCCTCGATCGCGCCGACGAACGCCGTGAGCGCGTTCGCGCCGTAGATCACTGCGAGCGGTGGATGGCCGGCCAGGGCGCCGGCGAGCAGGATGCCCGCGGACACGGCGAGGGCTACCTGTGCCCACAGCAAGATCGTGCGGCGGTCCTTCGAGTCGATGAACGACGACCCGATCAGCGTGCCCCCGAAGAGCGCGAGCAGCCCCGTGAGCCCCGTGAGCCCGACCGCGGCGGGCGACCTCGTGAGGTCCCAGACCTGCACGTAGATCGCGACCCGGGCGAACTGGTACCCGAGCTCGGAGACGAACTGCCCGGCCCACAGCAGCCGGAAGTCGTGCGAGACGCGGAGCGGGGTGGTGTCGAGGACGAGACGCCGCACGCGGGAAGGCTTCGCACCGCCGCCGACCGCCATCCGACGACGGTAGCAGCGTCACCCCGTGGCGGCGGCGCGGAGCCGCCGCACAGACTCAGGCCGTGGCGGCCGCGAGCGCCTCTTCGAGCACGTCGAGGCCGTCTTCGAGCAGCGCGGCGTCGATGTTGATCGGCGGCAGCAACCGCAGCACGTTGCCGTACGTGCCGGCGGTGAGCACGATCACGCCGCGTTCGAGGCACCCGGCGGCGATCGCGTTCATCGTGGCGGCGTCGAGCGGTTCCTTGGTCGCGTGGTCCGACACGAGCTCGAGCGCGCACATCGCGCCCCGCCCGCGGACCTCGCCCACCACGTCGAAGCGCTCCGCGATCGCGCCGAAGCGCGCCATCACGACCTCGCCCACCTCGCGCGCGCTGGCGAGCAGGTCCTCGCGCTCGATCTTGTCGAGCACCGCGAGCGCCGCGGCCGCCGCGATCGGGTTGCCTCCGTAGGTGCCGCCCAGGCCGCCGGGATGCACGGCATCCATGATCTCGGCGCGGCCGGTCACCGCGCTGATCGGCAGGCCGCCGCCCACCGACTTCGCGGTGGTCACCAGGTCGGGCACGACGCCCTCGTCCTCGATCGCGTACCAGCGCCCGGCCCGGCCCATCCCGGACTGGATCTCGTCGGCGACGAACACGATGCCGTTGGCGGCGCAGTGATCGGCGATGCCCTTCACGAAGCCGGGCGATGGCACGATGAACCCGCCCTCGCCCTGGATCGGCTCCATGATCACGGCGGCGATGTTCTCCTCGCCGATGTGCTTGTGCATCTCGTCGACCGCGTACGCGAGTGCCTCCTCGGTGCAGCGCTCGGGCCCGGAGATCCATCGGTACGGGTAGGCGAAGGGCAGGCGATAGACCTCGGGGGCGAACGGCCCCATGCCCTGCTTGTACGGCATGACCTTCGCCGTGAGGGTCATGGCCATCAGCGTGCGCCCGTGGAACGCGTGGTCGAACGCGACGATCGCGGTGCGTCCCGTGGCCTTGCGCGCGATCTTCACCGCGTTCTCGACGGCCTCGGCGCCCGAGTTCGCGAACATCGTGCGCTTCTCGTGGTCGCCGGGGGCGAGCGCGTTGAGGCGCTCGGCGAGCTCGATGTAGGGCTCGTTCGCCGTCACGTGGAAACACGAGTGCGTGTCGAGCTCGGCCTGCCGCTGGATCGCCTCGACCACCTCGGGTGCGGTGTGGCCGACGTTCAGCACGGCGATCCCGGTCGCGAAGTCGATCAGGCGGTTGCCGTCGACGTCCTCGACGATCGCGCCCGACGCACGGGCCGTCACGATCGGGTGGATCGCGCCGACGCCCTTGGCGACGGCCGCCTCACGTCGCGCGAACCACTCCCTCGACTTCGGACCGGGGATCTCGGTGACGAGCTTGCGTTCCTGGGGGATGTCCATCGAGCCGTTCCCTCCTCGCGCGGACCAGAGGCCGCATCGCGGCGACATCCGAGTGTCCGCCCGCCCGGCCGCCCGTGTCAGGGACGTGCTCGACCATGAACGCCGGTCGGTTTTGTACGGTCCGTCCATCCCGCACGCGCGCGACGGCCCCATCCTGCCGCTTCCACTGTACGTTCCGTACAATCGCGAGCATGGCGGTCACCGTGAGCGACCTGATGGGCAACCCCGGCATGCCACTCCGGCTGCTCGCGGGAGAGGGCCACACGGCCCAGCCGGTCCGGTGGATCCACGCGAGCGAGCTCGAGGATCCGACCCCGTGGCTCAAGGGTGGCGAGGTGATCCTCACGACGGGGATGGGGATCGGCGCCACTCCGGCGAAGCAGCGCGCCTACGTGAAACGCCTGGCGGGCGTGGGCGTCGCCGGGCTCGGGTTCGGGCTCGGGTTCTCGCACGAGAAGACCCCGAAGGCGCTCATCACCGCCGCCGAGGCGGCGAACCTGCCCCTCTTCGAGGTCCCGTACCCGGTGCCGTTCATCGCGATCACCGAGGCGATCTTCACGCGGATCGTGGCCGAGCAGTACGACACGCTGCAGCGGGCGGTCGACGCCGAGCACGTGCTGACCCGTGCCGTGATGGAAGGCCAGGGCGTCGAGGGCATCGCGGCCTCGCTCGCCGGCGTGATCAAGGGGTGGGCCCTCCTGCTCGACCTCCATGGCATGCCGCTCGCCTCGACGGGGCGCGCCGCGAGCCTGCGTGCCGACGCGATCTGGCACGAGCTCCGCGACTCGCGGCCGGAGGCGACATCCTTCTCGGTGACCGTGGTCGACCGGGGACACCACATCTGGGTGCAGCCGGTCGGCGCCCAGGGCCGCGTCGAGGCGTTCCTCGCGGTGGGCAAACCCGAGCAGCCGAGCCAGTTCGACCGCATAGTGGCGGGCCATGCGCTCTCGCTGTTCGCGATCGAGCTGGCGAAGTCCCGCGCGGTCGCCGACGCGCAGCGCCGGCTCCAGGGCGACTTCTTCGACGAACTCGCGCGCGGCGAGATCCCGGCGGCCGACGCCGGTCGGGGACTCGCGCGGTTCGGCTTCGATCGCGACACGAGCGTCGTCGTGGTCTCGATCGAGGGCGGCGAGCCCGAGGCGCTCGCGCAGATCCTCACCGACGACCGGTCCCGGGCCGGAGGCGGCTACCTCGTCTCGGCCCACGCCGACGGCGTCCACCTGCTGGCGCCCGCCGAGCCTCCGGTCGAGCTCGCCGCGCTGACCGGGTCGATCGCCTCGAGATCGGGCACGGAGCTCCGAGCCGGCAGCGGCTCAGCTGTCGCGCCGAGCGAGGTTGACCGATCCCTCCGCGAGGCCCGGTACGCCTTGCAGGTCTGCCGGATCGAGGGCTGGACCCAGGCTGGGTTCGAGGATCTCGGCACGTACCGGCTCCTGCTCTCGATGACGGACCCCGACGCCCTGCGGGCGTTCGCGGACTCGATGCTCTCGCCGCTCGACACCTACGATCGCGAGCACAACGGGGAGCTGCTCGTGTCGCTCGCGGCATTCCTGGAGCACAACGCCCGCTGGGAGACGGCCGCGGCCGAGCTCTACGTGCACCGGCACACGCTCCGCTACCGCATGCGCAAGGTGGAGGAGCTGAGCGGTCGTGACCTCTCGAGCAGCTTCGACCGCATGGAGTTCTGGCTCGCGCTGCGCGCACGGGAACTGCAGGCGGCCCAGGCTGAGGGCTGACCGAGTATCGCCGGGCCGCCCGGAGCCTGCCGGGCCGCCCATACCGTTTGTCCACTCCGTACAGTGGTGACACGCTGGCTGGCGCCTGCGTCGGGTGGTCCGTCGCCCACGGAACGCGGCATACTGGCGGCCTGATCGTTGGTTCGGCAGGCAGGTCCGTTCAACCTTGAGGAGGGGGAACATGGGCGACGAGACTGCGTGGAAGATGTTCATCGGGGGCGAATGGGTGGACTCGTCGAGCGGCGAGACCGAACCCAACATCAACCCCGCGAACGGTGAGTCGGTCGGCACGGTCCAGATCGGGACCCGTGTGGATGCGGACAAGGCCGTCGCCGCGGCCCTCAAGGCCTACGAGGACGTATGGTTCGACACGCCGCCGAAGGAACGCTCGGCGATGATGCTGAAGCTCGCCGACGCGATCGACGCCGACGCGGACAACATGGCCAGGCTTGAGTCCGAAGACGTCGGCAAGCCGATCTCGGTCGCGGCCGCGGACATCCCCTTCATCACCGACAACCTCCGGTTCTTCGCCGGCGCGGCGCGGGTGCAGGAGGGCAAGTCGGCGGGCGAGTACGAGCGTGGGTTCACGAGCATGATCCGCCGGGAGCCGCTCGGGGTCACGGTCGGCATCTGCCCCTGGAACTACCCGCTGATGATGGCGGCCTGGAAGCTCGGCCCCGCCCTCGCGGCCGGGAACACGTCGGTGCTCAAGCCGGCCGAGATCACGCCCCGGACGGCCCTGCGACTCGCCGAGCTCGCCGCGGACATCTTCCCGCCCGGGGTGATCAACGTGGTGACCGGTCACGGGTCTGAGATCGGCGACCAGCTCGTGCGCAGCCCCGACGTGCGGCTCGTCTCCGTGACGGGCGACACGTCCACCGGAAGGATCATCCAGGCGGCAGCTGCCGAGACCGTCAAGCGCGTCCACCTGGAGCTGGGGGGCAAGGCGCCGGTCGTCGTCTTCGACGACGCCGACGTCGGCAAGGTCGTGGAGACCCTCAAGTTCGCCAGCTACACGAACACGGGTCAGGACTGCACGGCGTCCTGCCGCGTGGTGGCCGGCTCGGGGATCTACGAGGACCTGCTCGCCGAACTGGTGCCCGCCGTCGAGTCGATCAAGGTCGGCGACATCTACGACGAGACGGTCGAGATGGGCCCGCTGGTGTCCGCGCGACAGCGCGAGAGCGTGGCGGGGTTCGTCGATCGGGCGCAGGAGACCGGCGGCAAGGTCTTGACCGGCGGCGAGTCGATCGAGGGCCCCGGCGCCTACTACCGGCCCACCGTGGTCGCCGACGTCGACCAGAAGGCCGAGATCGTGCAGCAGGAGGTCTTCGGTCCCGTGGTCACCGTGCAGCGGTTCACCGATGAGGACCAGGCCGTCCAGTGGGCGAACGACGTGGTCTACGGCCTCGCGTCATCGGTCTGGACCAAGGACGGAGCGCGTGCCGCTCGGGTTGCGCGCCGGCTCCAGTTCGGGGCCGTGTGGGTGAACACTCACTTCATGATCTCGCCCGAGATGCCGCATGGCGGCTACAAGCAGAGCGGGTACGGGAAAGACATGTCCATGTACTCGCTGGAGGACTATACGCAGATCAAGCACGTGATGTGGTCGCTCGACTAGCGGCCGCATCGGAACCGAAGCGTTCAGTGACCGGCGCGCCCTCCGGGCGCGCCGGTCACACGAAGGAAGGCGGCGAGAGTTCCCATGGGTGAGATCAGACCGTTCCTGGTGAGCGGGGAGTGGCGGACGGGCGAGGGGACCTTCGAGGTCAAGAACCCGTTCGACGACAGCGTGGTGGAAACGCTCGGCGTGCCGACGGCCGCCGACGTCGAGGAGGCCATGCAGGTCGCGGCCGACACGTTCCACGAGGCCGTGCGGCTGCCCGTGCACGTGCGGGCCGAGGCGCTCGACCACATCTCGCGCCGCCTCGGCGAGGACATCGAGAGGAACGCCGAGTTGATCGCGCGCGAGGGCGGCAAGCCGCTCAAGTGGGCGACGGTCGAAGCTACGCGCGCCGCGTCGACGTTCCGCTGGGCCTCCGAGGTCCTGCGCCACGGCGACGACGAGGCGATGCGGCTCGACACCGAGGCCGCGTTCACGGGCCGCATGGGCATCCTCCGGCGGTTCCCGTACGGTCCGGTGCTCGGTATCACCCCGTTCAATTTCCCGCTGAACCTCGTGGCGCACAAGGTGGCGCCCTCCCTGGCGGTGGGCGCGCCGATCGTGGTGAAGCCCGCGAGCGCGACGCCGATCGGCTCCCTGGTGCTGGCGGAGTACTTCGCCGAGACCGGCTTGCCCAAGGGCATGTACCAGGTGCTGCCGGTCAATTCGAAGGTCGCCGACGGGATGGCCCGTGACGACCGGTTCCGCAAGATCAGCTTCACGGGCTCGGCCGAGATCGGCTGGTACCTGAAGTCGCTCGACCCGAAGAAGCGTGTGACGCTCGAGCTCGGCGGGAACGCCGGTGTGATCGTGCACGGCGACGCCGACCTCGACCTCGCCGCGCAGCGCGTTGCGTTCGGCGGCTACTACCAGGCCGGACAGAGCTGCATCAGCGTGCAGCGGATCCTCGTGCAGTCCGAGGTCTACGAGGACTTCGCCGCGCGCGTCACGAAGCAGGTCGAGAGCCTGAAGACCGGCGACCCGATGGACCCGACGGTCGACGTGGGCCCGGTGATCACCCGCAGCGAGGTCGACCGGATCGCTGCGTGGGTCGAGGAGGCGGTCGCCCAGGGCGCCGAGATCCTCACCGGCGGCAGGTCCGAGGGGTCGCTCTACTACCCGACGCTGCTCAGCCGGACCACGCCCGAGATGAAGGTCCGATGCGAGGAGATCTTCGGCCCGGTGGCCACGATCACCCCGTACGAGACCTTCGAGGACGCCCTCGCCGAGGTGAACAACTCGAAGTACGGCCTGCAGGCCGGCGTGTTCACCAACGACATCAACCGCGCGTTCGAGGCGCACCGCACCCTCGAGGTGGGCGGCGTGATCATCAACGACGTGAGCGCGTTCCGTGCCGACCAGATGCCGTACGGCGGCAGCAAGGACTCCGGGTTCGGCCGCGAGGGCCTGCGCTTCGCGATGGAGGAGATGACGGAGCCCCGCATCATGGTGCTCTCGCACGTCCCGCTCTAACGCGGCGGATCAGCGACGGTCACGAAGGGCGCCCCCGACGGGGGCGCCCTTCGCGCGTGCGTGGCTAGACTCAGCTGATGCAGAACGGTGACGCGGGGATCGTCCTGGCGGCCGCGGCCGTGACGATCGGCGCCTTCTACGCCAGCTTCTCCGCGGTCCGCTCGGTGACCGAGCGGGCGCTCGCCGAGCGGGTCGACCCTCCGTCGTGGACGCGGTACGCGCTCCCCGTCTCGATCCTGGCGTTCCTCGCGATCTCGATTGCCGTCGCCGTGCTTGCTCCTCCCGTGTTCGGCGGCATGATCCTTGGAGGGTGCATCGGCGTCACCATCGCGTTCCAGGTGCGGCGGCCGCGGCGGCCCTTGCCGCCGCCCGAGCGTTCGACCTCCGATCCCCCTGACCCCTCAGAACCGCCGGCCGACCCGTCTAGCTGAGCGCCCGATCCACGAAGTCGCCCGCGATGGCCGCGGCCTCCTTCTCACGACGCCACAGGTAGTG
>Ga0315273_10000470_pt1 | contig 42296 bp, 37 predicted proteins | sample YL17G02_0_MG_FD_205753 | JGI IMG/M metagenome (GOLD analysis project Ga0315273, IMG submission 205753) | Sediment microbial communities from Yellowstone Lake, YNP, Wyoming, USA - YL17G02_0 | ecosystem: Environmental > Aquatic > Freshwater > Lake > Sediment | place: USA: Wyoming | collected...
CGGCCACGCCGTCGGCGCCGGCGTACGCGGACTACATCTTTCCTCAACCGCCGCAGAAGGGTGCCGACCAGCGACTCGCCGCCCAGCATCGAAAGGCGTGGGAGCTTCTCCAGAGCGGCGATCTGATGGGCGCCAGCAACGAGTACAGTGCGCTCGTGCAGCGTGCGCCGGGATACGTGCCTGCCGAGGTCGGACTCGGATACGTGTTGCTGGCCCAGCACAAGGCCAAAGACGCCATGGCGCGGTTCGACCACGCCATTCGGGTGGCCCCGGCCTATGCGCCCGCGTACGCCGGTCGGGCAGAAGCGCACCTCGCCGCGGGGCAACGTGAACTGGCGCTGGCCAGCTTTGAATCCGCGCTGAAGATCGATCCCACACTGTCCGATCTCGGGCGGCGGATCGAGATGATCAAGTTCGCCCAGGTGCGGGGACTGGTCGCCGCAGCCAAACGGGCGGGCGACGAGGGGCGGCTCGAGGAGGCCCGGCGGGGCTACGCGGAAGCCATCCGGGCGTCGCCGGAGAGCGCCGTGCTCTATCGGGACCTCGGCGGCATCGAAACCAGACTCAATGCCATAGGAGACGCGGTGCAGCACCTGCGCAAATCCGTGGCGCTTGATGGCGGAGACCCTCGTGCCTTCGCGGCGCTCGGGGACGCGCTGGAGAAGCAGGGCGACCTCGAAGGCGCGGTTGAGGCATACCAGCGGGCAGTGACGCTCGACGGCAGCGACGCGACACGCAGAACGCTCGATCGACTTCGGGAACCGGCGTCGACGGCGCGCTTCCCGGCCGAGTATCGATCGATTCCCCAGCTGCCGCAGGTCACGCGTGGCGACCTCGCGGCGCTGCTCGGCGTTCGGTTGCAGGGCGTGCTGGCAGCGCCCGGCACGAGCGGCCCGACGGTCGTGGCGACCGACGTGCGCGACCATTGGGCTTCGACGTGGATCATGGCCGTCACGCGGTCGAACGTGATGGAGGTTTACCCCAACCACACGTTTCAGCCGGCGGAGGCGGTGCGGCGCGTCGACATGGCCCAGGTGGTCGCCCGGGTGGTGGCGATGGCCGCGCCAGGGGTAGGCAAGTCATTCATGCGTCCGACGATTCCCGATGTCCCTGCCGATCATCTGAGCTACCCTGATGTGGCGGTGGCCGTGTCATCGGGCATCATGGGGCTGGTGGACGGCGGGATGTTCAGGCCCTCGCGAGCCCTAAGCGGCGCCGAGGCGGTCGACGTGGTGGACCGACTGGCGCGGCTGGCGAAGAAGCCCAGGACGGACACGGTTGGAGGCGCGTGGTGATGGCTCTCGGCCCCCTGAATCTTGCCAATCAGCTGACGCTGCTCAGGCTGGCGCTCGTGCCGGCATTTGCGCTCCTCACCCTGTATGGGGAACTGGGCTGGGCGCTGGTCGTATTCGTGGTCGCCGGCATTACTGACGGGCTCGACGGGCTCGTCGCGCGAGTAACCAACCAGCGGACGGCCGTTGGGGCGTGGCTCGACCCGATGGCCGACAAGCTCCTGCTGCTGACGACGTTCGTCGTCTTGTCGCTGCCCGGGATTGGCCTGACCAACAGGCTGCCGCTGTGGCTGACCGTGCTCATCATCAGTCGCGACATCGTGATCGTGCTGACGGTGGCCGTCATCACCCTGGCGCTGGGGCCGCGGAGCTTCGCGCCCTCCATCTACGGCAAGGCCGCAACCGCCACCTACATCGTCACGAGCATCGTGGTGATGCTGTTCAACTACCGCCAGCAGACCTCGGTGCTGGTCGACGTGGGGATCTACGCGAGCCTGGTGATGACGCTGGTGTCAGGTGTGCACTACGTGGTGCACGTGCGCCGGATTATCAACCAGCCGCCAGCTTCGTCCTGAAGTAGGCAATCGTCTGTTCGAGCCCGCTCTCGAGCGGCACCTTCGGTTCCCATCCCAGAATGGCCCGCGCCTTCGAGATGTCCGGCTGCCGTACCTTCGGGTCGTCGGTCGGCAGCGGCCTGTACACCAGCCGGCTCGATGAGCCAATCATCCGGAGGATGGTCCTGGCGATCTCCTCGATCGACAGTTCGTGCGGGTTGCCGATGTTGACCGGGTCATTGGTGGAGGAGTGCATCAGCTTGATGATGCCGTCGACAAGGTCGGTCACATAGCAGAGGCTGCGCGTCTGCCGGCCGTCGCCAAACACCGTCACGTCTTCACCCCGGAGCGCCTGCGAAATGAAGTTGGGCACCGCGCGACCGTCCTTCACCCGCATGCGCGGCCCGTATGTATTGAAGATGCGCACGATCTTGGCGTCGATGCCATGGTACCGGTGGTACGCGACCGTCATCGCCTCAGCAAACCGCTTGGCCTCGTCGTACACGCCGCGCGGGCCGATAGGATTCACGTTGCCCCAGTAGGTCTCCTTCTGCGGATGCTCCAGCGGATCACCGTACACCTCGGAGGTCGATGCCAGCACGAACCGGGCGCCCTTCGCCTTGGCGAGTCCGAGTGCCTTGTGGGTGCCAAGCGCCCCGACCTTCAGGGTCTGGATGGGCAGCTCGAGATAATCGATCGGGCTGGCCGGACTGGCCCAGTGCAACACGAAGTCCACGGGCCCATCGACGTGAATGTAGTTGGTGATGTCGTGCTTGATGAACAGGAAGTCCCTGTTCTGGAGGTGCGTCAGATTGCTCATGGCGCCGGTCAGCAGATTGTCGATGCCAATCACGCTGAAGCCGCGGTCGAGCAGCGTCTCCGACAGGTGCGATCCAATGAACCCGGCGGCTCCGGTAATGACAACGCGAGGCTTTGACATGGTGACTACTCCGCCGTGGTTCCGTGAAACAGCCCCAGCCCCCTGATCAGGGTGAGCCACATGATCTTGACGTCGAGACTCAGCGACCAGTTCTCGATGTAATACAGATCGAATTCGATACGTTTCTCGATCGAGGTGTTGCCCCGCCATCCGTTGACCTGCGCCCACCCGGTGATGCCCGACTTGACCTTGTGGCGCAGCATGTACTGCGGATACCGGTGCTTGAACTGCTCGACGAAGTACGGACGCTCCGGCCGCGGCCCGACCAGCGACATCTCGCCTCGCAGCACGTTGACGAGCTGGGGCAGCTCGTCGATATCGTAGCGGCGCAGAAAGCGCCCGAGCGGCGTGCAGCGGGGGTCCTCGTCTCGCGCCCAGACAGGGCCAGTGTCTTCCTCGGCTCCGCGGTGCATCGACCGGAACTTGTAGACCGAGAAGGATGACCCGTCGAGGCTCATCCGCTCCTGGCGGTACAGCACGGGACCTGGAGAGGTCAGCCGGATGAGGGCCGTGACGATGGCCAGGGGAATCACCAGGATGATCAGGGAGACGACCGCCACGACCAGATCGACCGCGCGCTTCACGAATACGTTCAGCCCCTGCAGCGGCACCTCGTTCAGATTGATGATGGGCACGCCATCAAGGTCTTCGATCCGTGCCCGGAGCGCGATGAACTGCAGCAGGTCGGGGACGATCTTGACGTCGATCAAGTCCTTGGCGGCCGCTTCGATGACTTCCATCATCAGGCGGTGGGCCTCCAGCGGAAGCGCGACATAGATGTGATCAATGCGCTCGCGGGCGCAAATCTCGGCCGTCTCGCCCGTCGTGCCGAGCAGCGGCAGTCCGCGGTAGCCGAGGTGATCGCGCTCGGCCCGGTCGTCGAGAAACCCCACGACCTGGTAGCCGAGTTCCTGGTGCTGGATGATCTTGTCGGCCACCAGTTTCCCGAGATCGCCCGCGCCGACGATCAGAATGCGTTTGAGGCCGATGCCCGCCCGCCAGCGGCGCTCGAAGGTCTGCCTGACGCCTTCGCGCGACGCAAAGGTGAGCGTCACGTTGAACAGCAGGAACAGTCCCCAGACCAGCTGGGAGACCTGGAGTGTGCCGTGTTCCCTGAACTCGACCGGCGTGTAGTACGCCCCCACGTAGAGGGTCGTGAGCACGCCGAGCACGACCGCCACGACACTGCCGATGAAGACCGCGAAGAAGTCGTCGACCCGCGACCGGTTGCGGCGGACGCTGTAGAGACCCTGGAAGTAGAACGCGACCGGCACGATCAGCGCCACAAACGGCAGCACGGCCGCATACTGCCAGAAGGGAGGATAGCCCTTGGTGACCGGGAACAGCTGAGTATCGAACTGGGTCTCGAACCGGACCAGGTAGGCTCCGACAAACGCCACCGCGCCGAGTACCGCGTCGGTCGTCACGTAGAAGGCGGCGAGCGTTCGCTTGTACCGTTTGACCATATCCTCACGACGGCCTTGCGGCCTGCTTGTTCGACTCAAGCACGATCCGAACTCCGCATCGGCTCACACGAGCAGGACGGGCGGCCAGATCGCTGAAACCTCCCGCCCGATGTCCCCGGCCGCCTTGCCGGTGCCACTCGATCTCGAGCGGGTGGACCGCGACTGACGCGCAACGATTATAGTATTGGGCGACGCGCACCGCCACCTGCTGAGAGATCGAGGGGGACGCGTTGCGGTCGCGACATGGATCACCACCGGGTCCCTGCCGGGCGAGCGAGGGTATCGTCAACCAGCTCTTTCATCTGCCGCGCGTGGCGTGCGCGGGAGAACTGTGTCGCGTGTTCGCGAATGCGCGGCGGCACAACACGCATTGCGGCGATGCGGTCGAGTGCTTCGACAAGCGCATTCACACTGGGCTCGCGGAAGAACGCACCGGTGTCGCCGTCGATGACGGTTTCGAGCGCCCCGCCTCGGCCCAGGGCCACAACCGGGCAGCCGCACGCCTGGGCTTCGACCGGCACGATGCCGAAATCCTCCTCCCCCGCAAGAATTACCGCCCGCGCCCGTTGGTACTCGTGTCTGATCTGCTCGTCCGACACCTGTCCGAGAAATGTGACGTCGGGTCCCGCCTGTCGCTCGAGCCGATCGCGCTCGGGGCCATCGCCCACAATGCGCAGCGACGCGCCCGCGCGCTGGCAAGCCGCTATGGCGAGATCGACGCGCTTGTAGGGCACAAGGGCAGAGACCACCAGGAAATGGCCCTCGGGCGACACCGACGCCAGCCGGAAGAAGTCCGTGTCGACCGGTGGATACACGATGGAAGCGTCGCGGCCGTAGTAGCGCCGAATACGTGATGCGACGAATCGAGAGTTAGCGACAAAGCGGTGGACACGCGGCGCGGTGGCGGCATCCCATCTGGCGAGCCATGCCAGCATCGGCCGATAGATCCAGCGGCTGCGCATCCGGCCCGCGCGGGCCGGGCCGAAGTAGGCATCGAACTGATCCCAGGCGTAGCGCATGGGTGAATGGCAGTAGCAGATATGGCGCGCCCGTCCCGGCACGACCACCGCTTTCGCGGCGCAGTGGCTGGAACTGATCACCAGGTCGTACTGATCCAGATTGAACTGCTCGATCGCGAAAGGGAAGAGGGGAAGATACCGCCGGTATCCCGTCCCGCTGCGCGGAAGCCGCTGAACGAAGGACGTGTGAATGCGGTGCCGTTCGATGCCCGGCGAAACCGACCCTCTGCAGTGGACGAGGGTCAGGATATCCGCGGTGGGATAGAGTCCGCACAGTTCGGCGAGGACCTTTTCCCCCCCGCGCATGCCGGTGAGCCAGTCGTGAACCAGCGCGATTCTCATGACCGCTCCGGGCTCACCCGGCCACTTCCCTGTAGACGTCCAGGGTTCGCCGGACCGACGCCTCCCAGGAGAAGGCCCGGGCGCGCTCAAGCCCGCGGACTCTGAGCGTCTCTCTCAAGTCCGGATCCACGAGCACCCGCTGAATGCCGTCGGCAATCGACCTGGCGCTGTAGGGATCGACCAGGACCGCGGCATCGCCGACCACCTCGGGCAGCGACGACACGTTTGAGGTGACCACGGGCGTGCCGCTCGCCATCGCCTCCAGAGGAGGCAACCCGAAGCCCTCGTACAACGACGGGAACACGAACACTGTCGCCAGCCTGTACAACGCCGCGAGCGTGTCGTCACCGACAAACCCGAGAAAGCGGACGTGTTTGTGCAGTTTGTAGCGGTCGACCGCGCGGCGGAGCCTGGGGAACTTGATGATTTGATCCCCGATGATGAGCAGTTTCAGCTGATCGAATCCCTCCCCGCGAACCAGATGAAACGCCTCGATCAGCCGTTCCAGGTTCTTGTGCGGCTTGATGCTGCCCACGTACAGCGCGAACGGGCCGTCCAGCTGATATCGCTCCCGGGTGCGCTGAATGTCCTCCTCCCTGGGCGGCGTCGCGAGCCGATCATCAATGGCGTTAGGGATGACAATGATCCTATCGGCCGGCACGTTGCAGTACCGGAGGATGTCCGATTTCGACGTCTCGGAGACGGTCAGGATCCGGGCGGCCCGGGCCGCCGCCGCCGAGAGGCTGGCCCGCGCATAGACATAGGCCAGGCGGTTGGGCAGGTACTGCGGGAACATCAAGTGGATGCAGTCGTGGATCGTCACGATCGACCGGCACGGCACCAGCGGGGGCAGCACGTAGTGCGGCGCATGAAACAGGTCGACGCGTGCCGTCAGGAGCCGGACCGGCAGCGCGATCTGTTCGCGTATCGAATATGGCCTGGCCTTCTCAGCGACCGGCGTGAAGTTTGGCGCCATCTGCCGGACCGTCTCGCCGTCCTGGGGACGGCACAGGACCACATACTCGGAGTCGTGGTCAAACGCCCCGAGGTGCTTCAGCAGATTGCGGATGTAGGTGCCGATCCCGAAGTCGTGTAACTTCCGGGCGTCGATGGCAATGCGCACGTATCAGGCCTCGTTCCGGATTGTCACGATACCAGAGGAAATGGGGTCGGACCTAATTTCGGGTGTTGCCCGGCGACACACGGGGTGCAGAAATCGAAATCAGATCCGACCCCATTTCCCCATCATGCCCCCTCGGGCGGAAGTTTGCCGCGGACGCGCAAGTAGAGGCTGAGCCACGGAAGCCACAACGGATGGTGCTTTGCGTAGAACGCCAGATGGGCTCTGCGATACGCCTGTTCTGATGCGATCGGGATGGTGCCCCGGGCGCGGCCCCGGAGGTGAACGATTTCCGCTCCAGGAACGAAGAGAACTCGACGGCCTCGCGCGCGCAGGGCGGCACAGAAGTCGACGTCCTCGGCGTAGAGGAAATACCGCTCGTCCAGCAGGCCCGCCGCCACAGCGTCGTCCCGGCGAACCATGAGGCACGCGCCGCTCACCCAGTCGGGATAGTGCCGCGTCCGCGTGAGACGCTCGACGCGGCGGTTCGCCAACCTGACGCCCCGCTCGTGCAGCCGGATCAGCAGCTTCTGGCGAGCCTCCGCCAGCGGGGAAATCATGCGGCCAAACGACAGTTCGGCTCTGCCGTTGGCGTCGACAATGCGCGGGCCGGCGGCGGCCACCTCGGGTGAGCGCCGCAACTGCTCGACAAGCGTGTCGATGGCGCCGGGGCGCACAAGCGTGTCGCTGTTGAGCAGCAGGACGAACTCGCCACTGGAGGAGCGGATGCCGAGGTTGTTGGCGGCTGCGAATCCGATGTTGCGGCCGCACTCGATCAGGCGGACTCCAGGCCAGCGTTCACGCAGGGCGGCGGGCGTGTGGTCGCTCGACGCGTTGTCGACCACGACAATCTCGTGGGAGGTTCGCGACTGGTGCTCGACGAGCGACCCGAGGCACGCCTCAAGTTCGGCCCGGGTGTTGAACGACACGATGATGATGGTGAGGTCTGCCATGGGAATTAGCGCGCTGCGGCCTCGATCGCCTCGAGAGTGGCACGCGCCGCATCGGGCCAGCGGTATCGCGCGAGCACGGCGGCCGCCGGTGCGAGCGCCTCCCGGTGCGCTCGCTCGTCGGACAGGAGCCTCGTCAGATGTGCCGCCACCCCTCGCGTGTCGCCCAATCCGACGTAGCAGGCGGCGGGTCCGCACGTCTCACGCGCGACCGGCGTATCGAGCACGATGACGGGAATCCCGCAACCGAGAGCCTCGAGGGGCGTCAGCCCGAACCCCTCGTATTCGGAGAGGAACGCGAACACGCGGGCCGAGCGGTACAGTCCCAGCAGCTCGCCATCGCTGACATAGGCCCGGACGACGACGCGATCCGCGATATTCAGCGTGCGACAGAGCGCGGCGAGGTCTTGCATCGGGTATGTGCGGTTCTCGCCGACGATTTCGAGACGCGCCTCCGTGACGGCGGCCGCGACTTGCGCAAAGGCGCGGATCAAGTCAGGTACGCGCCGCCGGTTGAATACCGACCCCACATACAACACGACAGGCCGGCGCTCGCCGAATGTCGGCCATGCGGACGCCGGATGCTGGTCGCCGCCGGACCATCGATCGGCGCCTGGCGTCGTCAGACCGAGCGGAATCACGCGAATCCTGTCATCAGGAATGCCGAGCCGGCCGCGGATCTCGCCGGCGGAAAAACGTGAATCTGTCAGCACAATCCGAGCGCGCCGGGCTGAGGACCTGGTGAGCCACGCCCGCCGGAGCCGTTCGCGGAGAGAGAACCACTCGGGATGCGCGAGAAACGACAGGTCGTGAATGGTCTGGACGAGGGGGCAGGTCATCCTCAACGGTGCGGTGTACGCCGGCGCGAAGAAGACGTCGAGGCGGTCCCGCGATGCGACGCGCGGGAGCTGGACCTGTTCCCACCACGTGCCTGGTGACCCAGGCACAATCCGACTCTCCGGGGCCAAGGCGTCGAATGCGGCCGCGACTTCGGGCGGGCACTCCGCTGGAGAATACAGCACAATCTGATGCGGAAACACGCCCTCCCGGGCCGCGGTTGCCCATTCGCCCAGCAGGTGCAGGACGTACCGGCCCACGCCTGTCGGGCGACCCAGCAGTTCGCGAGCGTCGACGCCAATCCGCATCACGACCGGGTCCCCTGGCCCGCCGCCTGCGGTTGCCGAGCCATCGCCGCCAGATAGTGCTGCAGCAGAAGCAGCGCCGAGTCGCTCCAGCTGAACTCGCTGGCCCTCGCCATGCCCGCGTCTCGGCACGCTCGGTGGAGTCCCGGCTCCCGGAGCAGACGGGAGAGTGCGTCAGCGATGCCGTCGGCATCCTCCGGATCAATCTGGAGGCCGGCGTGGCCGACCACCTCCGGGAGGGCCCCACGATTCGACACGACAACCGGGATGCCGAGGGCCATCGCCTCAAGCGCTGGAAGTCCGAATCCTTCGTCAAACGAGGGCAGCACAACCACCGCGGCTCCGAGGTACGTGGAGGCCCGGTCGCCGTCCGGGATGTATCCACGAATGTCGACCTGTCCCTTGAAGGCGGGACCCGTCGCACGCTCGATCCATGGCTGGGCAGCCGGCGTATGGCGCCCGGCCAGAACCAGGCGAGGAGCGTCAGGCCAGCGCGACAGCAGCCGCTCGTAGGCGTCGAGCAGACCGGCCACGTTCTTTCTCGGCTCGAGGGTGCCAACAAAGAGGATGTATCCCCCCGATCGCGGCGGCCGGGCGGTGGCCTGAGATGTGATCCACCGGGGAACGCCCGGCCGGCAGACAGCGATCCTGGCGTCGGAGACTCCCAGTTCCCGACTGATGCCGCGCGCGGAGTGATTCGAGATGGTCACCACCAGATCCGCCCGGCGGGAGTGGTCGCCAACCAGGCGCGGAAACTCCCGCTGCATTTCGCCCCACGCGCGGTCGGGATGATGAAGAAAATCAAGGTCGCAGATGGTCGACACCCGCAGACCCGACCTCGCTGGCAGCAGCACCGGGGTGGTGGCATGGACGATATCGAAGGGGCCCCTGGCCAGCCATTCCACCGGGGGCCAACCCAGCCGGTACCAGGCCATATTGAGGGCGCGGACGGGGAGGCGACAGTCAGCCGGGGCCGCGCCAGCCAGCTCCCCGATGGCCGACGCGGCAAGCCGATCGCGCAGAGAACTCGAAAACAGTGTGATTTCCAGGCCCTCGGCGATGGGCTCGCCCGTGGCCTTGAGCGCCAAGAGGGCCCGAACCAACTCGTGGATCCACGCGCCCACGCCCGTCGGTTCCTTCAACGCCGGTCGATAGTCAAGAAGCAGTCGCATCGTCGCCGTTGTGTATGGTATCCCGATTGCCGCCTGAGGCGGAGGTCCGCGTTGGCGGTGGAGCGAATCGGCTGCAACCCATTGATTTACAATGCCTTGACAGCTCGTAGGGCCTATAGTACTTTCAGACGTTTCCACATTCCGGCATCCGATCAATCTGGCGCCGGCGGGGGAGGAAGGGCGCATGAAGCTGGCTGTCATAGGTACTGGCTACGTCGGACTGGTCGCCGGGGCGTGTTTCGCGGAAACCGGAAATGATGTTGTGTGCGTCGACAAGGACGAGTCGAAGATCCGGCTGCTTCGGAAAGGGAAGATGCCCATTTTCGAGCCTGGGCTCGAAGAGGTCGTCAAGCGAAACGTCGCGGACAAGCGGCTGACGTTTACGACCCAGCTACCCAAAGCGGTGCGATCGGCGTCGGTCATCTTCATTGCCGTGGGCACCCCGCAAGGTGAGGACGGATCGGCGGACCTCCAGCACCTGCTCGGCGTCGCCCGCGAAATCGCGAAGGCGATGAACGGTTACAAGGTGATCGTCGACAAGAGCACGGTTCCTGTTGGCACGGCGAGCCGGGTGCGCGAGATCATCCGGCGCGAGACCACGCATCCGTTCAGCGTGGTCAGCAACCCCGAGTTTCTCAAGCAGGGCGCGGCGGTTGACGATTTCTTCAAGCCCGACCGCGTGGTGATTGGCGCCGAGGACGAAAAGGCCGCCGAGGTCATGCGGAACCTGTACAGCCCGTTCACGCGCACCGGCGCGCCCATCATGGTGATGGACTGCGCCAGCGCGGAACTCAGCAAGTACGCGGCAAATGCGCTGCTGGCCACGAAGATTTCGTTCATGAACGAAATCGCGAACATCTGTGAGTTGTTCGGCGCCGACGTCGACCAGGTTCGGCGCGCCGTCGGTTCGGACCGCCGGATTGGCCCGTCGTTCCTGTTCCCGGGCACCGGGTACGGGGGGAGCTGCTTCCCGAAGGACGTCAAGGCAATCGTCAAGTTCACGGCCGACAAGGGCTACGACTTCCGGATAGTCAAAGCCGTCGATGCCGTCAATCAGTCACAGAAATCGGTGCTGGCCTCCAAGATGGAGAAGCATCTTGGATCGCTGAAAGGGAAGACGATTGCGGTCTGGGGGCTGTCGTTCAAGCCCCGCACCGACGACATGCGCGAGGCCCCGGCGGTGGCGCTCATCGAGCGGCTCCTGACGGCGGGAGCCAAGGTTCAGGCGTTCGACCCCGAGGCGATGCCGGTCGCGAAGCTGCTGTTCGGGACCAGGATCGTGCTGGCGCCAACCAGCTACAAGGCGCTCGAAGGCGCCGACGCCATGGCGCTGGTGACCGAGTGGAACGAGTTCCGGGAGCCGGACTTCGCGAAGATGCGCAAGGCGATGAAGACACCGCTCATCTTCGATGGCCGCAACATCTATACCCGCGAAATGATGCGGACGCATGGCTTCCAGTATTTCAGCATCGGCCGCTGAGTGCTTCGACTCGCGATGTCGGTCGCGAATTCCCTGCAGGCGATCCGGTGAAGAGTGCTCGCTCAGCACTTGGTCCTGAGTGAATATGTTCGATGCCGAACCTCTGAATCGAAGGGCTGACGTGGGGGCGGTCCTGGTCACCGGCGGGGCCGGCTACATCGGGAGCCACGTGGCCAAGGCGCTCGCCGCCGCGGGCCGGCGTGTCGTCGTCTTGGACAATCTGTCGAACGGGCATCGCGGGTCCGTTCGCTGGGGCGAGCTGGTTGTCGCCGACGTCCACGATGTGGCACGGGTTCGCGAGACGATTCGCCGGCACGAAGTGTCGGCGGTGATGCACTTCGCGGCGTCGCTGCTGGTGGCCGAATCGGTACGAGACCCGATTGGCTATTACGCCAACAACGTTGGCGGGGGGCTGGCCGTGCTGGAAGCGATGGTCGGCGAGTCGGTCAGTCGATTCGTATTTTCGTCGACCGCGGCAGTTTATGGCGAACCCGTCGAAACGCCGGTCACCGAGAATCATCCGACTTGCCCCATCAGCGCGTACGGCGAAACCAAGCTTGCCGTTGAGCGGGCGCTGGCTCACTTTGAGCGCGCCTACGGCACCCGGAGCGTCGCCCTGCGCTACTTCAATGCGGCCGGCGCGGATCCGGATGGCGAACTTGGTGAGGAACACCGGGTGGAGGTGCACCTGATTCCCCGTGCTGTTGAGGCTGCGCTCGGCGGTCCCGCGCTCCAGGTGTTCGGCGATGACTATCCGACGCCGGACGGGACGTGCCTCAGGGACTACGTCCATGTCAGCGATCTCGCGCGCGCCCACCTGCTGGCGTTGCAGCATCTCGAGAGCGAGGGCGCCTCTGGCTCGTACAATCTGGGCATCGGCAAGCCGTTTTCGGTGCGGGACGTGATCAGTTCGGTCGAGCGGGTGAGCGGCAGGCGGGTGCCAGCCCAACGGGTTCCCCGGCGTCAGGGAGACCCCGGCGTCCTGTTCGCCTCGAGCGAGCGCATTCGGACTGAGTTCGGGTGGCGACCGGAATTCGTTGATCTCGACGGGATCGTAGAGACCGCCTGGGCGTGGCGACGGGCTCATCCGCACGGGTATCAGGAGGAGGCGGTACGCTGATGCCGGAGGTTCGCGGAATCGTGACCGGTCCACGGTTTCCGGCCTGCCGGCGCGACCGGTCCGGCCAGTGAACCCTCTCGTGCGGCTGCTCGGTTACGCACGCCCGTATCGGGGCCGGTTCGTCGTGGCCCTGCTCGCGATGCTCGTGTACGGCGGCGCGTCGACCTGGCTGGTGGTGCTCATCCGGCCGATCGTCGACAAGGTCCTGAATCTGCAGGAAGCCGTCAGCACGGTCGCATGGTCGGTTCTGCTCGCGTATTTCCTGAAAGGCCTCGGCTCGTACTTCTCGGCCTACTTGATGGCGGACGTCGGGCAACACGTGGTGCGCGACATCCGCGACGGCCTGTTTCGCCATACGCTCGGGCAGTCGACCGCCTTCTTCAAGTCGCGGAGCACGGGGCAACTCCTGTCGAGGCTGACCAACGACGTCGGTCAGGTTCAGCAGGTGGTGTCCGAAACGATGGCCGACTTGCTGCGGGAGTCGCTCGCCGTTGTCGGGTTCGCGGGCGTGTTGCTCTACAACGACCTCGGGCTGGCGCTGGTGTGCCTGACGGGCGCGCCGCTGGTCGTGTATCCCCTTGTTCGGCTGGGTCAGGCGCTGCGCAAGACGACGAGGCGGAGCCAGGAACACCTGGAGTCGATGACGCACGTCGCGACCGAGGCGTTCACCGGCCTGCGGATCGTCAAGGCGTTCGGCGCGGAGGACCGCGAGGGCTCCCGGTTCGGCCTGGCCACGCGGGCGCTGTACCGGGCGAACATGAAGGTGACGGCCGCGATGTCGATGATGCCCCCCATCATGGAGTTGCTTGGTGGCGTGGCGATTGCGGCGGCGCTGTGGTACGGCGCCCGGGAGATTGCGGCCCATCGGATGACAGAGGGCCAGTTTTACCAGTGTGTCGGTGCGCTGCTCCTGATGTACGGCCCGCTCAAGAAACTGAGTCGCGTCAACGCCAATGTTCAGCAGGCGATCGCCGCATCCCAGCGGATCTTCGAGCTGATGGATACGCACACCGAGGTGCCGGATGAACCGGGGGCCCCGCCGCTTGCGCCTCTGCAACACGGTATCGAGTTTCGCCACGTGACGTTCGAGTATGAGGACGGGCGGGGCCGGACTGCGCTCGGCGGCGTGTCGTTCGCTGTGAAGGTCGGCCAGACGGTGGCCGTGGTTGGCCGGAGCGGTGCGGGCAAGACCAGCCTCGTCAATCTTCTTCCCCGGTTCTACGATCCTTCCGAGGGCGCCATTTTGATCGATGGGATCGATATCAGGCGAAGCGGCCTGAGTTCCCTGCGGGAACAGATTGGGATGGTGACGCAGGAGACCGTGCTGTTTGACGACACGGTCGCCAATAACATCGCGTACGGACGGCCGGGCGCGGGTTCCGAGGACATCGAGGCGGCGGCGCGGGCCGCGCGGGCACACGAGTTCGTGATGGCGATGCCCGCCCGGTACCAGACCAGGATTGGCGAACGCGGCCAGCGGTTGTCAGGCGGACAGCGACAGCGCCTGGCCATTGCGCGGGCGATCCTGAAGAACTCGCCGATCCTGATTCTCGACGAGGCGACCTCGTCGCTCGATTCCGAGTCCGAAGCGCTCGTGCAGGATGCGCTGGCCAACCTGATGCGGAATCGGACGTCGTTTGTCATCGCGCATCGCCTGTCGACGGTGCAACGCGCCGATCTGATTGTGGTGCTCGAACGCGGCCGCGTGGTGGAGGTTGGCCGGCACGAGGATCTGATGGCCCGGCCCGATGGGGTGTACGCTGGGTTATACGAGTTGCAGTTTGCCGGCTCGCGCCGCAAGGGCGCCACGAGGGACCGTGGGGCGCCGGGATTAGGGATTAGGGATTAGCTCGTCCCCAGTTCCCAATCCCTCGTGAGCGGAGGGGTGGAGCGTCGAACCATGATGAAGAGCATGACCGGCTTCGCGAGCGTCACACGTGAGGACGCGGGCGCGAGTATCGGCGTGACCGTGCGGAGCGTGAATCACCGCTACCTGGATGTGCAGCTGCGCCTTCCTCAAACCCTGAGTGCGATCGAGCCCAGGATTCGCGGCGTGGTCCAGCAGCGCGTGGCGCGGGGGCGCGTCGAAGTCGCGATCTCCCTCCAGCTCAGACAGCCGCCGAAGCTCGAAATCGAGTTGAACGAAGCGTTCGCCGTCGCCCTGGCCAGTGCGATGGCGCGGGCGAGAGCCGTCGGGCTGGTCGAAGGCGCGTTGCAGCCAGGCGACATCATGCGTTTTCCCCAGGCCCTGGTTGTTCGGGAGCAGGCCGCGGAACTGGACGCCGATGCCGCTGTGGCGATCGAGGTCGGGATCCTGGGCGCCGTCGAACAGGCGCTGCAGGAGCTGGACGTCATGCGCCGGCGGGAGGGGGCTCTCCTCCAGCACGATCTGGACGCGCGCAAGACGGGGGTGGCCAACCTGATGGAACGTGTCGCGGCGCTGGCGCAGGCAGGGGAGCACACGCTCCGGGAGCGGCTGGTCGCGCGGATCGCCGAACTGACGACGGATCTCTCGGTTGACCGGGGTTCGGTCGCGCAGGAGGTGGTGCGCTTTGTCTCGCGTTCCGACATCAGCGAGGAGCTGGTGCGCTTCCGTGCGCATGTGACGCAGTGGACGTCGCTCTCTGATGAGCCCGAGCCGTGCGGCCGCAAGCTGGATTTCCTGCTGCAGGAGATGAACCGCGAAGTCAATACGACAGGTTCGAAAGCCGATGGGGAGGGAGTTCCGGAGCTGGTGATTTCGATCAAGGCCGAACTCGAGAAGATGCGGGAACAGGTGCAGAATGTCGAGTAGCCCAACGCCGCGGGGACAACTGTTTGTCGTGTCGGCACCCTCCGGCACCGGAAAGACGACCCTCGTCGAGTCGCTGGTCGCGTCGATGCCGCATCTCCGGATGTCACGCTCCTACACCAGTCGGCAGGCGCGGGTGGGCGAGGTGGACGGGGTGGACTACCACTTCGTGTCCCGCCAGCGCTTCGAAGCGATGATCGCGGGCGATCAATTTCTCGAGTGGGCCGATATCTACGGCGATCTGTACGGAACATCCCAGGTTGACACCGAGCGCATTCAGTCGGAGGGGGACGATCTGGTTCTGGTCATCGACGTGCAGGGCGCCCGGAAGATCCGCCGTCGAGGCGTTCCCGTCGTCTCGGTGTTCGTCATGCCGCCATCACTCGACGTCCTCGAGTCGCGGCTGAGGGGCCGGTCGACCGACAGTGAGGCGCAGATCCAGCGCCGCCTCGAGGTGGCCCGGGAGGAAGTCAGAGCCTTCCATGAGTACGATTTCGTGGTGGTCAATGATGAGATCGGCGCGTCGGTCGAGCGGATTCGCGCGATCGTGACGGCTGCGCGCCTGACCCTCGCGGCCGCGACGCCGGCGGCGGAACGCATCGCGGCAACCTTCAGTGTCGGTGAAGAGTAGACGGGGCTCGGGGTTCGGGGGGAAGCGCCCCGGGCTGAGGCCTGCGGGACGGCGGCTTCCGGAGCGGCCCCTCGAACCAAGCCGACAGCGACGTCTGCAAAACGTGCCGTGAGGGCCAAGACCGGCGGCGCGAATAGCGCGACCGTCAGGTCGGCGAGAGATCCCGGCAAGGCGCGTTTTGCCGGCTTGTGTGAGCGGGGACGCGGAGGAACCGTCGTCCCGCTGGCCTCGGAGGGGGACATGCCATGGCTCTGATAGCGCTCGGCGTAACAGGCGGCATCGGGGCGTACAAAGCCGTCGAGGTGGCGAGGGGTCTTCAGAAACGCGGCCACGACGTCGTGGCGATCATGACGAGGAACGCCCGGCGATTCATCGGCCCGGTGACCTTCGAGGCGATCACGAAACGGCGTGTCGTGACGACCCAGTGGGCCGCTGGCGTCAACGCGGATATCGAGCACATCGCGCTGGCCTCGTCTATCGAGCTGCTGGTGGTCGCGCCGGCCACGGCCAATATCCTGGGCAAGTTCGCGGCGGGCATCGCGGACGACTTTCTGTCGACGCTGTACCTGGCGACGCGTGCGCCCGTGCTCGTAGCTCCGGCGATGAACAGCCATATGCTCGAGCATCCGGCGACGGCAGCAAACCTGAAGGTGTTGGCCGAGCGAGGCGTGCACGTCCTGCAGCCGGATTCCGGGTACCTGGCCTGTGGTTGGACCGGCAAGGGGCGTCTCGCGGAACCGGAGAACATCGTCGAGGCCGCGATGCGGATCCTGGAACCGCGTCGCACGCTCGATGGCCGCAAGGTCCTCGTGACGGCCGGGCCGACCTTTGAGGATCTCGACCCGGTCCGATTCCTCGGCAATCGTTCGAGCGGGAAGATGGGGTTTGCGATCGCTGCCGAGGCCGTACGGCGTGGCGCCGACGTCACGCTGGTGGCTGGCCCGACATCGGTTGCGCCACCTGACGTCTCCGAACTGATCCTGGTCCGCAGCGCGGTGCAGATGCGGGACGCGGTGATGTCGCGCGTCGCCCTGGCCGATGTCGTGGTGATGGCGGCGGCGGTCGCCGACTACCGGCCTGTGCATCAGGAAGCTCACAAGATCGCCAAGACGGCCGAGTCGCTGACCGTGACGCTCACGCGCACGCCGGACATTCTCGCGGAGATCGGCCGGTGGCGGACCGAGCACGGCGGCCATCGGCCGGCCATCGTGGGATTCGCGGCCGAGACCGGAGACGCGGTGGCACGCGCAAAGCGCAAGCTTGTCGCGAAGGGTGCTGATTTGATCGTGGCCAACGACGTGCTGCAGGATGGGGCCGGCTTCGAATCCGACACCAACATCGTCACCCTGATTGGTCCGGACTCCAGTGAGCCGCTGCCCATCCAGTCGAAGGTCACCATCGCCGGCCTGATTCTCGATCGGATCGAAGCCCGGCTCGGAGATCGCGGTGTGACGCAACCGTAGTCCCGCAGGGGAATGGAAGTCGAGCAGATATGAGCCAGACCGACGGCAGGACACAGCTCGCCGAGCATCTGAGGTTGTTCGGGGAGTTGGGGGTGGCGGGTGTCTCACGCGACCCTGCATGGCGTCAGCGCGTCGAGTCCCCGGCCGCTCACGGGAATGAGAATCGCGGGTCGCCGCCAGACCGCGAGTCGGGCGGGGCCGGTGAAGCGATGGCGGAAACCCTGGAGCTGCTTCGCGCCGACATCGGCGACTGCACACGATGCAAACTGCACCGGCTGGGCCGATCCCAGGTGGTGTTTGGCGTCGGCAATCCGAATGCTGACCTGATGTTGGTTGGCGAGGCTCCGGGCCACGACGAAGATGTGCAGGGCATTCCGTTTGTCGGCCGGGCGGGACAGTTGCTGACGAAGATCATTGAGGCGATCGAGTTGACGCGCGACCAGGTCTATATCGCGAACGTCATCAAGTGCCGCCCTCCCGAGAACAGAAACCCCGAGCCCGATGAAGTCGATACGTGCGAACCGTTTCTGTTTCGGCAGGTCCAGATCATCAGACCGAAGGTCATCGTGGCGCTTGGCACGTTTGCCGCCCGCACGCTCCTGCGAACAACTGAGCCGATCTCGAAACTGCGCGGCCGCTTCTACACGTACGGCGACGCGGCGTTGATTGCCACTTTTCATCCGGCCTTCCTGCTTCGCAGCCCCGACAGGAAGCGCGACGTGTGGGACGACATGAAGAAGGTGCGCGCCGTGCTGCGTGGCGACACCGCCGATACGCCGGCGTAGCCGTCGATGTTGCGTCTTGCCTCGGTGGCCGTGCCGGTTCCTGCCCTCGGCTTGCTCACGTACCGCATTCCTCCAGAACTGGATGCGCCAGCCATCGGCAGTCGCGTCCTGGTTCCGCTTGGCACCAGGACGGTCACCGGCTGCGTGGTTTCAGTCGACGCCGTGGCGGACGACGACGACCGCGTGCCCGGCGGGACACTCCGCGACATCATCGACCTGCTGGACGAGGACGTGTTTCTGCCGGGTTCGGTCGTCAGGCTGGCGCTGTGGGTATCGGAGTACTACGCGTGCGGACCAGGCGAAGCCATCGCGGCTGCCGTCCCGCCGATGGCCTGGATCGAAAGCCGACGAATCGTGACGTTGACCGACGCCGGCCTTCGGTGTCTCGATGAGTTGCCTGGCGACAGCAGTTCGGCCATGCAACATGCCGCGCTGAAGGTGCTGGTCGGGGGCCGTGGGCTTCCGGTATCGTCGCTGCGCAGCCGCCTGGCGAAAGATCTCGGCGGACATGTCCGGGTGCCGATGAACGCGCTGGTTCGAACGCTCGAACGGGCGGGTCTCATCTCGGCGGCCCAGGTTCTGGAAGGGGAGCGGCAGGCGTACAAGACGACGCGCGTGGTACGCGCCACAGCGCAGGGACTTGATGTTGCGCGCGGCCTGGCATCCGGTGCGCCGGTGGCCGGGCTCGGCCCCAGACAGCAGGAGGCCCTGCGCGCCCTGGCGTCGGCTCCGGACGGGCTGCCGAGTTCGGCGCTGGTGGAGCGGCAACTGGCCCCAGACGGGCTGAGACGCCTGGCGACCAGAGGGCTGGTGACCATTCACCGAGTTCCCCTCGACCGCGATCCGTTTGAAGGGCCGTGGGGACGCCACGGCCCGCCGGCGATGGCCGACGCGCCGGCCCGCGATCTGACCGCCGAACAGGAGTCGGCGCTCGAGCGCCTCACCGGCCTTTGCACGCCGCCGGCCTTTCGCGTCGCACTGGTGCACGGCGTGACCGGCAGCGGGAAGACAGAACTCTACTTGCGTCTGGCCGAACACGTGCGGGGTGCTGGGCGACGGACCCTCGTGCTGGTTCCGGAGATTGCGCTGACACCGGCCGCTGCTCTGGCGTTCCGTATTCGATTCGGCGACCGCGTGGCCATCCAGCACAGCGGGTTGTCCGATGGCGAACGTCACGACCAGTGGCAGCGAATTCGACGCAACGAGATCGACGTCGTCGTCGGTACGCGCTCGGCCATCTTCGCCCCGTTGTCGTCAGTGGGTTTGATTGTCGTCGATGAAGAGCACGACGGCTCCTACAAGCAGCAGGACTCACCCCGGTATAACGGCCGTGATCTGGCGATCGTGCGCGCTCAGCAGGAAGGCGCGCTGGTCGTGCTCGGGTCAGCCACGCCGTCGATGGAATCGTTCCAGCATGCGTCGCGCGGCCGGTACGAGCTGATTCCTCTCGAACGACGCGTGTTCGACCGGCCGCTGGCCGCGGTGCGCACCATCAACATGCGTGAGGAATTCGCCGCGGTTGGCCCCGGGGTCATTCTGAGTCGCGCGCTGAGCGAAGCGATTGCGGGCAGGTTGAGCCGCAAAGAACAGGTGTTGCTTCTGCTGAATCGACGAGGCTACTCCACCTCCGTGTTCTGCCGGCAGTGCGGCGGGACGGTCGAATGTCCCAACTGCAGCGTGTCGCTCGTGGTGCACGGCCGGAGCGGTGCTGCGTGCCACTACTGCAACTACAACACGCGGGTGCCGCGAACATGCCCGGCGTGCGGCGGACCGTTTCTCGAGCAGCTTGGATTCGGCACGGAGCGGGTTGAGGCGGACGTGCGGGCGGCGTTTCCCGGAGCACGCGTGGCGCGCCTCGACAGGGACAGCGTCAGACACCGCGGAGCCATTCCTGACCTGCTGAACCGGTTTGGCGCGGGGCAGATCGACGTCCTGGTCGGCACCCAGATGATCGCGAAAGGCCACGACTTCCCGCGGGTGACGTTGGTGGGCGTCATCTCGGCCGATGTCGGGCTCGGCCTGGCGGATTTTCGCGCCTCGGAGCGGACGTTTCAGTTACTGACACAAGTGGTGGGCCGTGCCGGACGAGGCGAAATCCCGGGCGACGCCGTCATCCAGACGATCTATCCAGAACACTACAGCATCCGTCATGCGTGCCGGCAGGACTACGGCGCGTTCTTCAAAGAAGAGCTCCACTTCCGCCGGGCGATGCGGTATCCGCCGGTCGTCGCCCTGATCAACGCGGTCGTGCGGGGGCCGTCATATGCAAAGGCCAGCGCCGACGCTGCAGATCTGGTGGCACGCGTGCGCGCCGCCGCCGTGCCGGGCTCGGCGTTTGTGGTGCTCGGGCCGGCGCCCGCGCCGCTGGTCCGGCTCAAGGGCGAGCATCGGGCGCAGTTCTTCGTCAAAGGCACACCGGCGATGCGGCGGGCGATGCGTGACGCCGTGCGGGGAGCGCTCGATGCGCGCCCGGACCTCCGGCGAAAAACCACGATTGATGTGGACCCGCTGAGCGTTATGTAGGAGCTGGGGTCGGACCCCATTTCTGCGTGGGGCCCTCGGGCTGGGTATCTTGAGCTGCAGGCCGGGTCTTCAGACCCGTCGACGCGGCTACTTCGGCTGGAGCAGGTCGAGCGGCTCGATAGGAGCCAGCGTAAAGCAGAGCACCAGGATGACAAGCGCCAGGATCGCAAGAGAGCGCCTGGAGGGATCGAGCGGTTCCGCCTCATCCAAGACAGCGGGATGCCGCCAGCCAAACGCGAACAGAAGTCCCACGGCGAGCAAGGTCCACACGACCCACGACGACGAGTAGACACTCAGCCCGAGGGTGACGAGCACCGCCGCGATGGTGACTTTGTGCGCATGCCGTCCGAGCGTGGCGTACGCGATGTGTCCGCCGTCGAACTGACCAATCGGTATCAGGTTGAGGGCGGTCGCCAGAAGGCCAAACCACGCGGCGAACGCCATCGGGTGCAGGTTGATCGACGCGGTCTCTGGAGGCGATCCCCACATCAGCCAACTGACCGCTTTGAACAGCAGCGGTTCTCCGAGCGAGAAACCCGTAAAATTCGGCGGCACTTCCACGACACGGGACATCGCCATGCCGATGACCAGCGCGGGGACGGCGACCGCAAACCCGGCGAGTGGACCGGCAATCCCGATATCAAACAGCGCGCGTTTCGTGGTGATGGGCTGACGAATCCGGATGAAGGCCCCGGCCGTTCCGGTCAGCGGGAATGGAATGGGCAGGAAATAGGGGAGTGATGCGTTGATGCCGTAGTAGCGGCAGGCCAGGTAGTGCCCCAGTTCGTGCGCGCCAAGAATCGCCAGGATCGTCAGCGAGTACCACAGGCCGTTTGCGATTGCCCACAGCGTGAGATGGGGATTGCCCGCCTGAAAGTCCGCTTCAAATGAGATCCAGTGACACGCACCGGTCAGGGTCGTTGTCGCCAGCGTAGCCGCCAGCAGCAACGCGTTCAACCACTTGCGATCAGTTCTGGGCTGCAAATCGGACACGAATGGCTCGAGGGTGTGGGGCGGCGCCCCGGCTAGCCGAGCGCCTGAAGGTCCTTCCCGGGTTTGAATCGGATGGTGCGGCCTGGGGGAATCCTGACTTCCTTGCCGGTCCGTGGGTTACGGCCGATGCCGCGCTTGCGGGGCTTGACCTGGAAGACACCGAAGCCGCGAAGCTCGATGCGTTCCCCCCGCTGCATGGAGATCCGCATCGTGTCAAACACCGCGTCAACGGCCATTTCGGCCTTGACCTTGGTGATGTTTGCCGCGCGGGCCACCTCGTCGACGATGTCGACCTTAATCATGCCAGACCGTGCTCCCTCTCTGGACAGTTGCTAACTATCATAAAAACATAGACTTAGCCTGTCAAGGAAATGGTTCGACTCCTGCCGCTTTCGCGCTATCATCGATCCACAGCGCGAAAGGACCTCACAGCAGGTGCCACGGCCTCTCCCCTCCGTCGTTCTCGTCGGCCGCCCGAACGTCGGGAAGTCGACCCTGTTCAATCGCATGGCGGGGCGCCGGCGCGCCATCGTTGCGCCAATCGCCGGCACCACGCGGGATGTGATCGCGATGCCTGTCTCGTGGCAGGGCGCCACCTTCCAACTCTGCGATACCGGCGGGATGTTCGGTGCCAGCGCGGATCCGCTCCGCGACCTGGTCGTTGGCGGCGGTCATCGGGCTATCGCAGGAGCCGATCTGGTCCTGTTCGTCGTGGACGCGACCGACGGCAAGATGTTGGCCGACCAGGAGATCGCGGCGACGCTCAGATCCTCCGGGAAGCCGGTCGTCCTGGTGATGAACAAATGCGACGACAACCGATCTCGAGCCGGCGGCCTGGAGTTCTACGCCCTCGGATTCGAGCCGGTGGTCGAGGTCTCCGCCGAGCACGGGCACGGCATAGGCGATCTGCTCGATCAGATTGTCGGGCACGCGTGTCACCCGGGCGGCGAAACGCGGCGACCCGCAGTGCAGACGGCAGGCGATCCAGAGGCTCAGGATGTGGAGCGTGACCTGGCCGATGAGGGGATCGAAACGGCGGTCGCGATCGTCGGGCGGCCGAACGTCGGCAAGTCGTCGCTGGTCAACCGGTTGCTGCGCGAGGAACGCATGCTCGTCAGCGAACTGCCAGGGACAACCCGCGACGCCGTGGATGTTGTGCTGAGCTGGCACAAGCGGCGTTTCCGCATTGTCGATACGGCGGGAATCAGGCGTTCAGGAAAAGTGGCGGGTGCGGGCGCCGTCGAGGCCGTGAGCGTGCTTCAGTCGCGGCGCGCCATCGCGAGCGCCGACGTCGTCGTGCTGTTGCTCGACGCGGTGGAAGGGCCCACCGACCAGGACGGCACGATCGCGGGCGAGGCCGACAAGGCCGGACGCGGGTTGATCGTCGCCGCCAACAAATGGGACCTGATGAAGGACAAGGGGGCCGATGCAGGCGCGGTGTTCGACGACGAACTCAAACGGAAACTGAAATTCCTGGAGTACGCGCCGCTGCTGCACATTTCGGCGGTGACCGGTGAGCGTCTGCCCAAGCTGCTCGAGACCATTGACCGGGTGGCGGACGCGCGGCGCCGGCGGGTGCCGACTGGCGAATTGAACCGGTTCGTCGAGATGATATCGGCCGCCAATCCCCCGGTTGTGAAGGGGCGTCGCGCGGTGCGCATCCTCTACGCGACACAGGTGGGCATCGCCCCGCCGACATTCGTGTTCTTCACCAACGTGGCGACGACGTTTCACTTCTCGTATCAGCGGTACCTGGTCAACAAGCTGCGCGAGTCGTTTGGCTACGTGGGAACGCCGGTTCGCATTCAAGTGCGGGCGCGATCGCGGAAGCGCTGAGGCGTCCGCGCTGAGGCAGGCTGCCGGGCGGAGGGCGTGGTATACTTTTTCGATAGGAACTGTGGCTGATACCATCGCAGAGATTCCGGATCGGGAGCTGTTCAAGGCAGGCGAAGTGTGCGAGATCGCGAGCGTGCAGCCGTATGTGCTGAGGTCCTGGGAATCGGAGTTTCCGACGCTGGGCTTTGCGAGAACTCCCGGCACACCGCGCGTCTATCGGCGGCGCGACGTCGAGCGGGTGCTCCGGATTAAGCAGCTCGTGTACGGCGAAGGGCTGACGCTGGCCGGTGCGCGGCGCAGGCTTGACGGCGATGGGCTGGCGGCTGATGATGGGATGCCGGCGGCTGTGGCACCTGACGCCCGGCGGAAGCTGGACGGCATCAAGGGCGGCTTGCGGTCGTTGCTCGAGATGCTGGGCGACCCGCCGGTTCACGCCGCGAAGCCCCGGAAGGCAGCCGGTTCTGGACAACCGACACTGCTCGATATCGGTGCTGAGGTTGCCGGTGAGCGGGTGGCGAGGGCGGACACGACGCCGGACGGCGCTGGCCGAGGGGAGAGCAGGGCACCGCGTCGCAAGACATGATGCCCGGTGATGAGCGTTGACGTCGGGATGTAGCGCAGTTTGGTAGCGCACCTGAATGGGGTTCAGGGGGTCGCTGGTTCGAATCCAGTCATCCCGACCAGTTTTCAAGCCTGTTAGTGCAACGCATTAGCGGGCGTTTCTGAAGGCGTTTCGGAGCGAGGCTCCGGAGCGCCTTTGTCGTTTTGTGCAAGGTGTGTGCAAGCTCGGCGCGCGATCTCGAAGCGCCGGGCCGTCGCGCGGAGCTTCGAGACGGTCGTGGCGGGATACGTCGAGGTCTGCTCCGTCGTCGGCGGGAAGTCCTCGCCGTCCGGTTCCGTCTGTCGCATCTTGAGAATCGCGTTGAGTCGGGCCGTGATCGGGGTCACGCGGCTTTCGTGCGTCTTGGTCTTCTCGGCCGGCAGGACGATGACACCGTGATCGCCCGGCATATCGGCCGTTGAGGGCTGTACGTTCCTGTGATCAGTCGCTGCTGTCGTCGGTCAGCGGGAGCTTCTGTTCGGTGCCGGTCGTGCTTTTTGCCTTCGGGGCTTTCTTGAACGCCGCGCGGGTGTGGGGGGCGGTTGTTCGCGTGCGCCCGCCTTGGTGTTTGACAGCCCGCGAGCGCAGGTGTAGCCTACAGCCCCTTCGGTTCGGCAACCCGGTGCGCTCGGAAAGGCTTCTGCCATGCCGCGCTTTCCCCGTTGCGCGCACCCCGCCGGTCGCGCCCGCTCGCGGCGCGGTGACGACGTATTCATCTTTCACTGGCGCGACGCGACGCTCCGGCAGGCGGGTCGGACTCACGCGGCCCCCGCCGTGCCCCCTGAGGGCACACCCGGTGTCGCGCGGACTTCGATGAGGAGCACATCATGAGACGCAGATTGTGTAGCGGTGGACTCGTCGTGCTGATGCTGCTGGGCCTCGCCCGGATCGGCTGGACGCAGGAGGTGGTGCGGCTGACCATTCACAACGTGACCAGTGAGCTGTTGGCGACGGGGGAGGCGGTCCTCGTCATCACGGGCGTCGGCTTCGGCGAGGCGCCGGCGGTCACGGTGGACGGGCAGTCGGTGCCGGTCTTGGCGGGCGCCTCGGCCACGCGGCTGACGGTGCTGACGCCGCCGATCGTGCTGACGACGCCGGGGACGTACCGGCTGACGGTGGCGGACCCGGCGCGGCAACTCGGCGATGCGTTCGTGGTGGCGAGCCTGCCGGGGTCAGTGGGTGCCGCCGGGGCGGGTGGGACGGCCGGGACGGCCGCTGCGGCAGGCACGAGCGGGGGGACGGTGGTCCTCGGTGGCGGCGCGGGCGCGGGGATCGGCGCGGACCTGATCGAAGACATCGGGGCCCCGTTTCGGACCGCCATTGGCTACCAGGCGCTCGTTGCCAACACGTCGGGCGTCTTCAACACGGCCAGTGGGTACCAGGCGCTCCGTAACAACACCACGGGCAACTACAACACGGCAAGTGGGACCTATGCGCTCTATAGCAACACCACGGGCAGCTACAACACGGCCAGTGGATACCAGGCGCTTGTTGACAACACGACGGGCATCTCCAACACGGCCAGCGGCTCTTGGGCACTTGGTTACAACACCACGGGCAGCTACAACACAGCCAGCGGCTTCTATGCGCTACAGGACAACACCACGGGCGTCTACAACACGGCCACCGGGTACCAGACGCTTGGTACCAACACCACGGGCATCCACAACACGGCCAGCGGATCCTGGGCGCTCGGCTACAACACGACTGGCAACTTCAACACGGCGAGCGGCTTCAATGCTCTACGTCTCAACAGCACGGGCACCTACAACACGTCCAGCGGGGCCTATGCGCTCTCCGCGAACACCGCGGGAATCGACAACACGGCTAGCGGGGCCTATGCGCTCACGGCGAACACCACGGGTGGGTACAACACGGCGAGCGGCTCCAGCGTCCTCTATTTCAACACGACGGGCTTCGCCAACACGGCCAGCGGGTACGCGGCGCTCAGTACCAACACCACGGGCACGAACAACACGGCCAGCGGAACCTATGCGCTGTACGCCAGCACGACGGGCAGGAACAACACGGCGTTGGGCTCGTATGCCGGCTATCTCGCCACGAGCGGCCACTACAACCTGTTTCTCGGGGCTCAGGTCTATGGGACGGCGTCCGACACGAACACGATTCGGATCGGCGAGGCCTATGACGGAGCGATGAGTCCAGCGGGCGGCCAGAATCGGACCTTCATTGCGGGGATTCGGGGCACGCCGCTCGCGGGGGGCGCGGCGCCGGTGGTCATCGACGCGAACGGGCAGTTGGGCGTGAGTACCAGCGGGGTACTGGCGGCCGGCGCCGGCTACGGCTGTGTGGGCTGCGGGGAGGCCGGGAAGATCGAGATCTACAATCCCTCCACTGGCGACATGACCATCCAGAGCGCGCCGCACTACCGCATGCTGCTCAACCCGGCGGGCGGCAACATCGGTGTGGGCGTCAACAGCATGGTGGGCTCGGGAGCCCTGTTCGGCTGCCCGTACTGCGCCCAGTCCGGCTTCATCAAGTTCTACGATCAGGCGACCGGCCATTTGACGATCCAGAGCGGGCCGTGGTTCGCCACGCTGCTCAACCCGGCGGGCGGCAACGTCGGCATCGGGCTCAGCGCGCCCGCCTACCCGCTGCACCTGGGCAGCGGCGCGTATGTCTCGGCTGGGGGCGTGTGGACCAACGCGTCGAGTCGCACCGTGAAGCAGGACATCGCGGACCTGACGCTGGACGGGGCGCGGGCCGTCGTCGCCCAGCTGGCGCCGGTGACCTACGCGTACACGGCGAACCCCGGGGAGCGGCACGTCGGGTTCATTGCCGAAGACGTGCCGGACTTGGTGGCCACCTCGGATCGCAAGGGCCTCAGCCCGATGGACATCGTGGCGGTCATCACCAAGGTCGTGCAGGACCAGCAGGCTACGATTACCACGCTGCAGCGCGCGAACGCGGACTTGCAGCGCGCGAACGCGGACTTGCAGGCCCGGCTCGCGCGGCTGGAAGCCCTTGTGGCGTCGGTGACCTCGGGCGGCGTCAAGTAGCCATCGCGCAGGCGTGTAGGCGAGGGCCACCATCGCGGTGGCCCTCGTGGTGTACGACGCTGTTCAGTTGTCACAGATCCCGTCCCGTCAGTGGCTCGTCGGCGGCGGCGCAGCCGTGCCATCCGGAGGTCAAACAGGGCCTAACGGAAACTGGGGGCGGGCAAGATAGGAGAGTCATTGCGTTCCCGGGGGACCTTGTGGCACGCTTCGCGTTGAACACTGCCGTTCGAGGAACCCATGTCTGCCCTCACCAAAGACGAGGCCCGTCCGCTCACCTCCGAGCCCGTCCCCTCGACGACGGCCGAGTGGGCCTCGCTGCCCGATGAGCAACTGCTGGGCCTTCGAATGTGCGATCTGGGCCTGAGCATCGAGTCATCGCCGTGGCTGTGTGAGCGGCTCGACGAACTCGCGAGGAATCTGGACGCGCTCCAGCTCCGGTTCCGGCCGCACTTCTGGCTCTCCGACGAGTGGTTCACGCCGGACGGCACACCGGGGGTCGCGATTCCCTTCTACCTCGCCCACCCGCGGCTGGCCCGGCTCGAGGAAAGCCAGATGCTCGAGGTCGAGGGCGGTACTCCGGAGTGGTGCCTGCGAATCCTGCGTCACGAAACCGGCCACGCGATCGACAACGCGTACCGCCTGCAGCGGCGGCGCCGACGCCAGGAGCTGTTCGGCAATTCGTTCGAGCCGTACCCCGAACACTACACGCCTCGTCCCTACAGCCGCAGTTTCGTGGTGCACCTCGAGTCCTGGTACGCGCAGAGCCACCCCTCCGAGGATTTCGCCGAGACCTTCGCCATGTGGCTGACGCCCAACTTGCAATGGCGGACTCGCTACGCGGGCTGGCCGGCTCTCCGAAAGCTCGAGTACATGGACGGACTGATGCGCGAGATCGGCCAGCGCGATCCGGCTGTTGGCGGGGGCAAGCCCGTAGACGCGCTCCCGCGCATCCGCCGGACGCTGCGTACGCACTACCAGCGCAAGCGGACCAAGTACGGCGTCGACTACCCGACCTTCTACGATCGGGACCTGAGACGACTGTTCTCGGACCAGCCCGAGTTCGCATCGAACATCACGGCGGCCGCTTTTCTGTCACGGATCCGCAAGCAGGTCCGGCGGCGCGTCGCCCTCTTCACCGGCGAGAAGCAGTACGCGATCGATCAGCTGATCGAAAACATCATCAGGCGCTGCCACGAGCTCGGTCTGCGGCTCGCGGGCCCGGAAGACCGGGCGCAGATGGACTTCACGGCCCTGCTGACGGCGCAGACGGTGAACGATCTGTACAGCGGCAGGCACAGGCTGGCCCTATGAATGCGCTCAGGATTCTCGCGCTGATGCACGACTACCTTGTGCCGCCCGACGACACCGCCGGTGTCGACGTGGCCCAGGCCGCCTGGAAGATGGAGTTTGACGTCGTCTCGCACCTCGAGCGCATGGGGCATCAGGTGCGCAAGGTCGGCGTCAAGGACGACCTCGGCGTCGTCCGGCAGGCCATTCTCGACTTCACACCCCAGATCGTCTTCAACCTGACGGAGAGCTTCCGCGAGATCGGCGTCTTCGATCAGCACGTGGTCAGCTACCTGGAGCTGATGAAGACGCCGTACACCGGGTGCAACCCGCGCGGACTGATGCTGTCGCGCGACAAGGCCCTGGCTAAAACGCTGCTGGCCTATCACCGCATCCCGGCCCCCGAGTTCGCCGTCGTCCGGATGGGCCAGGTGCCCCGGATCCAGAAGAAGCTGCCCTTCCCTCTCATCGTCAAATCGCTCACGCAGGAGGCCTCGATCGGCATCTCGCAGGCGTCGATCGTCGAAGACGAGACGGCGTTGCGGGAGCGCGTCAGATTCATCCAGCAGAGCATCGGCACCGACGCCATCGCTGAGCGCTACATCGAGGGCCGCGAGCTGTACGTTGGCGTGCTGGGAAACTTCCGGCTGGGAGTGCTTCCGGTGTGGGAGATGAACTTTGCCCAGATGCCCGACCGCGCCCGCCGAATCGCCAGCGAGCGGGTGAAGTGGAACGAAGCTTACCGCGAGAAGCACGGCATCACGACCGGCCCGGCCGATCTGCCGGCCCACCTGATCCAGCAGGTCCAGCACCTCTGCAAGCGGGTCTTCCGGACGCTCGATCTGAGCGGCTACGCACGGATCGACCTGAGGCTCGACGCCGAGGGCCGGATCCACGTACTCGAAGCCAACCCCAACCCGCAACTCGCGCACGGGGAGGATTTTGCCGAGGCGGCGGAGCACGCCGGCATCACGTACGAATCACTGCTCCAGCGCATTCTGGGTCTCGGGCTCCGCTGGCGGCCGGGGCTGGCGGGGTGACAGCTGTTCCTGCCACGACTGTCAGAAAGTGGCGTCTGACCATTCCGCGACGTCAGAATGCTGCGCCGGGACAGCCGTGGGCCACGTCCTGAGACCGTCGCGGGTTCCGAGACTCACTTGCCCCCCGCGCCGGCAGGCGGTGAGGCTGCGGCTGTGATCACGGAGAGGTCGACCGCACCCCATCCATATCTGAGATCGAGTCCAATCGCCGTCAGGCGGATCATGCGAGCGCGCGCGGACACGGGAATTCGGACAGGCACCTCGCGCGGGTGAGCCAGCGCGGCCGCGACAGCGCGATCGAGCACGCTCCCTTCCCACAGCTGTCTCCACTGGCCAGCGTCCGCCGCGCCCTCGACGCGCAGTGCGCGGGGCAGCGAGCCGGCGTACGGTCCAAGCGTCATCACGACGCTGTCGATGGCCTGAACAGAGCCGAGATCGGCTACCAGTTGTTCGCCACCTCTTGCTGTCGCGCTGTGCAGCCAGCCCGTCTCAAGCCGCCGGTCGTGAAGCCCGGGAATATCCCCGGTGCCGGGCGGCGCCGTCACGCGAATGGGAATAACCTCCGTGCCAGTCGCACCGGCGACCGCATCGGGCGGTCGCCCGTCGAGCAGCCACGCGCTCCAGTTCGCGTCCTCGCCAAGCAACGTCGCGTGCGAATCCGCTCTGAGCAGCGTCATCCATCGGGGTGACTGGTCGGATCGGCGATCGACCATGATCTGAATGCGCCCGAGGCGAGGCAATGTGTCGAGAACTGCCGGGTCGCCGGCCTCAGCGGCACGCGAGATCATGAGGTAGTGGCCGGGCGAGTAGCCGCTGTATCCCGTGACCGTTGGCCGATTGTGATACGTCATCCGAAACACCGCCGCGACTTCCTGTTCGGAACCGCCGGTCGGCAACTCAAGGACCGCATCGGCTGCCGTGGCAGTCACGTTGAGCGTCCAGGGAACCGGAGCCGAGACGATGGTCATCGGTCCGAACCAGCCGTCGACGAGGATGCCTATCGTGCACGCAGCCACCAATGCCCGTCGCCAGCCTCCCGTCCACCCCACCGCGCGCGAGAAGCCAACGCCAATCGCGACGGCAAGACACACGGTGGCCACGGTGATCAGCCTCGCGGGCACCCGGAGGTTCCCGATGGCCGGCACGAGCATCATCCACGCGTACGGCGCTTTATAGAGCAGGGGGGCGCCATCGAGTTTCGGTGTCGGCCCCAGGCTGAGCACCCACATCAGGATGCCCGCCATCGTGTAGAAGGCGAGCACGGACCGTGTCCGCATGAGCGCCACGATCCGCGATCCGGTGAGTCCGTACACAGTCAGCGCCAGTACGGCCAGTGACAGCGGCTTGTGAATGCGGCCCACCGACAGCGAGACGGGACCCAGATGGATGTCCCATCCTCCAACGAGCGGCACCGAGAGAGCCGTGAGACCGAACAGCAGGCTGGCGGCAAGCAACGTGATGCGCCACCGCGGCGATCCCGGCGAAGGGCTCCGCCGGCGCCAACTGATGATGGCGATTACGCAGACCAGCAGGGCAGCGGTCAGCCCGGGGAAGAAGTCACGTTCGGCCCCGATCTCCAGAAGCCGGCCGCGCCAGAACACCAGGTCCGGCGTTCCTGAGAGCACTGACAGCACGTCGCCGCTCAGCGATTCAATCTCCGTGATGGAACGACGGAAGCCGAAGCTCTCGAGCCGGGTGCGATACCCGATCAGAATGGGCAGCACCGGAAGGACTGCGAGCGCCCAGGTTCCGGCGACTCCGGCCGCCAGCCGCCACCGTTGCGAGCCGGACGCAAACCACAGCGCCCAGAACAGCACAAGGACGGAGAAGTAGACGAGAAAATAGCCGTTCGACAATCCCTGGAAGAGCCACGCGACGCCAAACAGCAGGAGCCCAGCGCGCCGTCCGTCGAGAAACTGGTGCAGACCGAGAAGCGCGAGTGGCATTCCGAACGACCAGAGGACGTGCAGATGGGCCAGATGTGCGGCGCGAGTGGGGCCGAACGCAAACACGAGTCCCGCCAGCCAGGCCGCGTCGTGGCGGCCCGTGAGGCGCCGAACCAGCGCGTGCATCGCGATGCCGCAGGCGGGAAACGACAGCAGGAAGGCGACGTTGTACGCCGTGATTGGAGACGCGCCGAGCCACTGAAGGGGGGAGGTCAGCGGCGCAAAGCCGAGAAAGTGCTCGGAAAACGCCAGGACGCCAGCTGTCGGAAAAAACGCCGGTGGATTCCACCACGCGACGCTGAAGGGAAGATGATGGGCGTTCCACCAGAGCAGCCAGCTCACCAGGACTGGATCGCCCGCGTCGTGGGGCATAACGGAGGCGAGCCGCCCGGCAAGCGGCCACGTGATGGCCACCGCAATGGCCACGTATCCGACGGCCGCCCAGGGCCACGGATTGCTCCAGGACGAAGGTCGGTCGCCCGTCGCTCCTGCCTCTGTGTCCTCTGTGGTGGTGGCCATGGTCCGGCCATCCTATATCAGGACGGCTGCTTCGTTGTCGACATAAGCGTACATGAGACGGGGGACCACGCCGGTCCCCCACTAACGCTCCCACGATGCAGATTGCGCCGAAAGCCTAGGCGTGCAGCCGTGCGTACTTGGCTTCGAGATCCTCACGCGACTCAACATTTTTGGGGTCCGTGACGACGCAGTCGTCCACGGGGCACACTTCGACGCACTTGGCGGCATCGAAGGCGCCCACGCACTCGGTGCACTTGTCGACTGCGACGACGTACACGGATTCCGCCTGAGTGATTGCCTCGTTCGGGCACTCAGGCTCGCAGGCGCCGCAGCTGATGCACTCGGCTTCCTTGATGAACATTGCCATGACCGGTTTCCTCCAAATCAGTGCCACCATGGGCACAAGACGACGTTTCACCTACAGAATAGCAAACTTCGATCCGCTCTGACGACGGCGTTTTCCCACCACAATTTCTCAATGTTTCCGAGAACGCCGGTTTCCCGGCGTCTTGTCGTCGAAAACTCGCCAAACTTCATGCCAATGCCGACCCCAGCCGGCGTATTTCGGACGCGACAAATCGCGCCTCTGCGACAGATTCCTGGTGCTGCCAGGCAGGGGCGCAATTGATTGCGCCCGCCTTGGAGTCCGGCGTTGGCCGGAATGACGAGTGCACGTGACATGCGTGATCGGTCATCGGGGAAGTCGCTGAGGCATGTCGGCGACCACGTAACTCATCACCGCTATCGCTGCGACGCACTTCGCGAGGTCGGCTGGCTCAATCCGTTCGATCGTGTCGGCCATCGTGTGGTGGATCGTGAAGTAAAGGCTCGAATCAACATCGAGCGACATCGAGGCGATCTTACCCGACTCGACGCTGGGACCGATGTCGGCACCGCCACCCGCTGAGCCGATGGCTGCTGCATCAATACCGGCGAGCAGCGACGAGATGTCCTTGACGAGGGCGCGTGCCGCCGCGCTGCCAGAGAAGCCGAATCCCCGTGGTCTGAACACGCCGCCGTCGATCTCAATCATCAGGAGATGGTCAGGGAGTTCGGCCTTGTGCTGGTCGCGATAGCCGGCGCCCCCGCGCAGGCCGTTTTCTTCGTTGGTGAAGAGCACCGCGCGAACCGTGCGCCGCGGCCGAAGGCCCAGCTTCTTCATCAGGCGAATCGCTTCCCACGCCGCGATGCTGCCGCCCCCGTCGTCGGTCGCGCCAGTGCCGACATCCCACGAGTCGAGGTGACCGCCAACGACGATGACCTCCTCGGGATGTTCCCGTCCGACAATCTCTGCGACGACGTTCGCCGATTCGGCGTCCGGCAGCATGCGCGCTTCCATGGACAGGCGAACGATCAGCTTCACGCCGCGATTCTGGAGCCGCTGGAGGCGATCCGCATCCTCGTTGGTGATGGCGGCTGCTGGAATCCTGGGGGCATTGTCCGCGTATGTGAGCGCCCCGGTGTGCGGCGTCCGGAGGCCGGGCTGGCCCACCGATCTCAGCAGCATAGCCACCGCGCCGAGGGCAGCTGCACGCGAGGCGCCCGTCGCGCGATAGCGAACCGTTTCGCCGTAGTTGGTGAAGGGCACGTTGTAGACGACAATGCGGCCGGCGACGCGCTTGCCGAGCGCGTCGAGTTCATCGAAGCTGGAGACGACGACCGCCTCGGCCTTGATGCCCTCCGGCGGCGTCCCGACGCTGTTGCCCAGCCCGAGCATGACGAGTTGGTGCGGGCCCGGTTCGACCAGCTCCGCGCTCTCACGCCCGCGAACCCAGTGCGGGACCATCACCTTCTCGGCGCGGACGTTGTCGAGGCCGTCCTTCTTCATCTCAGTCACGGCCCACGCGATCGCGTCGTCGAGCGCCTTCGAGCCGGCGAGTCGATGACCGAACGTGTCGGTCAACTCGGCCAGGCGTTGCCACGCCTGTGTGGTGGAGAGAGCCTCACCGATAAGGCGCGACGCGGCGTCGCGGTATGGAGCCAGCCAGTCGGAAGGCGCGGGCGCGGCGGCCAGGACCGCCGACAGCGCGACCGACACCATCAGGAGGGCGAAAGAAGGTCTGGTCATGTGGGGGCGCCTATCCGACACGGCGTCTAGAGCACGATCGAGATCTTGCCCTTGGCTTTCAGCTGATCCACGAGAACCTGGCTCTTCTGCTCCCGCTGCTGCGTGGCGAGGTACGTGCGAATCTGATCTTTCGCCTCGTCGAAGCCGACGTCGCGGCCGGGCTTGGCCTCGTGCGCCTGAATGATGTGATAACCGAACGGCGTCTCGACCACACCGCTCATCTGGCCAGGCTTCAGCGCGAAGGCTGCCTGGTCGAACGGCGGCACCATCTGGCCGCGGTTGAAGAAGCCGAGATCCCCGCCGTTTTGCGCGGAGCCCGGGTCCTGCGAAAACTTCCTGGCGAGATCGGCGAAGTTGGCGCCTTTCCGGAGCTGGTTCAGGAGATCGTCGGCCTGCGCCTTGGCCTTGGTCTTGGTGGCGAGGTCGGCCGTCTGTTCGGCGCGGATCAGGATATGGCTGGCGCGCACCGATTCCTGCTGGTGAAAGCGGGGCTTGTTCTGGTCGAAGAACGTCTTGATGTCCGCGTCCAGCACCTTGACCTGCGGCTCGATTTCCGTCCGCAGCATCTGATTGACCGCGAGCGTGTCTTCGGTCTCCTTGCGCAGCTGATCGACGCTCACGCCGCGCGCCTGGAGCATCTGATTGAATGCCGCTTCGTTGGGGAACTGCTTCTTGAGCTCGCCGAGCTGCTGGTCCACGTCCCATGGCGCGGCGACCACTTTTCGGGAGCGGGCTTCCTGGGAGAGGAGGTGGAAGCCGATGATGCGATCGAGCACCTGGCGGTACACGGCGTCCCGCTGGTCGGGCGGCACGGGGCTTTGCGCGCGCTGTTCGAGGCTGCGCACCGCCATTTCGAGTTCAGCCCGGGTCACGTCCTCGCCGTTGACCCTGGCGACTACGTCCGGCAATTGTGCGGGAACGGGCTTGGCGGCGCCTTCGGGCGCGGTGGCGGCGGCGGATCCGACCGGAGCGGCTGGCGGCTTGGCCGCCTCCTTCTTTCCGCACGCGGCAGTGGCACACAGGATAACGACGGCGAGCACGGCCAGGCTTCTCTTCACAGTGACTCCCGGAAAGGCAAGGACGACCCCCAAGGTACCAGACAGTCTGCCGATACGCAAGGCACGGAAGGGGCGTCTTGCGTTTCGCTGTTGCGCCGAGGTGAGAGGTTTGCTACAGTCAAGGCCGGTGCACGCACCAAAGCCTTGACTCCCTATCTTTCCTTTCCGCCAGAGCAGTTACTTATCGCGCCAAACAGCGGCATGTCGCCGCGTCATCACGAGGTGAAATAACAGCGTGGCAGTCCGGTTGTTTCTTGGAAATCTCCCTTACAGCGCGACGGAGTCCGATGTTCGGACCCACGTCACCAGCGTCGCGCCACCGCTGTCCGTCGTTCTGCCGATGGACCGCGAAACAGGTCGCCCCCGCGGGTTCGCGTTTGTTGACTACGCGGACCTGGCTGCGGCAACCGAGGTCATTCGCCAACTGAACGGGCAGCCGTTCCTGGGGCGTACCTTGTCGGTCAGCGAAGCCCGGCCCAGGGAAGAACGGGGAATGCACCCTTCGATGGGGGGGGGCTCTGGCTTCGGCCCGAGACCCGGTGCCTCGGCCGGGCCTGGCGGGAGCGAATTCGGGGCCCGGCGAGAGCGCAACTTCGGTCCGCCCGCGCCGCCCAAAGGCAAGAGAACGTCCCAATCGAAGGGGCGGCCCGAGAACGCGCCAAAGGGACCGATCAAGGTACGTGGCGGCAACCGAGTGTTCGACGTGGACGACCCGGCAGTCGATGCCGTGCCGCCTGCTCAGTTCGATGACTTCGCCACGAGCCTTCCTGACAACGAGACAGCGGCCGAGCACGACAAGGTGGCGGACGAACCGGGCGACGAATAGGCGCCTCCGGCCGGATACCGTCGCGGAGTCGAATCCGGATTCGGCAGGTGCCTCGGACATGCCCACTGGCGCTGGATGCCGAATCTCGCAGCCATCGAACAGATTCGAATCCCGACCCGAGGCAGAAGGCGTATCGACGCCCGCGAGGTTCCGGCCTGTGCTGCTTCTCCAGGACGCGCAACCGGACTGCGTCGCCGCGCGGTCACGCGCACGGTGCCCGAATCCTCCCCCAGGTGCGGCGATCCGGATGAACTTGCCCCCGGACTCAATCGCGGCCACAATGTCCCCGAGTGGTTGATGGTTCCCAGGAACGAGTGGATGCGCGGTGCGGGCCGACCGCCAATCGAGACGCTATCCATGGCGCAGGTTTGACCGGGAGGGAAGAGCCACAGCAGCGCATGACAGAGTTACAGGCGCCTACGCAATACGCATGTCATGCCATCGCCCGATATGGCAAGGAGCGCATATGAGCAGCCCATTGACCGAAAAGCAGGCACGAATACTGATCCTGTTCAAGGAAGCGATCGAAAAAGAACAGGATGCCCAGAAAATGTATTCGGAGATGCTGCTGAATTGCGAAGATCCGGAACTGAAAGAAATCATCGAATCACTTCTGGTCGCAGAGCAGGCGCACGAAGAAATACTGCTGGACAGGTACGCGGCACTGAGAAAGACGGACAAGTACGGGAATTAGAGCTGACATGTCCGGCGCCCGCCGTTGGCTCCTGCCGGCACGCCTGCCGCTGCTCTCCTGCTGTTGCTTGCGTTCGGCGACGCGGGGACCGGCCTGGTCGCCACGGGCGCCCTCTACGCGCCGCGCGCCCGACCGCCGCGAGATGGACCTGCGTCGCGTGCGGGGCATCGTGTTGTTCGCCGACCGGCTCGAACGCCCGACACACCTCTATCTCGGCCCGATTCGGCTCGAGTAGGGCACGACGCGCACCATTTCACCGGGCACCACCCAGAGCACCATCGGAAACAACAACGCCCGACCACTCGGCCGGGCGTGTGCTGTTTGAGTCTGACTTTCTTGATGTCTTCTGGTGCCGAGGCCCAGACTTGAACTGGGGACCCCTGCATTTTCAGTGCGAGAAATCACGCCCACTCCATCCCGCCCGGTGTCGCGCTGAATACCTGTAGACAACTGATACCATAGGGCTTATACTTGTTTATGGTGACACCGCGCGTCACCGAGCGGCCCCTGAAAGACCTCCGATTTTGGTCCCCTAATGGTCCCCGGAGATGAGGCGCTGATGAAGAAGAACATCACGCAAGCCGAGATCGCCAAGCTGAAAAAGCTGAAGCCCGGCGAGTACACCGTCTTTGACACGTCCGAGCGGGGCCTGGCGCTTCGCGTGAAACCATCGGGCGTGATGGCCTGGCGGGTGCGTCTCAAGACCAAAGGCGGCGAGTGGTACTGGTGGCCGCTCGGGGGCCTCGATGCGCTGAAGCCCGAAAAGGCGCGCGTGCAAGCGCACCGGGCGAAGGGCCGCGCGGCCGAAGGGATCGACTTGCGCGAGGACCGGGCCGCAGCCGTGCGCGAGGTGGCGCAGCGGATGTCCCTGCGGACGTTCATCGAGGACGTGTACGCGCCGCTCGTGCGGGGCAGGACCAAGAGCGGCGACGGCACGATCAAGATGATCACGGGGCGCTTCGCGGACTTCCTCGATCGTCCGCTGGCCGACATCGAGGTATTCGCGATCGAGCGATGGCGCAGCGCGTATCTCAAGCAAGGCCGATCGCCGGCCACGGCCAACCGTCTGCTGGCGGCGCTGAAAGCCTGTCTCGCCGAAGCGGTGCGACTCGGCAAACTCAAGGCGCATCCACTCAAGGGCCTGAGGCTCGCCAGACTCGACAGCATCGGCCGGCTGCGCTACCTATCGCCCGACGAAGAAACGCGGCTACTGGCGGCGCTGGCAGCCCGAGACGGGGATCGTCGTGAGGCGCGCGTCTCGGCAAACGACTTTCGACGCCAGCGGGGCTATGAACTCTGGCCCGAGTATCCGACCTATACGGACGTGCTGACGCCGATGGTGATCACCCTGCTCCATACCGGGCTGCGCTTCGGCGAAGCCTGCGGCCTGACGTGGGCCGACGTGGATCTGGTGGGGGCGCTGCTGACGGTGCGCGGTGAAACCTCGAAGTCCAGCAAGACCCGGTACGTCCCGCTGAACAAGACGGTACTTGACGTGCTCAAGACGTGGAAGCCCAAGAAGGTGGACGCGGGCGCCTACGTGTTCGCCGGCGCGGACGGGGCGCGGCTGGTGGACATCAAGACCGCCTGGAAGAACCTGCTCAAGAGCATCACCGACAAGCCCATCGTTGGCTTCCGCGTCCATGATCTGCGGCACACGTTCGCGTCGAAGCTGGTCCAGGCCGGCGTCGATCTGAACACCGTGCGCGAACTACTCGGGCATGGCGACATCAAGATGACGCTGCGGTACGCGCACCTGGCGCCCGAGCATCGGGCGGCGGCGGTGGCCAAGCTGGTAGCGGTGGCGGGGTAGTCGCATGGGCCGAACACCATCACAGAACCGGCTCGGGGCTTGGGTGAACCACGCGGCCGGGCGCTCGCGCTACTACTACACCGATCCGGTACGCGCGGCGCGCGAGGCATTCCTGCAAACGGCCCTCAACCTTCAGTCCCGTGTCGTCTCGGACCTCAAGGCGATTGCGGCGATGCGCCTGTCACCGACCGCGACCACGCGGGCGCTCACCGTATGGGCGAACCGTTGGCGTCTGACTGATGACTGGTGCGCGGTCTATGCGAAGGCCACGATCGAGCGGTATGCGGTCTACGGCGGCAACGTGCTCGCTTGGGATTGGACCATCGACCATGACGGCGGCGGCTTCTGGGGTGACACACCACCAAAGCCGGATTCGACGCTCTGGAAGAAGCCCGAGCATTTTGTCTGGCTGGCGCGGTATCAAGTGATGCGCGAATCCTACACGGCGATCGCGCGCAGCACGAGCCCCTACTGGATCGCCGTCGATCATGGACGGATCAAGCAGGCGGTGGCTGACCCCGATGCGGCGCGCGTCCGCCAAGCCTGTCTCGCGGTCGCAGACGCGATCGGTCTGACGCTCCGCGCATCCCCGCGAGGGAATCCCAAGCTGCACCGTTCTGTTTAGATTGTAGACGCCGCGCGGTGGCTCATAGTGTCCTTGAAAGCGAGGACACCATGCGCGCAACCGTTCAGACCACTCCCAAGCCCGTCAATACTCCACTCCCCACCGTCGGCGAGGCCGACGCCGCGCTCTACTGCGGTCTGTCGCGCTCGTTTCTCCGCAAGGCCCGTCGGTTCGGGTGTGGCCCGGCCTACATACGACTTGGCTTGTCGTCGTCAACCAGGCGGTCGATCCGGTATCAAGTGGCTGACTTGCAAGCCTGGCTCGACGGCCAGCGCGTCAGTCACCCGGCCTCAGCGTGAGCCCCGTACATGACGCGACCCGCGCGGGAACGCGGGCCGGGTCGGAGACAAGCGTGATGGACAGTCCCGATTATAACACCGATGGCCTCCCGTTGAACGACGACGACACTGTGGATCACCTCGCGCTCGGCAGACAGATCTTCGATCGGCCGGCGCCGCAGCCTGTGGTGATCGCCCTGGCCGACTTGGGCGGCGATGTTGCCGAGGCGCGCGAGCTCGCCGCCGACGCGAGCGTGTACCGCGAGCTGGTGCAGCAGGCGATCGGCGAGCTGGCCCGGCTGACCGCGCAACTCACCAAGGCGAACGACACCATCCGCGCGCTGCGTGACGAATTGCGGCGCTACACGGCGAGCCAGGTCACAGAACGGCGGGCCGCATGACGCCCATCGGCGACCGCCGGTCGTTTGAGCGTCTGCCCGGCGGCGGCTATGCCTATGCGCTCGTCGACGAGGCCCTGCGGATCGAAGTGCGGTATGTCCGGCGCGAGCGCGGACAACTCTTCGCGGAGGTGGACGTGCGCTGCGAATGGGCCGGCGTGCCCACCCACCAGAAGAGCCTCTCTTGTGCTGACCTCAACCTCTCAAGCCAGCCTGCGCGTCGGGGCCTGGCGAAGTACTGCGGCGAGCGCGCGAACACGAAACCCGCCGAGTTTGATTGGATGGGCGCCATTGACGCGGCGTGCCTCTCGGTGATTCAGGCGGACCGGCAAGGGGACGAGGTGATCGTGCTGGACGATGCCCCGATCATCCAGGCCCGGGACGTGGACGTGTACGGGCTTACGGTGCCGACCGATGCGGCGTCCCTGCTGATCGCGCACGGGGACAGCCTGAAATCCCTGCTCCTCCTGTTCGTGCTGGGCGTGATGGCGCAGATGGGCCGCGTCGTGCTCTTTCTCGATTGGGAGTGGAGCGCGGACCGGCATCGCGCGCGGAAGCAGCGGCTCTTCGGACCGGCCCGGATCGAGGGGTTGCACTATCTGAGGTGTCGGGCGCCGCTCGTAGTGGAGGCCGACCGGATTCGCCGCTACTGCGACCATCATCATGTGGACTTTCTCGGGGTCGATTCGGTGGGGCTCGCCTGTGACGGCAAGCTGGTTGACGACGACACGGCGATTCGGTTTCATCGGGCGCTCGCCAATCTGCCGGCGTCGCTCTGTGCCGCCCATGTGCCGAAGAGCGCGGTGGGCGCGGATGTGAAGGTGGACCCGCAAGCGTTTGGCAGCGTCTACTTCTCGAATCTCTGTCGCGCGTCCTGGACGGTGAAGAAGCAAGCCGGCGCGACGGGGGACCACGTGTCGGTCGGCCTCTTTCCCCAGAAGCAGAACGACGGCGAGCGTCGGCATCCCGTGGGGCTCGAGTTTACCTTCACCAGCGACCGGATTGACGTGGCGCGCGTGGACCTCGCGGCGGTGGATGGCCTCGCCGACCGGTTGCCGCTCGCCGACCGGATGGTGCATCTCCTGAAGCGTGGCCCGCTCACCTTTGTCGAAATCGCCAACCATCTCGACGCGAAGGTGGACAGCGTGATCAAGGCGGCGGCGCGCCGGCAGGCGTTTACGAAGGTGTCCGGGTCGGACGGCGTGACCCGAATCGCCCTTGTCGAAAGGCAGGTTGCATGAACTGGACGTGTCCAGTGGACGCAATTGGACGTGTCCAACGCACTCAACTGGACGGACACCCCCTCCTTAGAGGGGTGTCCTGTCCAGTGCCAGGATTCGGGGAAGAGCGGAAGCGATGTCCAGTCAACGCCGACTCTCTCGGGATGGTAGCGGCATGAGCCCCGACGCACCGATGAAGCCCTGCCCGATCCCTGGCTGCCCGGCTCTCGTGCGGCACGGGCGCTGCGATCGACACGGCGGGCAGGTGAGACGGCCGACGCACCGATGGGACACCGACCGGCGCCAGGACGTGAAGCGCATCGGCGGGCGCCGACTCCAGGCGATGCGGGCGGCACTGTTCGAACGAGAGCCCGCCTGTCGCGTCTGCGCGGCGGCTGGACGCACGACGCTGGCCGTCATCCGGGACCACATCATCAACTTGGCTGAGGGCGGCACCGAGGCCGACGACAACTGCCAGCCATTGTGCCAGGCGTGCTCGGATGCCAAGACGCACCGAGAGGCGACACGGGGCAAGGCGCGGCGATGGTAGGGGCCCGGGGGGGTATGGCCCCTCAGAAGTTCACCGATCTGGGCCTGGAAACCGTGCTGGTCTCGATTGAATAGGAAACGAAGGTTTTTCTTTGAGAAATTCGATGAAAAAGTCCGCATCGACCCCGAAAAACCTCTCATCTGAGGCGAAAAGTCTCTGGCGGAAGCTGACCGCCGAGTATGGCATCGACGACGAGGGCGGGTTTCAGATCTTGCGTGTCGGGCTCGAAGCCTTCGAGCGGATGCGGGCCTGCCAGGCGCAGATCGAACTTGCCGGCATGACGACGCTCGACCGGTTTGGCCAGTTGCGGGCAAATCCCCTGCTGACGACGGAGCGGGACTGCCGGGCACAATTTCTCGCCGCGCTCAAAGCTCTCAATCTCGATCTCGAACCGCTGCACGCCCGGCCCGGCCGGCCTGGAGGATCGTAACGTGCCGACGAACCGACGACGGCGCCCCCGGACGAGCCGGGGCGACAAGCCACTCCCGAAAGCGCTGCGGGTCTATCTGGAAATTGGCGCATTCCCGCCCGCCGGAGATCCGGCCGCGTGGGAGGTGATTCACAAGACCGCCGCGGCCGGCGAGGGCCTGCGCGCGGACTGGACGGCCTGGCGCGACACGATCATGGCTGGCTGGATCAAAGCGAATCCCGGCCGGCGGCCGTTTGCGTGGTGGCTCTTCGATTCGCCCGACTCGCCGGCACCCCGGCGCCAGCTCGCCGGCATCGGCCCGCCG
>Ga0315273_10000473_pt1 | contig 42184 bp, 27 predicted proteins | sample YL17G02_0_MG_FD_205753 | JGI IMG/M metagenome (GOLD analysis project Ga0315273, IMG submission 205753) | Sediment microbial communities from Yellowstone Lake, YNP, Wyoming, USA - YL17G02_0 | ecosystem: Environmental > Aquatic > Freshwater > Lake > Sediment | place: USA: Wyoming | collected...
TAGGTCATGCCTGTACCTGTGGGAGCTGTTACAGTTATGGTTCCTGTTGTTGATCCGCATGTTGGCTGTGTCAGAATGACTGTTGGGGCTGCCGGTGCCGGATTGGCATTTAACGTAACACTTGTCAAGGGTGAGGTACATCCGGAAGCATTTTTAGCCGTAACGTTATATGTACCAACGGTAACTGCCGTAAAGATACCCGATATATTGGTATAAGTTGAGCCGTTAATGCTATAGGTCATGCCTGTACCTGTGGGAGCTGTTACAGTTATGGTTCCTGTTGTTGATCCGCATGTTGGCTGTGTCAGAATGACTGTTGGGGCTGCCGGTGCCGGATTGGCATTTAACGTAACACTTGTCACGGGTGAGGTACATCCGGAAGCATTTTTAGCCGTAACGTTATATGTACCAACGGCAACTGCCGTAAAGATACCCGATGTACTGGTATAAGTTGAGCCGTTAATGCTATAGGTCATACCTGTACCTGTGGGAGCCGTTACAGTTATAGTTCCTGTTGTTGATCCGCATGTTGGCTGTGTCAGAGTGACTGTTGGGGCCATTGGATCAGGATTTTCCATAATAATAGCAGTTCCTTGCATAGTCGTGGTCCCGCCACCGTTTGTTCCGGTGACATTATATGGGCCTGCGGTCTGATTTCCAAAACTAATGGCAGCGCCAGTACCTGCAACTGTAGGAGTCTGGGCAACAGTATTTTTATATAAAGTGTAAGTCACACCAACTTCTGAATTTGTGAGACCAACCGGCAAACCACCGCTACTCTGGCAATAAGAACCACTACCAATTACATTGAATGCGGAAGGTAATGATGCGTTGACAGTTGTAAATGACCAGGTTGAACCAGTGACCATCTCTACACCGTCTGACACTGTAACATACCATTCGTATTCGGTGTTAATTGCTCGTCCCGGCCAGGGGTAGGAGGCCGTGCCTCCGTTTGTGACTTCACTAATGGTACCGATCAGTGTGTAAGGGTCAACCGTGCTGCCTTCCATGTCATAGACCATTTCCATCTGGTCATAATTAGTAGTGGATGTTATGGATCCGTTAATAAAAGGCGAAAAGGTGGAAGCATAAATCTTATCTTCCGTCGGCGAGAAACGAAGAATACGAAGATACCCATTGCCTCCGCTTGGAAAATCCTGGTAATCTGCCTGCATTATATGTATTGTATGCCCGTCATCTCCTATTTCGGATCGATATGCAGCACCATCAGAAGGAGAGTGCATATGACCGCATAGCATCAGGAATAAATTGGGATTGTCCTTAAGGGCAGTATAAATTCCCATATTAGTCCAATCGTTATTAATATTAATGATTGAGTGGCTTTCAACGATTCCGCGACGACTTGGATTAACTTTCAGCAAGGCATCTGCCCAATCAAGCACAGCACTCGATGGATTGTATTCCAGATTGATAAGAATAAATTCCATGCCCGAAGCGCTGAAGAACGAATAGCTATTGTCATTGGTACTGCCATTATGTCCTCCATACCAGTCTTTACCTAAGAAGCGTGATGTACCAAAGTATGTATTGAAATTAGTTGTTGGTTGATCATGGTTGCCAACTCCTATACTGTAAGGGATACGGGCGGGATCCAATTTATCCATTGCTGCGCCGGCATTGCTATATTCGGTGGTACTCGAAGCGTTGTTGACCATATCGCCTGCAGTAGTGACAAACACGATGTTTCTGGCGCTTTTTTGAGCCACTATCCAGTCTGTTATGGAGGTAAATACTGTTGGGTAATATTGTGACTCATTCTGAGGATCCGGTATCAGAACCAGTGTGAAATCTGCACCAGTTGCCATACCTGTGGCCCGTCCATAGAAGCTTACATCAAGGTTGTCTGCCGGGTTAGGATCGCTCACGGTTGTTTGCAGGGTTGGTACAATTGATATGCCAGTGGCATTATCTAAAGGCTGCATTAAAATGGGTTGGTTTGGTGTAGCATTTTCAGGGGTCAGTGTTACAAATGTACCTTTAGCATAAGTACCGCCTGTGCGAATGAGTGTTACAGCTCCGTGTCCATCGTCGCCGGCGGTCAACGAATATATATTTATTACAGTGCCGCTGACTGCAACATCTTTTTGGGTGGCGTCGATATTAGTGTACGTAATATTTCCGCTTGGAGCACCTTTGGTAACGGATGTTACAAAACTGACAGTTGTCTCCTCTAGAGCAAATAGATCAATTGATATGCAATAACTTATAATTAAAAATAGAGCGGAATAACTTAATTTTTTCATTAGGATGAACTCAAAGGGTTATTAGATATATTTTAAAGTAATTGGTTAAAACAGGTTTAAAATTGAATAAAAAATTGCAACAACTAAGTTGACACTGTTGAAAAAAGGACAATCAAAATTTAAATCTTTTCTTTCACAAATAACTCTTTCTAAATAGTGATCAAGTTTATCATTCAAATATTGAATATTATTTTTAATCTCATGAACCATCAATAATAATTTACCCCATAGAACTTTTATTTCTTTTTATGTTATCATATTAACATTAAAGATATAAGGATATTCAATACGTTATATTAGGATTTTGATGAACGTAATAACTAATAGATAAAGAACTCCCTTGAAGTTGTGAAAGGTTATTATTAGTAATTTAGAAAATTGAGTTTCGATCGGAAGGGGAAGCAGGACTATCTTCTGTAATCATGGTGGGGGAAACCTTAATGAAAAAGCCTGTCATTCACTTCGCACTCAAAGATGCAGGATTACCTTTGGTGATTAAGAGAAGACTAAAAAAAGCCATTAATTCATTTTGCTCATTTGGTGCTTAAAAATTTTAATTGCGTTGCCAAACGTTTTCAATATCTGTATTATTCCGGAACCATTTTGTAACCCCAATTTTGAATTCTTTAACAATGGAACCAATTGAACGGGGAATTATTTTTTGACCAATTGGACTTTTAATAAAATGAATTAGGAACTCACCATTCATTTTCTCTCCAATTGTTCATCTGATTGTAAGTTAACAAAGTATCATTAAAAATGCACAATATCCACAATTGTGATATCATTCAAAAACTGAGATATAATACTGAATATCAATGTACTTAGTCATTTAATATTGTAATTATTTTTTTTGTGTCAAAACCGGGGCATTCATCATATTTTACATATCCCAACTGATTTGTTGTAAGCGTTGTTGATCCAATCAGAATGTTGGCTGTATTGCTATGGTGGTGACCGAAGATCCAAAAGTCAGCACCAGATGTTAAAACATCATTATACATTTCAACGCCAAATGCTTCATTTAGACTGTCGCCCCTGTACTTTTCAGGATAATTCATTAATGTTGGCACATGATGGGTAATAATTACTTTTTTCTCAGTCCCGTCTTTGGATTTTTCCTCATTTAGGAATGAACGACACTGTTCATGGAGCAGATTATAATGATCGGGAGTTAAACCTTTGTTTTTATATCTAATTGCATGAAAATCTGAAAGTCTTTGTCTTATCTCAAATTGGTTTTCCGGACTGATACTTGTCCAGAGGGTCGAGAAAATAAGTTTTACATCCTCCTGAATAATAGAAACATTATTTACAAGAAAAAGATTATCCCTAATTTTCTCATTTAAAGAACCTGCATGGTCTGAGATATCCGAACTATAGTACTCATGGTTACCCGGAATCCAATAGCTAGTTTTAAAAGTATCTGAGATATAACTGAAAAAATCAGCATGTTTATCCATCACAGCAAATGGAACAATATCGCCGGCCAACAATAAAAAATCGCCTCCGGCTAGCAATGGGTTTCTTTTAAGGAATCCTTTATTTTCAGGGAATTCCAGGTGTAAGTCGGAGGCGTATTGTAATTTCATATTAAACTCCCAATTCCTTTAAATACTTATTCATTTCGGCTTTCACTGTTTTCAATTTCCCTTCAAGTATATCAATTTCAGTTTGCACGGCTTTAATATCTACTTCTGGTTCTTCCTCAAAAGTGTCAACATAACGTGGAATGTTAAGGTTGAATTCGTTTTGTTTTATCTCATCATAGGTTGCTACGAGCTGAATTTATCTTCCACAATTTCAGCCTGCACCAGTCGTTCCCTGGCATTCCGGTTAATTGCTATCAAACCCGCTGCTGTGCCCAGACCAATTGAAATTTGCACTTCCTGTACTGATGACAGCAGGAACTTTGTCGGGATCTAGCTGCCCAAACCATGGGCGTCCTGTGGGATACTTTCAATATCAACCGGGAATGGCAGGCCTTCATTTAAGGTCGTCCCAAAAAACACAGAAGTAATATTACACTAATTTCTTTCATCAGGTTCCCATACTTTAATTTTCAACAGACCCTTCCCTGGATTTTCAAAAGGTCCTGCTGAAGGATTTGATTCTGAACGTTTATTTCCAAGATAATCAGTATCTATCTTCAGGGGGGTGCCATCAGGATTCTCAAATGCTTCCTTTGGCATTTTGGCTTTCCCCAGTAATTCAGTTGTTACGAATTGGGTTTTAACATCTGTCCCTCTTTCATCCAGTGAAAAACTGAGGAATACATTGTTTCCCTCCTCAGTTACTTCAATATTTGGTTTGAAGCCATTATTCTTTATAGAGTTACTCTCCTCTTTATATGGTACTGCTTTATTATAATAAATATTACCATTTATCCAGACCGGCCATACGGCATCGTTGAAACTAACCAATCCATAATGATACCTTGCATCTCTTTTATTTTCTTCGGGGCCAATGCCAAGAAAGATGTTGTTCAGACACCTGTAATCGCCAGATAGGATCGTGGAAAGCCCGGCTACCTCTGTTGAATGTGGCAGCTGATAAGGAGTATACCGTCCGGGTTCGGGCCACATACAAATCTGACCTGCAATCAGATTATGTACAATGGCACCTCCCTCAGACTGGGTCACAATACCAATCTCTGATAACAGGAGGTTGTTATCAACCAGTGTGGGACCGTGGTTAACTTCCATAAAGAGGTCTTCCAGGTCATTATTATACATCAGGTTCTTTGAAACGCGTGTTCCCTGTGCCATCCAGTCGAGCCATATTCCACGTCCGGTATCATGAATACAGTTTTTTTCTATTTTCGTGTCAATGGCAGCATGAAATTTAATTCCACCAATTTCAGCTCCGGTGAACTGTCTTTTTGTCCAGATATTATAAATATGGTTGTTCTCTATAATACTAAAAGCGGCTCCCATACTGCCACACATTCCTGTCTGTTCGCAATTGAAAATTTCATTATTCCTGACAATATGAGACCCTATATTCTCTTTGCTCCAGCCATTTCGTAATGTCCTGAATGTTACCTCAATATAATGAAGTGAACCATCGAGGCTCTGATCTGCCAGCCATACATTATGACCAGTGCCACGCTCCTTCCCCAGGGTGATACCGGAACATTTTGAATCGCTGATTACATTATTTTCTATAATCCACCCTTTATTCCAATGTGTGGCAATCATTCCTATCTGTTCTGCAGTAGGTGCACCCCATTGAGTGGCCGTCTGACTTATATGAAATCCCCTGATTGTAATATAATTTATCCCCGGCTTTTCGGGATATATACATGTACTTCTTGTACTTATTTCAACCATCTCGTTGTTGGGATTAAACTTATGAAAGTTAGCCCATATAGTAGTATTAATGGCATCGACTTCGCAGTACCAAGTGTAGGTGGAACCTTCTTTATCTTTGGTACTCTCAAATGGTACAGGCTTAATAACTTTTTCAAGATTCTCTTTCTCGTATAATGACTTACCATTCAGGAAGACCTCTCCGGTATGATGGACCCGGCCATAGCCCCAGAACCAATCGCCGTAAATTGAATCCTGGTAGGGATTATAACTACCAAAAAATGTGTTGGGAATTGTAACTTTCCAAACCTCATCCTTTTCCTTTTTCCAACCTGTAATAACCTCTGATCCTTTAATAAAAACTTCTTCTCCGGCAGCAGCCTGGTATACTATTCTTTTTGTATCGCTCTCGCCTCCGCTGGACGGATTGATCCATTCGCGATAGGTCCCCGCATGAACAGTTATTACATCGCCCGGCTGTGCAAGCTGAGCAGCAAAATTTATTGTTTTAAATGGTTTATTGAGAGAACCATCGTTGTCATTGCTGCCATTCACAGAAACATGGTATTCTCTGGGGTAGGCCAATGATGTTGTCAATACCAATAAGACAAATAAGTTATATGTCAATTTTTTCATTTATAATCTGTCTATATTATTTTAAATTTTTAAATTCCTTATGCTTTTAACCGTGCCAAAAGGTGTATATAAAAGTGATACCTCCATTGTGTAGATCCCCTCTTTTACGTCGGTACTCAGAGTAAATGAGAGTTTATTCTGACCAAATGCAGTTATGGTTATTTCCTGAGTTTTTTCCTGAACAACAACTCCGTTTTTCAATAATTGTAACATGATTTTGCCTTGCCACTCCTTATCAAGATCATTTATAGCAATAACAGGAATCTCTTTTTGAATACCTTTTTTAATTGTATCATTCCAGAAATCTATCATTAAACCAATGGGAGAGAATGCATCGTGCATATATTCATAAAACTGAGGTTCCCATGTCAGATTTTTAAGATCAATCCAGTTATCGCATGTTTGACCATTGGATCTGGCATAACCGAGTCCTGTGAAATGCAATACCCCTGCTACCTGCCTGTGGCAGCGCCAGAACTCGGTTTCGGCAGCAGTATATTGCGCATATAATTCCCAGCGGGTTTCCGGAGTTGAATTTTTTCCCAAAAGGTTTTCATAAAGCTGCTTTGTAAGAGTGGTAGTACTCCCGTCGCGGTTGAGCCAGAGCCATCCATACTCATTAATAATGACAGGGAACAGACCAGAATTTTTCACAGCGTTACCTTCCGGAACAATGCTTGCTTTGGCAATATCTTTAAACTTAAAATCAGGATTCCCAAAATGATAAGGGTGTGACTCAAATATATCACCTGAAGAACGGTTAGGACTATAGCTGTTATCCCAGCTTCGTCCAGATAAATCCAGGGGTCTGACTTTTGCAATTGCAGAATCAATTGATGGCTCAGGCAACTTAGTTTCATTGTTGGCGTCCCAAATCACTACGCTGGGATGGTTCCAGCGCTCCTGCATCCATTCTTTATATTCAATGGCAAGTTCATCACTGTTTAAGTTCTTAATCCATTTATTCCAGTTAGGGCTCCCATACCATATCGGAAATTCATCCTGGATCATAAATCCCTCTTCATCGGCAATATTGTACCATTCTTCAGGAGGAAATCCTATGCAGTTCCGGTAAGAATTCCAGTACATATCCTTTTTAAACTTCTGGTGCATATTGCGTACCCAGTCATAGTTCCATGGTAAACTGTCACATAACGGATCTTCAAAAAAACGGTACAGGGTAATATTCGTTCCCCTCAGGAAATATGGCTTCCCGTTCAGTACTGCCTGATTAGTGACAGGATCAAAATGAAGCTCCCGCATTCCAAACCTGGTTTTGTATGAATCAGCCGATGTATTTACCTCAAGAGTATAGAGAAAAGGCTTTTCAGGTGACCAGAAACTGCAATTCTCAATAGGAATTTCAATGTCAATCGTATTATCGCCACCGACACCAAAGTCCAGCTTACCGGTAGTAAATGCTCCTACGATTTTTCCCGTTGAAGCTTCTCTTATTACAAATGCAACCTTTGAGGAGGTAACCTTATCCCCGCTGAGTATTTTTGTCTGAACATGTGCTGTTTTTTTCTCAATATCTGGTGCAACTTGAACATTCTGAATATAGGGAGTTCTACTCAGGATCAGATCTACATTGTCAAATATTCCCGAAATATATCTTTCTTTCTCATAATCAAAGCCATCTGGCATGTCGGGTGGCATAGAACTCCTGCTTGCACCAACTGCGATGATCAAGTCATTCTCACCCTTATGGATAGCTTTTATAAGATCAAAGTATCCTGGAGTAAAGCATGGAAGGTGTTCCCCGATATATGTTCCGTTAAGAAAAACCCGGGTTCCAAACATTGCCTTACCTACCTTCAAAAGAGCAATTTCAGGAATATCCTGAGTTATATTGACAGTACGATGATACCAGTAGGTCTCCCTCAGAGTGTCATTCTGATGATAAAACAATTCAGGATTATTATCGATGGTCATCCTGTCGGGCAAAGGTGGCGCCGGATTGATAAAAGCAGGCTTAGCAAGTGTTACCAGCCCCGGAACAGGAATGGTACGGTCAAATTTTGTCGGGACCATATCTTTTTTCCCATCGGCTATCTGCCACGATCCGTTCAGGGAGATGATGTTTCTTTTGTCAGTACTTTGTCTGCATGAGACAAACACTATTGAACTAAACAATAAAATAAAGAAGATGGCATTTTTTTTCATAGCTAATCAGTTTACAGGTATTCAAGCGGGAATTTCCATGGTGAACGATACTCCGGGACAGATAGCTTCGTGGCTTCTTTGTCCCCGATAATTTTTTCATTATCAGGATCGAAGCTAATAGAACGACCAAGTTTCAGTGATAATATACTAAGTTGAATGGGCACATCAACTTTTACGTGATACCCCGGGTTACATGAAGGTTGTTTGCGCGACCTGATACATTCCAGCCACTCAAGTTCATGACCAGGTGATGGAGGGATGGACTTTGGAGGAGCCTGCATGCCTTCCATCCTGTTACCTTCCGGCAAAATCAGGTGATTATCATAATCTGTCTGCAATGTGCCGTTTACTCCATGGAAATAGATCCCCAGTCTGCGCATGCTCTCCTGGCCACGTAAAAAGTCGAAACCATAGCTGTTTGTTGAAGATTGCATCCAGGTCATGGTCAGATCAGGATAACGCATAATAACTTCGTGATTATCATATGCATCGCCGTCATCGTTAATAATGAAACGTCCGCCTGATGCACTGACTTCCGAGGGGAAACCCAGATCAAGCGCCCATACAGGCAGGTCAATTATGTGAGGTGCCATCCCCGGTGTCCAGCCACCACTGAAATCCATCCAGAAACAATGATAGAAGGCATCCTTTACCAGGTTAGGGTTGAAGGGTTGCATCCGTGCCGGGCCAACCCACATATCCCAATCCAGTCCCTTTGGTATAATGTTGGTACTTTTGCCAAGCCCAATACCATCAGGGGCTTCGTTCATCACAAAAAAAGTTCTTATGGTGCCAATTTTACCAAGGTTTCCGGAACGGATTAACTCAACAACCCTGCGGTAGTTCTCGCTGGCATGTATTTGAGTACCAACCTGGCAGATGATATTGTGCTTTTTGACAGCATTACGCACTGCAAGGCTTTCACCCAGGTGCAATGTCATCGGTTTTTGAAGATATATGTCCTTTCCTGCCCCGGAAGCGGCGATGGCTATGAGTGCATGCCATTGTGCCGGTGTGGCAATAATCACTGCATCGAGATCTTTATGCAGGAGCATTTCCCTGAAATCGGTGTAGCCGGTGCAAGTATCCTTGAACTTTTCGACGACCGAGTCTAATCGTTCCTTCCAGACATCGCATGCGGCTGTTACCACAACATTTGGTTGAGATGCACAGATATTCAAACTAACATTGCCAAGAGCTCCGCAGCCAATTATACCAAGATTTATCCTGTCGCTGGCAGGTACTACCTTAGAGCTTGCCAGAGAAGATTTCATTATAACGGGAGCTGCCATAGCTGCCACACCAGCAGTTTTGATGAACCGGCGGCGTGAAAAGGATTGGGTGGAATTCATAACGCATTGGTATTAATTAATTGTTGAATTAGTTTCAAATTCATATTCAGGAGAGGGATTATTACCTTTTTGCCTATTGCATTTCCGGAAATGAAAAAGTCAATCCGGGCGCAGCTTCATTATTGAATGCATCCCACATCATGGCTGACAAAACATTATCCGGTTTCACACCTGAATGGACCAGAAGTCTGTATCGCAAAATCAAAGGTTTACCGGGGGCGAGTTTATATCTTGTTCCGGAAGCAGGAAAAGTGGGTTGTATCCATGAAAGATCAGGGTTTTGTATATACTCACCCGGATAATCAGGATTCTTATTATGCTGCAGAACCAACAGCCCTGATTTTGTTTCTGATCCTGCAAATAATCCGCTGAGGTCGGACCATGATCTGGCAGGCTTAGTAACTGATGAATCCCTGTAAAAATAAATCTCCTGGAATTTTGGAGTTTGCATCCTGATATTGAGCCCGCCGTAAAATTTAGTTTCACGCCGGGCTAAGGTTATACTATCCCTCATAGCAACAAACCTGAACGCCAGATCGATTATCCTGCCATGTTCGGTACTGGAATAGGCCCTTATTATGGCAACTTCCCGGACAACAGGTATGCTATCTTTCCACATCCAGATGTTTTCTGCCTCCACCTGCGCATAATCAGGGCCGTTTATTAATTTAATCTTACCGGTTGGCCTGGCAAATATTATCTGCAAAGCATGAAGATCTCCAAGTTTTTTGCCAAATTCAACCTCAGGCCATGCCAAGTATATTCCCCGATGATGGGGATGGTCCTTTGACCAGTCGCGTGTCAGCAGTTCGCCCGAAGGGCCATAAACCGGATGAATATAATTGCTTCGTGGAACAGCATAAATACTCGGATTTGCCATAAACGTGTCATTGGCCTCTCGTCTGTATTTATTGGCCGGCATTGTATCCATTGCATCTTTTTCGAATACAGTTTTATAGTTGTATTGAAGGACAGACTGGCCCCCGTCAGAGATGATGATCTGCCCGCTTGCCAGATCCTCTGTGGCCTTCATTGTCGTTTTACATGATGGAAATAAGGCTAAAAATATAAGACAAACTGAAATGGTTATTCTTTTCATAAAGATTCCGGTTTAAGATAATTATTAAAGATACTTATTTCCTCAATCCTGTCTGACAAAATAATGATATTTTATCAGCAAGGAGTCAAATGGCTGCCTGGTAACACTCTAATCATTCAGGTATTACCTCCAGAATTATTGTTTCAAATGGCTTTAATACCAGCCTGCCTGATTCTCCTGAAGCTATCTTCAATACAGACTTGTTATTATCACCATTTCTTACATTTCTTAATTGAAAACTGCCTCTGTATCCATCAGGAATTTCCAGGATATTATCCAGTGTAAATTCAAAATCCTTTGGCTTATCATCAGGATTCCGGAGAGTAATTATTCCTTTCCGGGGTGTCCATGATGCAAACCCATAAACTTCCATATTGAGAGGGCTACCTCCTATCCAGTGAGTATCATACATAACATCTTCATTAGATTTTACCCACTTTGCAGCCTCAGCAAGTACAGGCCAGAAATCAGGCTTCATCCGATCGGGACTTATATATAACTCCTGCAAAGCCGATCCTGCAACAAAACATGACCAAACCATGTCCTTAAAATCTGCAATACTGTCATTAATACATTGTGCCGGAAGGCCAAGATTTGCATAGGCGATACCCACTGTCATAATGGAGTTTAACGGGTAATATGGTGCCTTGTTTACAATATTGTTATGGAGTGTACCATCGCGGTATGTCATGAATTTACTCGTCCGCGTACCCTTTCCTGCCATGTGCAGATCTCCGGATCCACGCCATGTGCAGTCTGCAAATTTCAGCCAGAAAGGAGATGGCCAGGAGCCAACTGTTATGTTTATAAAAACATCAGGATTATGCTGCCTCAGGGTAGTTATCAGCTTTGCACCGGCTTCCATGTCAGGCAGGTATTGTGGCTCTGAACCGCCGAATCCGTCAAATTTAAAATAATTGACTTTGTAGTTATCCAGCATATCTATCGCCCTGGAGAGAAAACGGTTGTAGTAGTTGGGGCCTGCAAGACTTAGTCCCTTATCGTTTGTTTCCAGGCCCTGGCGGGGCGCAGCTTCAATACGTCTCTGTTTGCTTCCGCCATAGCCTCCGAACGGAGACATCCATACGCCTATCCCTGAATTAAACTTTCTGCAGAGCTCTGCCTCAGGGGTAAATCCCTGTGGAAATTTAACGGGATCAAAGTACCAGACACTGTCGAGATTATCCCATCCGTCGTCGAAAACAAATGACTGCATACTTACCCCAAAGGGCTTGATAAACTTTTCATTCCATGCATTCATCCTTTCTATAAGTTGTCCGGAGGTAAAGCTTGATGCTCCGTCAGTAGTTATATCCCACCAACAGTTATAATTCAGAAATTGCTTGTAAGGGCGTGCCCGCTCACGTTCAAGATAGTAAAGAAATGCCCGACGGTTCTGGTTTTCAGGAGATACTCCGATCACAGCCCATTCTGAAATCGATTTACCTGGAATAAGTTCATCGGACCTGTTCACATAGAAATTCAAAAGTCCGTTTGTTTTCCTGCAGATATGAAAATCCCCGTTTGCCGCAGGCATGTTTATAACATCACTGTGAACCTGGTATTCTGATTCAGGAGTGTAATTTTCTAGCTTCAGGTGATATATGCTGCTGCCATTTTTCCCGATTAGCGAATGCTCATCAGTGCTGACAACTAATCCGTTATTGAGAAGGGAAACAGATTTCAGATCATAAGAATCCGAACTGCTGCCGAGTTCAACAGTGACTACATATTTACCTGGCCCATCAATTAAGGAAGATACGTCAATATTTTTTTCAGAAACCGGTCCTATATTCCGTGCCATTAATGCCTTGCTCAGGGCTATGGGATGTTCAAATCCAAAAAAGAAATTCTTATATTTTATTGGTGAGCCTATGACCATCCCTGAATATTCTGCACCTTCAAGCTTCCCATCAAAGAAGATTACTTTGCTGATTTTAACCGGCTTATTTACAACAGTTATTTGAATGTTCTGACGGATATAATTTGATCCGTCACGCAGCTGTGCTTTCCAAAGAATCTCTATGTTTTTATCTTCTGCAACCATTGAAGTGGAAATTTCCCGGCCTGGAAACCGTAATGCTTTTGTCGGCATCGTGTCGGTTGCTTCCAGCTTCAGCTCTGCAGGTTTTGATTTCAGTTTAAATTCCAGATTGGTCAGTTGTCTGCCTCCATCCAGCTCAATTGCAAATAATATTACATGCTCAAGATTCACTTTATCTCCGTCATATTTATTTGTGATATTTTTCAGAAAAATAGAGTTATCAACAATACCCCATTCGGCATTAATTGCATTATTAGACAGAGTAAGACTATTACCAGATATATTATAAGAGACCTCTCCGGGATATACCCCTGGGAAAAAAGATTCCGGAAATTGTTTTTTGGTACATGCTGACTGGGCAGGGATCTCCTTCATTAAGTAATCCTCTTCAGTAAACCTTGCTCCATCCGGATCTGCCGGTCCCAAGGTATTACTTAAAATAAACATGTCCCGCTGAGGGAATACGGGATAACGGGCACGGTCGAACTGTTTAAGGGCCAGATGCATCCCATCATTTCCGTCATTATACTCAATACTTAACCCGCTTGCCCAGTTGTTGTCTTCGGTTAAGAAGAGAGGATATCCGGTTACAACAGTCTCTTCAAGCATTTCCCAGGCCGGATCATGCCTGCTTCCCGGATTATTATAATAACCCCAGTAGCGACGGGCATTTTCATTTGTAAAACCTTCATCATCATTTTCAGAAATTTCGATATCATCCAGCACTGCTGCAGATGAATCGTTTACTGATCCGGGCAAATTCCAGTCACACCTGTATCTCCCTGATTTTTTTGCATACTCCCTGCCAGTAACCTTATCTCTAATGCTTGTTGTCAGCAAGCCATTGCCTGTCCATTCCCATGTACGTTCTATTCTGCCGGTAGAAACAATAATCTTATTATTCTTATAAACGACCCTGGCATTTTTATATTCAACTACTTTGTCTTTGGGAAGACAAGCAGCTTGCCCAGAGGGTGAATTGCCTAAAATAATCAACAGGAGAACATTCTTACGAAATAGATTCAGGAATGTCATAAGAATTTTATTACGGAGTGAAACAGTATATTAACGATCTGAATCAAAACAGGACCTATCCTCTCCAGGGTCGCGTACGCTCCACAGTGCCGAGTACATTTAAAGCAATATTTACATCCTCAACCATCTGAAAATCGTACATACCTACGCAGATAAAATCGGCGCCATTGTCAAAAGCATACTTGAATCCATGTTCAGGTTTAAGAGCTCCCGCTGCCAGTGTTTTAAAAGCTATCCATGGTTCTTCCAGCGTGCTCATAAATGCAATTGTTTCCTCCGGTTTATGGCAAAAATTATTGTCTTTCCAGCCTGGTTCAGGAACATCCTTATTTTCAAGATCCACCTGTGCTGACCAGTAATCATGGGTATGAAGAGTTTTCACCCAGAAGTCGGGTTTAATCCCATGCTCCACGCAGGCTCTTATAGTCTCGACACGGTGAGCGCCCACACCGGCAGGCTTTCCATAACTGCGGATCAGTTCAAGGCCCTTCTGAAGTTCATCAAAGAAGCCGGGAGTATTGTTATAAACAGCGAAATCAGATTTTCCTCCATGGCTGTACATAGCGTCTGCACCATCACTGGCTGATGCCTCTATCCCCTCAAGGAAGTTCTTGCCAACTCCGCAATCAGAAATGAACTTTATTTTTCCGCCTGTTTCATGTTTATACTTATTGACAACACGCAGCTGCGCAGGATTCGATATGATAGCGTTTATACCGCATTTTTCAGCCAGCTGCAGGGTCATCATTACCTTTTCATCGGTGTGATACATTTTTATCAGCTTATCAACATAAATAAGATCGCGTGCATGTGACCATCCTCCGATAAGGTTACCGCCCATAATGAGCTTGCTGAGTTCAAAATCTCCTATTTTTCCTTTGGGAATAGTACCCTTCAGGTCGCCAAGGGAGACAAACTGAAAACTTTTCAGGGTAGCACTTGAAACAGCATCGGGCTTATCGAGCAGGTATTTCTTTTCAAAACTATCCCAGTTACTTTTCTTGTAAATTACGTAGGCAAATGCTCCAAGAAAAGGAACGCTTATCATATCGCGCAACAATTCGCGGCGTTTATTTGAGAATCGTTCATCTGACTTAGGTGCAGGAACAGGCGCATTAGGTTTCTCTTCTTTCCAGTGTTTTAACCACCTGTCGGCCCCTAATAAAAAATCTGGCCGAATGGTAGCTAAGACAACCAGCATAAATAATTCGATCAAGTTTTTGTCAACCCACTGGTAATTGCCCTCAGCAACCATTCCAAATGTATAACCGGATATCGGAGGGTAGGCAACAAAATAGAAAAAAAGCAAAACAGCCCCTGCCACCGAAGACCATCTTACGAACAACCCGATAAATAAAGACAAGCCTATCAGGATAAGTCCCCAGATATTCAAAAAATCTACTGCTCTCAGGATACCAGGCGATGATGCCATCCAGTGAAACAGGTCAGCAAATATCCATTTTGAACCCAGCAGGTAATATTTAGCTGTCCAGGCCGGGCTGATCAGCTTTGAAATACCTTCATAAAGGAAATGCCAGCCAATCATGATCCTAAGGACTGTAAGCAGGTAAGAGGAGTATTTTTTCATAGGAGAGGTTTTTAAAAATGTCTTAAATCCATCAATAAAACTGAATATGTTGTATTTAAATTTTCTATGACCGGAATCGACTGATAATGCATTTGAAAGATAATAAAAAATAATATGATTATCGGTTATGAATAACAATATCGAAATTATGGTTGAAAATTAAGATCCCGAGTGCCAGCGAGGGATGACAGGGCTTTTGGGGGATATAAGGGTAGAGGAGGAGGCTCGCCATGGCGAGCCTCCTCCTCTACCTCCCCTGAATTAAAGTGAGTTGTCATTCCAATCGTGTCCTCCCAGGTTAAGATGCCAGAAGCTTATATACTCTTTCTGAAAGGATGAGTTTGCAAGACCAAGTGAAAGTATAGTTACGAAAACCAGTATCAGGCCGCCTGCTTTTTCGCTGTTGTAAAATTCATTGAAAAGTCTAGTGAGTCTTATCATAAGCACCTATTTTTTGAAAGAAATATTCCATTCCACTTCAGTGTTTTTCGCAGATAAAATGGATAAAACTGCCAGATCTTTTTCCTTATCAATAAATTCAATCTTTGCTTTGGCATTCCGGGCAGAACATTTTGCAGGTTTAAACCCGTTAAGGGCAATAACTACTTTATATTCCTCTCCTCCAATTACTTCAGATTTTCCCGATAGGACTTTTTTACTTTCGTTCCAAACAGGCAGACCAGTCATGTCAACCAGTCCCTGCATGATATGACGATTGGTGGAGATGAACTGGGGATTTTTCTCCGCTGAATGAATGCTTATCATACGTGTTTCACCTGTCCGTAATTCCTGTTTCACAATCTCACTTCCTTTATACTTGCCAATAAGACAGTCATTCCAGAAATCATATAAATAGTAATTCCTTTCCGGAACCAATCCCATTCCCCCTTCGTTCAGGGAAACTCCCAGTTTTACCCTCATGACATTAACATCTGGTCTAGTGCTATCCTGATTCGGATTGTACAAAGTCAGCTGGTGCCAGTCAGGATTAACTTCATAGTCAAAGATCCGCGGGACAGTATATCCATTAGTGAATGCATCGACCGGACGTGAACTCTCAGGCAATTCATGATAGGGGAATGTACGGCTCATGATATATAGCTGGTCCCCGGAAAGCTGATAAAATCCTCGTGCCATCAGAAATCTTCCACTGACAACATAACACATTGTCATCAGCGTTTTTAACCCGTCATTATTATAGACTGGCCTGGCTTTTAAAGGGTCTTTTGCATCAAGGTCGTAGCTTACAACCACCCGGTTTTTATACCATCTGAGACCACAACGGGTAACCATCTCAGGAATGAAAAGATCGTTGTCTCCCCAGACTCTCTGTGAGGCAATTAACCCAAGGGAGAGGTCAGAACCTCTACCAATCATTCTTTCATCAATATATGAATCCTGTCCCAGCCCCTCGTACGCCAGTTTGAGCATATTTCTGTAAGCCGATGCAGTTGTTGCATATTTATCGTCAAATCCTCCGTTGAAGGCCCATGCCGTAGACTCCGGATAATCAAACATTAATCCCCTCATTCCTGCTTTTTTCAGATTCGCATACACATTCTTCATGTGATTAATAAACCGGTCATCTGTAAAATCATATCCAACCATATTCTCTTCATCCCACCACTGATTAAGGTATCCCTCATCGGATTCTCCTCCGAGATCATAATTAAGATGCTTCATTTTATCAATCTGCCCGATAGCCATTTTGTACGGATCATTGAATAACATGAATGAAGGATTCTCTCTGACAAAATCTTCCGAACGCCTGCCAGACTGGAAATAGGTTAATGGAAGTCCTCCCTTTTCAATAATCTTCCGGCACCAGCTTTCGGTGGTCATATATGGTGCACCGTAATTATTGCTGTCAGCTGAGGATTTATCTCCCCACATTGCCCAGTGCTTATCATCCCACCAGCCCTGCTGATTAATTTTACCATAAGCATCAGGTACAAGCCTGATAGCTACCCTTGTATATTTTGTAAATCCGCTTCTGACAGCATTGTCCATTTCATCCACTGCGCCTTTGGAGTCATTGAATTTCGGACGGGCAGTATCTTTAGCATAAACGCTTGCATACCACAAACATTCGGTAGGGAAGTCATAATAATTCAGCTTTATCTGCTGAGCGTCCCTTACTGCCAGTCCATACTTCTCCAGTGCCTTAAAAGGATCTGAATTATTGATGCACAAATAGAACAGCTCATTTCCTTCCCATATTGTTCCCGGGTCAATGAGCTTCCCTACAGGATCTTCACTGAAGAGTTGAATACCCAGGCTATCAGTGTACCTGAATACCTTGCAAAACTTCTCAAACTCATTGTATGTAAGGCCTCCTGCTACTATGATCTTTGGATCTTTGAGGTCACCGAAACGGATAAGCACATTATTGAAACAGGTTGTCCGGTCAGATTCAGAAACATAGGTTTTATTACCACCTGAATTGCCGTTTAATACTGCAAAGTTCTTATGAATACCCATGCCTTTGCAGCTGCCCTTTGTTTTTAACGGATAAAAGGTGGAAAGGCGAAAAGGAATTTCAGAATCGTTAATAATTCCCATCTTAAAAACGACAAAATCCTTATCATCATACAAGGTTGCGGTCCACACCAGGTCAGAATAATGGTTGTATTTTTCCCTGATCCGGAGAGATCCTCCCTTCCCGAAAACATCGCTGATTCCCTGATAGGACCATTCAATAATTCCTGTGGTATCTGTGGAATATAAACCTTCCGACTGAAAATAAGCATCCGAAATGGCTGTGAAATTCTGTGGAATATTTCTGACTGAATACACTCCTTTACCAAGATCGAAAGTCAGCGAAACATATTTGTTCTCAATTGTTACAGCTCCTGTTGTGCTGATTAATTCAGTCTGTGCCTTAAGCCGGGCTGAAATCAGAAAGCAGCAGATGAGAAACAATCTTTTAGCCATATCTGAAGATTTTAAAGTCAATTTCAAAGTCCTAAAATTCTCATCGCATTGCCAGACCTCAGCAGCTCCTTCGTTTTCTCATCTGCTTCAGATTCTCTAAGGGATTCAATCCGTAATTGTCCTGTAAGATAGTCCAGGATAGGCGAGTGTGTCCCAAATGCAAATTTATCATTCCCGAATTTCTTCAGCAGTTCACCAAGGGTTGAGACTTCTCTTCCCGACGTATCGAAAACGAGAGCTGTATTTTTAATTAGTGCCGTTTCATCATCATCCAGTTCTGTACTGTTCGCAACATTCAGAATCATGTATCGGGCATCCGGTACAGCTTTTACAACCGGAATAATGTCTTTCAGTGCCCATTCCTTCTGGATATCCATCCATGAACGCGCCCTGCTGTCGACCATGCGAAGCGTTAATGCCACCACCAGGTTACGTTCCTTTGCAGATCTTACCAGTTCTAAACAGGAGGGATCTGTCAGATCATAATCATGATACAACGGGTACAACCGGATCCCTTTGATAGCTAATTTTTCAGTACAAATATCAAGATCGTCCTTCCACCCTGCATAGATAGGATTAATTACAGCAAACGGAATAAAACGGTCGCGAAATCGTTTGTCAGAATTGATCTCAGCATACAATTCCTCATTTGCCGGCTGGGTATTTTTGTAAAAAATGCCATTCAGGTTACTGATAACCGAAACATTTACACCAAACCTGTTCATCCTTTCAAGCAGAGTCTCACAAGTATTATAATTATAGTGCTGAAACGGCCAGTGGCCGACTGATGCATTTATATCAAGCAACATCTCTGCCTCCCTTCCTTAATATTGAGTTATAATTTTCAAAAAAAATCTTTTTCCTCTGAACCTCGTTAAGGTCTGAAGAGAGTATGTTACCAACTCCCTGAAAATAAGAACTGTCTGTTCCAAAGAGCAACCTGTCCTCCCCAAGATATTTCAGGGCGAAATCGATCATACCTGCTTCATTGTTACTGCCGGAAGTGTCAACATAAATGTTGGGACAGTTTTTAAATGCTTTGCAGGCATACTCCCAGTCTCCACCGCCACCGATATGAGCATACTGGAATATTGCCTCAGGATATCTCTTTGAGATTTCCACAAAATCCTCAGGGACAGAAGTATTCGGATTCAAATGTGTGTCATACTTCATCCTGTATCCGCCCATACCGAGCTGACAATTGGAATGCATAAGAATAAGCAATTTCAGGTCAATGGACTTTTCAATAATCGGATAAAACAGGGGATCATTGATTTTTACCTGGTAATAAACCTTTATCCCGACCATACCCAGATCAATACACCGTTTTATCTCTTCAAGCGATTCTCTTTTGTAGGTCGGATTCAGGGTCACCTGCCCCATTATCCTGCCGGGAAACTGCTTCATGGCCTTAATTACATGATCATTGGATTCTCTGAATTCTTCGGGAGTTCCCGTAGCACTGATAACCGGCCTGGAAATAATCAGCTTATCAATTCCCAGTCTGTCTGCATAATCTACCTGTACCTCAGGACCACCATGGTAAAGATCCACATGCTCATGGGCATCTATCTTCCGGTACTTCATGACTTCGGACTTTATCCCATAAGATAATAATTTTCTCTCCCCAGCCGGGGAGCATCCTGCGAGACTCCCTCCTAATAACAAACCTGCCGATGAAATTGCAGTGTTTGCAAGAAACTTTCTGCGATCTGTTTTTTGTGACATATTAATGAACCTGTAAATTTTATTCACTCATTTATAACTCCAGTCAACAAGGGAGCCAAGACTCTCATAAGAAGAGACAATTTTCAAATTCTCTGATACTTTCTTAAAAGAATATACTGAACGTGGAAATTCAAGATCCTGACTAATCAATTCCGGTGATGCCGGCTCCAGCATCTGGTCTTTTAATCCGGCTAATACCACTCTCCGTGGTGCTATGCATCCTATCAGATCAGGCAGATCATAAGCTGTAAGTGCCCCGGCCACTCCCCAGGAAAAATCAAGCTCATAGGGATGCCAGTAATCTCCTCCCTCGCGAGCAGTGAACCCAATTTTATATAAACGGTTCATGACTATTGAGCGGTAAGAAACAGGAGAACCGACCAGTACAATATTTTTAATAGCAGGATCAAATGCCGCAGCATGAATCAGCGGCAGACACATCTCACCTATACCGATGGCTCCAATCTTCAAAGTATCAACATCATTTTGGCTCTTTAAAAAATTGACTGCAGTAACAATGTCTCCTGCCTGGATACCTACAACACTCCGGCCGATTAAAACTGCTGTATAACCATCGGTTAATCCTCTCGCTGCAGTGTTTTTGGTTTCGCCAATACCCAGTACATCTATTGCAGCAACCATGTAGCCCCCTCTGACCAGTTTCTCCAGCTCGCCTCCCGGATTTGCCTCAGTTACTTTACCTAAAGGATTGAGATAAATTAATGCAGAATGCTTTTCTACATTGTCATTTGGAACGAAAAGAAGAATTGGGATGACATAGTCCCCCTCGCCCTGAATGGCATATTTTCCCACTGAATATCCTTCCCGCTGATACCTGCCGTTGATAAATGGCTGACCCGCAAAACTGGCAGGCTGAATAAACCCTGATATCTCCTTCGCTTTTATCAGTACATAACTAAGGTGTTTCTCAATATCTTTCCTCGATCTTTCGAGGTTCTCAATGAGTTTTTCAGCTATTTTCTTATTCTCATCAAAAATCATTTCACCACCCAGGTAAGTAAATATCTGTCCTGTCGGAGTAACTGTCAGTTCTTTTACTGATAATATTTCTGCCTCTTCTTCCGAAGGGTCTCCGGAAATATTAAAATGTTTCATAAAAAATGAATAGATGGCCAGCCTTATCTTTGGAGTCATCCAGTGTTTGGAATCATCTTCGACCATCTCAAGGTTTCCCTCCTGTCTGAAGATCTTGTAAGCCATTTTAGCTTCAACATATGCTTCACGAGCTCCCTGCAGGCACAGGTACTCATCCCGGGATACGAATGTAAGCAGAGTCGGTTTAGGGGCCCTTATTTCAAGAAGGTCTTCAAAGCTGATCCCGTTTAAGGCACTGTGGTAAATAACTGCTTCAGCATCAGGGGCTCCTTTTGTCTCAAGCAGTCTTCTGTTAGCATTGGCCCAGCTGCAGGGTACTGACACTTTTACCCTATCGTCAAATGCAGCAATGTAGGAGGTCACAGTCCCTCCGCCTGAAAAACCTGTTACTCCTATTCTTTCCTTATCGACATCTTTCCTGGAAACAAGATAATCGATTGCTCTTATTCCGTCCCAGATAAAATATTTTGCACATGAATAGCCCGAAAGGAAGCACTGGTTTCCAAAGTAGCAATGTTCAATGACAGAATACCCTACTGAAGAAAATTTTACCCCTGTATCATAATTCTGAACATGCTCTCCCTGTCCAGGTGGATCTATCGCAAATACAATGATCCCTTTCTTTACCAGGTTATAATTAATAACCTGGTATAACTGGTTCCTGAAAGCCTCCTGATTATGCCCGATCACATTCAGGATAGCAGGTGCCTTCCCTTTTATCCTGTCTGGGATATAAAGACAACCAGTAACATAAAATCCGGGAAACGATTCATAAATAATCTTTTCAATCCTGTAACCGTCCTTCTTTATAACGTCTGTAACGCTGGGATTAAGAGGCGTTTTTCCGGGAAAGGGGCCAATTAACTCCATAAGGTTTTTCCTTACATCATCCTGTCTTTTGCGCCAGTCACTTTCAGATTTTAACTTAGCTATCTCCCCGTCGCGTAAGTCATAATATACTAATGCCTGTTTTGTAAGATGATCTATCAGGAGACTTCCGGGATTATTCCAGAGAAGCCATTGCTGTAAAACATCTAAATTCTCTTCATCTTTTACAAGAAGAAGATCGACATTTTTGTTTGGATATTTTATTTGAGCATCAAGAAATTCAATTGAAAAAAAAAGGAAGCTCAGTAAAATTAATATGAAATATTTTCTCATTTTTCCCCCACTGTGTCATAGTTTATTTCTTCAGCAAGTGATTGGTGGCCAATACCAGGAACATGAAGTCTGTTTCGCCACCTCCCATCACATATTCGGTCTGCTGCCATAAAAAACTCCAGTTCTCCTTTAATTCAGGAAAATCCGGCCGGATAATCGCAGTACCGGAAGCTACTCCCCCTGGAATATAGGAAAGATCAGCCCGGTTCACGCCATATGCTGCTGTGAGTGAATTTACTCCTACTCCTGAAGCAAATGAGGCGGTGTTGACTCCAGGATGACATCCCAGAACGAATTGCATGGCATCGTAGATCCTTTCCGGCTTAAATACCCCGGGGAAACCAGTAACAAGGAAATAATACTGAACACCCAATGATTGAATTGTCCATCCATCTCCCCAGACATCAGGTTTATACGGGACGCCGAACGGAGTGGAAGCAGCTTCCTTATCGAGCTGAACAGCATAATCCTTTACAGCCTTATCCATCTCATTGCGGAACACGGGATCACTTATTTTCTCATATACCATTCCAACTGCCCAGGCGGTGCCCTGCATATGAGCAAGAATATAATCCTTCTGTGAGGTGATGGCGTCGAGGTATGTTTTATTATTAGTTGTAATATACAATTCCGCAGCCGCAGCAATCAGTTCATCCACCATAGTCTTCTGACCGGAGATCATGAAAATGTCTTCGGCTGCTTTCTGACATTCAGCTGCCATCTCAGGACGGTATTTCTTCAATACGCGTGCTGCAGATGCCAATGATGCAGCACCGATCAGTTCATGTCCCGGATCATCCTCAGTAAAGACCCAGTTGTCATCCATAACTGATGACTGATACGCGGTTCTTGTATCCTCCGGCAAATCGCGGCTGTATATCAGGTTGTCGGTCTGGGAACTTCCGTCGCCCATAAGGCCATATTGTTTACCAGTGGGGCTGATCATACCGCGGTACAACCTGCCCAACCCCTTATAGCCTCCCAATATTGTCAGTACCCCATGCTCCACCTGCTGAAGGGCATCAGGTACACCATCCGGCTTATGAATAGTTGTAACCCTTTTCTGCTGATCTACCGTAGTAGCATCGAGGTCGATATTAAAAAGCTCATACATCATAGCCAATCGCCAGGTGGTAACAGCCTGTGATTCAATGCGCAGGTCGTAATCGCCTGCATCATGCCATCCACCCCGGTCAAGGAATGGGACATGGTCAGGATATTTAAATTCTGTGAAGGTTGCCGGTCCCTGTTCATAACCATCGAAATGTTTATGGTTGGTTGGTGCCATTATGGCATCATCGAGATGACACCAGTCATGCCATACTCTTGTACCTTGTTCTATACGCATATGGCACATCTGAACAGGAAGAAAATACTCCAACGTTGGCTGCCATACATATCTGTTATAAACCTCCTTGCCAATCTTAAAAAGATTTGATGTTACATTACCATATTTAATAACGTATATACCTGGTTCCTTAAGGCTTGTAAAATCGCAAACTGCATAATTATACTTCAGGAATTTGCCCCACATTACAGGTGCTGCCGAAAAAACATTAGACCTGGACCCATCAGAATTTATTTTCATTATTTCGACATTTCCTGAAACAGATAACTGTTTGTCAAACTCGATTACAGCTTTTTTCGGTTCATCGGGAAGGTAACCGACCTGACTGATATGGATTACAGGGGCATAGAGAAAATCCTCAATAGTACTTGCCTCAATCTCCCATTCGATTACATTTTTAGTCTGCCCTGAAGGTATAGGTGTTCTGACAATATACCAGCCTGATTTACTGCTTATCCGGCCATCCACAAGCTGCAGATCACCTTTAAGTGATTTAATTGTAAAGCGCTGTGATTCTTCCTCAGGTGAAACAGTAAGTACCTTACCGACAGCATAAGGCAGCAGATCCTGTCCTGAAAGTGGGCCATATGAATCTGTGGGGAAGAAGCCTGTCTGATTATCCATGTTCCAGCTCTTTCCAAATAGAATGGCCGGAAACAGTTCCAGACTAAACCAGGCCTTGCCTTCCAATTCTGAAGGCAATGGTTTGGCGAGATCAGCAGTAACTATTATCTTCCTGTCAACTGCTTTAACCTTAACAATATACTTAAAAGAGATATCCGGATAGTTGATCTCTGCCTCTATAGTGCCGGCAGGTTTATCCACTTTTTTCAATCCCTTTTCAGGATACAGGCCAAAACGAATATCCCCATTGGCTGCAACGCGTATTCCGTTCTGTACAATTGTGACGCCGCTCTGGTGGCCATTCGGGTAGTAATCATCAAATACCATAACATCAAAGCCGGGCATCTCAAAATAACCCTGGTCATTGATTGATAGTTTAGCCTGTCCGCTCAGATTTATTAATGTGGATTGGCATAAGATAAGCATGAAGCAAAGGAGGATCAGAAAAGGTTTAGTTTTCATGGTCAGGAAATTAAGTTTGAGAAATAACATTAATTATTAAATTTAAGAATAAAATCAACTTCCTACAGATCAATGTATGAAATTTAATGTTTTTTAACTCATGTGAGATAGAGTTTTAGAAAATGGTCTTCAAACATTCAAAAAATATTTGTATTTTTTCATCTTATTTAATAACCAGGGTGACCAGGTTTTATGTTTCAACCATTATACCATTATAAATCCTGAAAACTGAAACAAAGTATAACTTATAAAAGATTTTAAATTAGATATTTAAGTACAATACAATACCTAAACTTGTACAGCTTCGAAAAACAGTTAATAATATCATATTTCCAGGTTATGAAGAATTACTTTATGCTCTTATTATCGATCACATTCTTTTCCTGCAGTTCTCATAAAAATTCCGGAGAAAAGGATTTATTAAAGTTTGGTGCCTTCCCACTTATGGCTCCGGAACAGAACTCCCTGATGGCCCAATGGGAAAAGAAGCCTGTTCTTGAGACCCGGCTGATTGATGATATGGAACGTGACACCGGCTGGGTAGTAACAGGTATTGGTGAAATGATCTATACCTCTGACCGTTCAAAAGATGGCAAACAGGCCCTTAGATTCCGTACCTCTTTGCGTGATGAAGAACATTACCGGAAGAACAGAACAGAATGGGGCTCCCTAAGCGGAACCCAGGGAGGCAATTCATCTGTGCAGTTACAATTTAATACTCCTCAGGATTGGTCGGCATTCAACCGGATATCATTCTGGGTTTATGTACATCCGACATCGATGCCTACCTATTGCCTCCATCTGCATATCGAGAATGAAGGTACTGTTTACAATGCCACAACTCCGCGAAGGGACCATTTTATTCAGGACCTTAAACCGGGAATGTGGAATCATGTTCTCTTTGAGATACCACACCTCAAAAGAGACAAAGTCACCCAGTTCGAAATTAACCAGATGCTCACAGGACATAATCCTGAAGAAGAGGGAATTGTGACCTATGATTTCGACCTGTTGGAACTCCAGAAAGTGGAAACTGATCAGTTTGAAGGCTGGAATGTTGCTCCTGGAAAGTTTTCATTCAGTCATGTAGGTTACAGACCGTGGGACTCAAAAATTGCTATGGTTGGAAGTGGTGCAGCTAATGATTTTCAATTGATTGATCAAAATGACAAGGTTGTTTTTACAGGTAATGTAAAAGATGTAAGTACTAAAAAAGGGGTATTTCATCAACTCGACTTTTCTGATTTCCAGACCACAGGCATATATAACATACACACAGGTACTCTGGAATCAAAACCTTTTCCAATAGATGAAAATATCTGGCTTCAACCTCTCTTTAAGGCAATAAACTTTTTCTTCTGCGAACGTTGCGGATATAATGTACCGGGTATCCACCTTGAGTGTCATAAAGACTGGCAGGGCTTCCGTGGAGATGAGAAAAAAATAATAAACGGCGGCTGGCATGATGCTGGAGATCTTTCTCAAGGATCCTGGCGCACGGCTATGTCTGTTCTTGCCATGATGAATAACCTTGAATACCTTCAGGAAAGGAAAGATGTACCTGAACTGGCTGACCGTATCCGTTCGGAAATTGCCTGGGGAGTTGACTGGCTCCTGAAGACACGGTTTGGAAATGGTTACCATATGAGCTTCAGCGTTATGCGGATCTATACAGACAATAAGATTGGTACTATTGATGATGTTGTAACTCCCGCAAGAAATGTGCCCTGGGAAAATTTTCTGGCAGCAGCTGTACAATGCAAAGCTGCAGGTATACTGGAAAAGTCACATCCTGAGCTTGCTATTCAGTTACGTATTGCGGCAATTGAGGATTGGCAGGCTGCAGTTGCTTCAAGCGAAAATTGGGATCAGGCTGACTACCGCGAGGCTTCATGGGGAGTGACCTCATCACTGCTCCTGGGTGAAATGACAGGAGACGAAAAGTACAAAGAACATGCAGTTAATTTTGGAAACCTGTTAATCAGGTGCCAGGAACAGAATTTTCCTGCCGGGATCCCTATCACAGGTTATTTCTATGAAAATACAGATCGCCAGAAAGTAATACACAATTATCACGCTGCGTTCGAGGAAGCTCCATTGATTGCATTAGCAATGCTTTGCCGGTCATTTCCGGAGCATGAAAACTGGATGAATTGGTACAGTGCCGTGGTGCTCCACAGTGAATTTTTCATGAAACGTGGAAGCAAGATCTCATCACCGTATAACCTGTTGCCCAACTCAGTGTGGAAAGAATCGGAGATCATGACAGAAAAAGATACGAGTATCCGTACTGATATGCTCCGGCAATTCAACGACGGTAATCATTTAAACAATCAATATGTATTGAGGACCTTCCCAATATATCGTGATGGACTGTTTCACGGCAACACTAATATTCACATGTCGTCTGCCTGGGCATTGGCTGAAGCCTCACGTTTACGCAATGACTCTGAAGGAATGTTGGTGGTGGGTAATCAGTTACAGTGGATCTTCGGGGCTAATCCATTCGGACAAAGTCTTATGTATGGTGTCGGATATGATTTTGCTCCCCATTTTGCTTACTGCCTGAAAGATATAGTCGGAGCATTACCTGTCGGAATGGACTGCATGAATGGTGATATGCCACACTGGTCCGCCACCAATACTGCCACAAGCAAGGAGATATGGGTGGAACCGGTGAACCGGTTTCTTGGAGCTCTGGCCATCTATTCCTCTCATACTCAAACGAGATCCTCTGATCAGGAGCATGGAGAAAACATACAGATTCAAACAGAAATAGTTCAGTCGGATGATGGAGTCATATATGTAACTATTACGTTGAATGGAGCCGGGAAACACGAGATCGACATTAAAACTTTTAATGCAGAAACTAATTTTACAAAGGAAAAGGTCGACCTTACTGGCGGCAAAACTGAAAAGATACAACTTGAGCTGAAAGTTTCAGACAAAACAAAACCCTATATCGCTGTTATTTCATCTGATAATAATCCGGATTTAAGTAAGGAAATTGTGGGATCGTTTATTAATACATCATTTTAATTCCCCGAAATTAACTTCAGCAAATTCAATGACTCTATAAAATTAATTACCACTTTGAAAAGAAATAACCACATAATCAGAGAAAACAATATAATCATAAATCAATTGATCATTTACTTAATACTAATCTAATGAAAAAGTCTGCCCTTTTAATCTTAGTTCTTTTATCGGTTATAGTTTACTCCTGCACAATGAAGGACAGATCGTCCGAAGATACAGGGGTAAAAGTGATGGCTTACTATTATGTCGGATGGGAGAATTTCAATCCTGAAAAACTTCCGCTTCAAAAGCTGACTCATATTATTTATTCATTCACCGAGGTGATTGACAACGAAATGAAATTTGTAAATGATTCATCCGGCATTGTCCTGAAAACGCTTGTAAAACTGAAGAAAAAGAATCCTCACCTGAAAGTTATGATTGCATGTGGCGGCTGGGGTGGATCAGGAGGTTTTTCGGAGATGGCCAGGTCTGCTGAAAACCGTAAGAAATTCGTCGAAAGTGTTGCCAGTTTTATAAAGAAATATAAACTGGATGGTCTGGATATCGACTGGGAATACCCAGGTATGATAGGTATCGGGAATCCATATATTCCCGAAGACAAAGAGAACTTCACATCATTGATGCGGGAGCTGAGGGAGGCAATGGATAAAATCTGCAAAGATCAATTTCTGACCTTTGCCGTAGCGGGATGGGATGGAAGGGTGTTCCTCCTGAAAACAACGGATTGTACCAGTTGAACAGGGGACAATGGAGAGGATCAGGCCGTTATTCATCGATCCGTGAAAAATATGAAGATAAGAACGGTTTTGTCCGCCACTGGGACTCTGTTGCCAGTGCTCCATTTCTTTATAATGCCACTGACAGCATTTTTGTCTCTTATGAAGATACAGTTTCAATAAGACTTAAAACAGAATACGCCGCTAAAACAGGCCTTGGAGGGATCATGTTCTGGCAGCTGAGTGGTGACACTGATAAAGACGGACTTGTTGATGCCATTTATGCTGAAAAAATGAAGTATAAATAAATCCTTATAATATTTACTATCATGAAAACATTATGTAATTCAAAATTCAAGATTTTTCTGACTTGCCTTCTCCTTGCTGCCCAGTATCTATTTCCTCTAAATGTTGTATCACAGGATGTTCAGCAAACAGAGACAAGGATGATGAAACAGGCCGGGGAGAATATCGAGAAATACCGGAAAGGTGATGTCAACATCCAATTCAAAACCCGTGACGGCAAAATGATCCCTTACGCAAAGGTAGAGATCCATCAAAAGAGCCATGATTTTATGTTCGGGTGTATTATTTTCGATCTCATCGGTAATGAAAATAATTATAAAGTAGAACTGTTTAAAGCACGATTTAAACAGATATTCAATCTTGCCGTATTTCCATTTTACTGGCCATCTTATGAATCAAGGCAGGGATTTACACGGTGGGAAGACATGCTTCCTGTAATTGACTGGTGCAAGGCTAACGATATTACGACGAAAGGTCATCCGCTGGTATGGGCTACAAAATCCGGCACTCCGCAATGGCTGACTGATTATAGTGTTAAAGAAACGGAAGAACTCCTGAAAACAAGGGTAATCAACATCACGGCAGGATTCCGAGATAAGATTGAATTATGGGACGTTGTGAATGAACCGGTCAATGTGAAGAGCTGGAAACATAAGATGCAAAACTTCAGCGATGAGAATGACTGGGGTGTCACAGATACTATTTCCCTTATTGCAGATTATGTTGAACAGGCTTTGCTATGGGCCCATAAGGGCAATCCGGAAGCTACCCTGATGATCAATGAATACAGGACCCTGGCAGACAAAGAGGTACGAAAAAGGTATGATGAACTTTTAACTGAACTTAAGAAAAGGAATGTACCCATGTCAGGAATGGGAATACAGGCTCATGAACCTAGACAGGAATGGTTCTCCCCCGAAGAAGTATGGAATACCTTTGACCTGTATCAGAGGTTCGGGTACCCGATCCATATCACTGAATTTCATCCTCAATCATCAGGTGTTCCCATAACCGGAGGCTGGCGGACAGGCTCATGGACACCTGAAGCTCAGACCGAATTCACTGAACAATTTGTTAAATTATGTTTCGGGCATCCGGCCGTTGCCTCTATAAACTGGTGGGGGTTTTCCGACCGTAATATCTGGCTGCCTGGAGGAGGACTTTTGGATGAGGAATATCTTCCGAAGCCGGTTTATAATATGCTGGATAAGCTGATAAACCAAACCTGGAAAACGAATACTTCCCTCCAGACCGATAACCAGGGAACAGTATCATTCAGGGGATTTTTTGGCGGATATGAAATTACCTTAAGTACCCCGGATGGGAAGATCCGTGTTTTTCCAGTTCATGTAAGTAAAAACGAAGAAAACAAGTGGATATTTACGATAGATTGATATAATTTGATAATGACATACTGATAAAAACATAATTTCATTAACCTCAATATAAAGTGATTAAAAAAATGTCCTGAACATACAGCATTTGAATAACCATCCAATATTTTGTCACTTTCTTGAAATAATATACCATAATGTTTTATACTGGGCCCCGATATTGAATGACTGATCTCCTGCCCTCTTGTTAACATCGATTTCTTCCCCCGGATTACCTGATGGATCCAGCGCATGAACATTGAATTTATCCATATTCCTGAATGTCAGTTTAGCAGGGATACCCTCAGCACGGGTGGGCGATTTTCCCCATTCCCCGCCAAGAGTGGTAAAATCCTCATTCCATTTCCATCCGGTGTTTTCTACCCTGCCGGCAGCAACAAGTAATATCCTGGATGATTTTTCAATTGGCTTTCCATCCAGTGCAGTTATAGTAATTGTTGCCCAGTTATAAAGAGTGGTGTCCATGGCAATAGTCACATTGCCCAATACAATGATTTTTCCACCAATATAGCCAATGGCAGCCCTGGCTGAAGGTGCATTTATTTTAAATACTGACTTGATGGAATCACTATTATCCCAGACAATTTCACCTGTTTCACTTTCCCAGGGGCCTCCTGGTTCCTTTACCGGTTCAGATAGTTTCAATTCTTTTCCTTTCATATTTACGCTCATCGGATGAAGTATGGTAAGAGCGTAGGGGGCACCTGCTTCCTCCCAGATATAATTCATATTTGTCCCATGCAGCCGTAGCTTATCACCTGATTTAATCAGATTTTCCAAAACTGCCTCTCGTGGCAGATCAAGTTGTACGACATGCTGACCGGGCTGAACTGCTCCCATGCGGAAGAGTACGGCACCCACCGGAACGAAGATCTGTTTCAGGGGATGGCCGGCACTGGAGAAGAAATTATCGATTCGTCCTCCATCATAGGGAGCGTCAAATGTAAAATGATATATGCCGTCAAAATCCTGGAATGCGGCTACCGAATTAAGCATCGGGAACATTTCAGCGCAGAAAAAACTTGGAGCAGGATGATCATACTCGCTTATCGTTAAAGGCATTCCTGCCACCCGGTGCTGTCCAAATCTGGCCAAAGTTCCGCCTTTTTTATCGGATACCATTGATGAATTTCTTATCTTCCAGTCGGTTGACGACCAGCTCTTCCCCGGGAAATCAGGATGTTCCCAGTAGGCATGCATATCGATAAAATCAGAATATTCCGACTCCCGGAGAACCCCTTCTACACCACTATAGGAAGCCTGTGTCTCAGCAACCAGTGCATGTATCTTCAGATCATTTTTGTAATAACCGGTCATCTCTTTAGCATAAGCCAGTTCGGTATCCATAAGGAAACTCCATAACATTTCCTTCTGCAATCCCGTTGTTTTATCATCATAATTCCGGACAATTCCCATAAGGTCACTATTTGGTCCGGTGTTTTTCCCATACTTCGGATTCGAATTCAACCAGGTTTTCCAAAGTCCGATCAATCCTGCTTTATGTTCTTTATTCAATTCAGGCAGCAGTGACCAATTGGATAAGAGCGAATTTTCATTATTTACCTCAACAAATGCCACAGCCGGTTCTTCGGCATAGGTAGTCCCTGTATAAGGATTCCGGTGGGTAAGCAGTTTCTTTGCATAATCTTTCTGCATTTCAATATAGGGGCGGTAAAACTGGTCAATGCCCTTACCGTAATTAAACTGTTCTGTATCTTTGTAATCCATCCCCGGGTAATTCCTTGAAACATGGGTGTTTATGTTACTATAAATACCATGCAATTTCAACTGGGAAACCAGCCAGTCTAGCCTGTCGAGCTGACCCGGATCCAGTTCTTTCATTGTTTCATCCCAGATGCCGTCTGGTGAAGATTGATTATCCATGTGATGGAACCTTACCACATTCATACCAAGCTTCCTTAACCGGCCGGCAATAGTTACAGCTGTTTCTTTATCGGGGAAACAGGATGAAAAAGTCAGGTTAGTCCCGAAAAAACGGATCCTTGTACCTTTGCCATCAACAAAATGCCCATCTTTAACAGTGACAGACCCTGAACCGCCTGCAATACCGTCATTCAGGAATGACATATCCACTGCATTGCCTGTTGTGTCGGAATCCGTTATTACAAAATCGAACCATCCATATTCACGTTTTTCATCCGGCGCTTGTCTACAGGCTGTAACAAAGAGTACTGTTAAAAAGGATATCATTATCCAGAAAGACCGGAGGGAGAGGAAATTAGAACGTTTCATACTTCTGAGGCTTAGGTATAAGAACATGTTTATAGTGATAAGTACAGATACAATTTACGACAAAAATCCGGAATTCCCACTAACCCGAATAATTCTTTCCTTTTTCAGATACATTTTTGACCTTTAAATGTTTTGTCGTAGGAGGTTCTGCAAACGCAGGCCCGAAAACGAATCAAGGCAGCGAAGGGACAGCCCTGTGAAAGAATTAAAGAAAGATGGCATCATGAGAAATCAATGGACTCTTTGTTGCATTCCTAACGGCTCTGCTGACCGGAATAATTGACATACTTGGAAATGGAGCACCATTCGTGTTATGGTTATTCCTTTTTTTTGGTCAAGGATTTTGTCCTCAGGATCTCTGCAACAATCCCGATAGATGGGTAGGTGATGTCAAGGTTATCTAATTCTGCTGGGACAACCGGAATGCCGCCATTTCCTGAGTGTTGCGAACTACCAGGACATCGCCAACCAATACCGGGTGGTTCCATGTCTTGCCCTCAATTGCGGGGAATCGTGCAAGTTCTTTGAATTGTTCAGGGGTGGCCATAACCAACACCAGTTCCCCTTTTTCCGACAGCACCAGCAGCATATCCTGATCGGCCAGCAGGATAAGCTGGCCTCCATACCGCCCGCCTTTCCATTGGCGATCGCCTTTCTCGATATCGATGCACACGAGACTGGGGCCTTCAAAACCGAAAACATGACCTTTGTGAACGACAAAGTCGTTAAAGTTGGGTCTTAACCTGTTTGATGTCCAGCGTTCTTCGATGCTCCATATACCTGATCCATTTTTGATCGTGATACGCCGTATCCCTTTCATATCACCTGCGTTAATTAGGATATCGCTATCAGTAATCCGGGCTGGTTGAACAATATGGATGCCCGTCCACGTGAGATTCCAAAGCACTTTGCCATCGGCCGGTGCGTAGCTGGTCGCACCTGCTTTGTTCATAAATAATATCTGCTTGATGCCATCGATTGTCAATAAATGTGGAGAGCTGTAGCTTTCTCCACCATCAGGGCCGAACCAGTGCTGATTGCCAGTAACAAGGTCATATGCAAGGAGTTTGCCTGCTATTGCAACGAGGACGACACTGTCAACCACCAAAGGCGAACTCGCATAGCCCCAACCCGGAATCTTTACATCAGTTTCTTGCGCTGCATTACGCGCCCACACAACTGTGCCATCACGTGCATCGAGCACGTTCAGGATTCCTGTAGCACCTAAAGTGTATACACGTCCTTTGCTGAGGGTTGGTGTTGAACGAGGACCAGCGCCTGCATGTGAGTCCCAGAAACGGGTTCTATCGGCATGACTCCAGACAGGCTCGCCAGTATTCAGGTTGTAGCAGGTAACCATCTCGTATTCACCGCGCTGCTCCTGAGTATAGAGTAAAGCACCGTGGATTGCAAATGACGAACAACCAGGTCCAATAGATCGACGCCACATTTCAACCGGTGGTGATTTAGACCAATCGGTCTCGATCCGCACGCCGAGGATGATGCCGTCACGATTTAGTCCTCGAAAGCCTGGCCATTCGGCTTCTGTAGCCAGTGCTGCCGAATCTAATGGCATTGTTATTTGCTTATCGCCGGTTTGGGCCAGCAAGCGCTCTTCGGCTGTCTTCGCCCACCGCCATGCTAAATCCTGATGGGCTTCGCCATCCATTCCATCTGTACGGAGGAACGCCCAGAATCCGGATGCAAGTATGATGGTAGCGACCATAGTTGCGCGTCGAAGTCCTTTGGAGAGGGGATGGCTGGCCACCGCCCATACAGCAAATGCAAGGCTTAGTACGGGAATGGAATATACAACGAACATTAAACCCATCATAGCTGTTTCAATCGACTTGTGGACGATTTGGGATGTCGCGGCCAGCGCTACTATCATCAGGACAACAGCTGCCCAGCGCTCTAATCGTGGCGCCCTGCTAAAGAAGGCCCACCAGACAACGATAGCCAACCCGCCGAGGAGTCCTCCAAACACTCCGATTTGAGTAGCAGTAGCTCCGGGCACAACAGCAGGGATGCCAAACCTGATCAACCACTGTAGTATTACGATGACCACACCTGGCCATAGCCTCAATGGCTTCTGCTGAGTAGTCCCAGTGAACTTTTTATTAGTATTCATTTTTTCAATTTTTTGTTTATTGATTTATTTTTAGATATGATTTTGTTATTATGTTCTACAGTTATTACTAAATTTACCTTTTTGTGTACTTAAAGTCAACAAGATTCTGATACAATCTTTGAGTTGTCCGGAGTCAGATTTTGTCATCATAGCACCGACCGTGTTAGCCTTAGTTTTTTAATTTAATCGTTTCAGAGAAGTTTGTTTCAGGCATTTAGAAGAATGATTAATTGTTAATATGCTAACAGTCAGGGTGCTAGTAATCTTATATATGATCCGGTAATTGCCATAAATAATCTCCCTAAATTTAACCTGTCTACCCATTTCTGGAACCATACGGCCAATTCTTGGATTAGTCTTAAGATAGAGTGTAATGTTCATTATGCTTTAGCCTCATAAGTCACATTACAATCTCCTACCTTTTATTCTATGCTTTATTCTTTTTAAAAATAACTATAAGTTTTGGTTGCAATTCTTTATCCGGATACTTGGAAGAACAAAACACTGCCGAATTTGTAGTTTCAGTATTAATACTATACCCCATCAACCCATAATTAGGAGTTTTATTATAGTACCATTTTTTAATAAAATTTGTAATATCTATAATATGATATTGTTTCGCTTTTGGCCAATCAGTTAAAACTCTATCATCAATTATAGTATTTGGTTTTTTGCCATATCCAATATCAGCATTCCAAGGTTCAGTTATAGACTCATATACTAATTGCCCTTGTTTATCTCCTGAAAAACCATCGCAATACAACTCCATTTTAGCTTCGATTATCTCAATCCCCTTTGGTAATTCAGATAAATCCCATTGAATTAAAAATCTCTCATCACAATTTCTATAATCCACATCTTTATTTACTAAATCTTGTTTCCATTTTCCTTGAAAATATAATTTCCCTGCTCCGCTTGGATTACATTTATTGGGGTTACAGGTACAAATATATAATTCATTACTTATTCTTTTAATGACTAAAGTATCATATAAGTTTTTGCTTATTGCATCTTTATCTCCTTTGGGATTCGATCCAAATACAGGAAAATACAATGTGCAAAGTGTAATGACTAATAATGGATTTGTTTTCATTTTCATTTTTTTGAATAATTTAAAGTTAAATAGATTGTCTGCATTTCTGTTTTTTTTGTCCAGGTGGAACGGAAGTCATTCGTCAAGGTACGAAATTATCTCGGAGAAGTTAGGTTTCATTTCCTTTATTTAAGTCCAGGTAAACGGTGGGGAACCAGGCTTGCGCTGCGTGGGCAAACTTGCAGATGATGCTCATGAGCAGGTTTTGTATATTTCAAAAACAAAACCATGCATTATCATATGCAAGGAGCGAGGGGGCAAGCCGGTCATGTCAAGAAAAAGTTTATTGATGGCGGAGTCCTGATAAAATTCATGGAATTTACTTTTTAAATAAAAAAAATCTAAAATGCTGATATATTGTCTTTTCGACTTGCTATGCCACACAACAACTCAATAAACGCAACAAGTTGCGTTTATTTATATCAATTTATTCGTGCTTTTCATCCAATTGTGGTTATTTATATTTATTTAATTATATTCTTATAAAAACGAAGTTAATACATTTTATTTGCCTTGGCTAAAATCTTAAAGTTAGAGAATCATTGGCATAGAGTAGTTCCGGGTTGGCAGTAATGTCTTTTTAAATAATGTAAGCTGGAACTTCAGGGATGTAAAACTTTATCAATTGTGCTAAGAAGACTGGTACTATCCACCGGGCTGTCCTGAGTGATCTCCCAGATCATTATTCCTGAATATTGGTGATCAATTAAATATTGTGTTTTATCAGCCATCGTATTTATTCCGTCATAATAAATGTTGTTCACCCGGTCATATTTGTAGGCATCCGGATGTTGTTGCATAATATCGGCATAGCTGAGCCCTAACTCGCCTCCCTGATCGAAATCCTTACCATAAAACGGAACGCCCAGTAGTACATGTTCTTTAGGCCAGCCCCTGTAATTCACCCAATAAGCCAGTCCGGTTGAATTGATATCATTCCCTGATCCAATAGCATCAGCAAAAGCAGAATGAGGACCAGGAGCGCTCCAGGTTCCACTGAAATCATATGACATCACCATCAAATGATCCACATAATCAGGGATTTCATTAAAAAAATGCTTCCCTCCCCAATCGGAGGCTCCAAGATCGATGGATATACCCAGATTAAAAGGAGCGAGCTCTTTTCTAAGGTCCTTAACAAGGGTCACCAGAGCATTACTTTCTGCAGGAACAACAATATTATTGGTATATCCTGACCAGTATTCCCAATCAATATCCACTCCATCCAGGCAGTTTGCAAAAATGTATTGCCTCACTTCTTTAATGAACCTGTTCCTTAATTTTTCATTGGTCGCCATCACCGGGAAATTGCGAGAACCATCTCCTCCTCCTATTGAAAAGTAAATTTCCACACCATGAGCATGAGCACTGTCGGCCAGCTGACTTGTGTTTACCAGGTCGCTTGTATACATTGTACCATCAGCATTGGGCATTGCAAAAGCATAAACAATCCGGGTCAGCTTATCCCAGGGAATGGATGCTACAGGCATCACATTGTTTTCCCAGGAGGGATAAAATCCCACTACCTGGTAGTCGTACGTTTTAGGTATTAATGATGAAATACAGTTGGGTTTATCCAGGTAATTATCGGGACTGTTTTCATTCTTTTTACAAGCCGGAAGTATGAATATGAGAAAAATAAAGAATAAATAACGGATGTGTGATTTCATTATCATGTCTTTTCCTGCTTTAAAATGGATAATCTGACAAAATTAGCTATTTAATCTTTCCATCCACTTTTTCTGAACAGATTCCAGTTTCTGAATCTGGCTGCCGGAAAGATAAATATCGGGTTCTCTGCTCAATATTCCATTTACAACTTCCTCTGCTTTTTCCTCTATTGACTGTGACCCGCTTTTCCCCCAGAGGCTTCTGTTTGAACGGTTCAGCAAGCCTGAATATCTGATCTCTTCCTGAAAGTGTTCAAGTGTGTGAGTTGTCTCAAGAAATGAACCTTTAAATGCTACATCTTTAATTACATTGAATGCCAGATGTTCCTCATCAACTTTAAATCTGTCTGAAAATCTGATGCAATTTCCAATTAATTCATTATCAATAACTGCAACTTCCGGTGATATGGTCTTTGAAGTCTCTATGTTGCCTATTCCCCATACTATATTAACCTTACTCAGGGTGTGGATAAGTGCAGTGAGTAACTTCTCACAGGAAGCCTGGGAGTCGAGCATGGCAGAGTCGCTCAGAGCCCATGATGCGGATGGTAGCTTATGATACTGCGCCATTTCAGCGCCTGCTGCCTGAAGTAATGCATTTTCAGGGGAACCGGTCAATACAAGTGTTGTCATCATATCAAAAACATGGGCAAATCCTGAATTATAAATACAGGGCCTTCCCGGTTCAATTATCTGGTTTATCACAATGCCACTTAAAACTTCTGCATCAGCCATTGCAAGGCTTCCTGCCAGTGTAACCGGTGAAGTACCTCCTGCCAGTGGCTCAGAGTTGATCATGACAGGAATTCCATAGTCTTTAGTCTTATAAAATAATTCCAGTGCTGTCTCAGTCCAGGTTAAAGGGCTTACTATGCTATAACCAAGTGTAAAGAACATATTGTCCCTCAATGTCTTACCTTCCAGAATTACATCAGACATTTCAATAATTGCTTCAGCACCTGATGGAGTGTAAATGCATGGCCTCAAATGTTTGGCTGAGTATTGGGCCGATATTTTAAATCCTGCAAAATCCCTGCAATTGGGAGGAAATTCTTTCAGGCTTGTTCCAACTATTCCTCCGATATTTTCAAGTTTATCAGCAACACGTACAAAATCGGTGAACTCACTTACTCCTACTTCAACAGCCTTTTTGCATGTGCCCCGAACAAAATGTGTTGCATTTGCTGTATAATATAATGTAGTTCCCCTGCTTTCTACAACTGTCTCTTTCCCAATCCGATCCTTAATTGCAAATTGTTTGGGGCAGAGTGCAACAAATTTGTCTACCATTTTTTCAGACAGGTAAACCCTCAGACTATCAGATCTGTCAGGTTCTCCTCCCGCTTCCAGAAGCAAATCATAAATTATTTTATGACGCACCCTTATGCCTACTTCACTGAGGATCCTAAGACCAGTTTTATGAATTTCGGCCTTTTCATTGCCTGAAAGAATATGTAACATTTTTCTTAATTTTCTTAAGTAATCCGATAATTGATTAATTTTAGATACTAATCGAAATGTAAACAAATTAAAACGATTTTTAAAACTATTAACAAAATGAAAAACTCAAGAAGACAATTTTTTAAAAAGGCCGGGGCCGGGATGCTGGCTTTGGGTGTATCATCATCATTAAAATCCGCAGAAATGTTCGGTAAAATAATAGAATCATCTGCCAGAAAATCGGACTTATTTAAATTCGCTGTAGCCGGATGGACATTTAATAAATTTAAGTTGGAACCTTCACTGGAAATGATTGCCAGGGTAGATGTCCATTATCTTTGTATTAAGAATTTCCATCTGCCTCTTGACAGCACACCGGAACAAATTGCAGAATTTCATGACAAACTGAAATTAAAAGGAGTAACCGGTTATGCAGTCGGTCCAATAGGTATGAAGACTGAAGCAGAAGCAGACCAGGCGTTTGAATATTGCAAACGAGTAGGTGTTAAAATGGTAGTTGGTGTTCCGGAACACGAATTACTAGACTACATCGACAAGAAGGTTAAGGAATATGGTTTCAATTTTGCTATACATAACCATGGACATGGGGATAAATTATACCCTACTCTCGAAAGTATATATCTGAAGGTAAAAGATCTGGATCCGCGGATCGGAATGTGCCATGATATCGGATATTCAAAGCTCATGGGAATTGATCCGGCCGAAGTGACAATAAAATATGGTAGCCGTATTTTTGACATCCATGTAAAGGATGTGACAACTGCTACTGTCGAGGGTAAAGATTGTGAACTTGGCAGGGGCATCATTGATTTTCCCGCATTTTTTAAAGCCCTTCGCAAGATTAATTACCAAGGTATGTGCAGCCTTGAGTTTGAAAAGGATGATACAGACCCTCTGCCCGGAATAGCTGAGTCAGTCGGCTATTTTAAAGGAGTATGGAACACAGTTTAGAAATTTTAGACATATTATAATATGAGAACGATATACTTGCTGCATGTTTTAATTTTTTTCTACAGTTGTACACTGCAAAATAACCGTAAAGAAAAAATTCCTATCTCCTCAGCCGAAATTAATGTAAACATTGTCAATGATAATTTTGGAGGTGTGGGGTTTCATGTCTTTGACCATGTTCATAATGGTCCACGGTGGCATTATGAACAGGTCTTTGCCAAACGATGGCGTGAATTGAATCCTTCATTTGTCAGGTTAAACGATGATCCAACCTGGGATTTTAAAAAACTTGACACCATTTCACAGTATCTTGAAGTGATGAAAGGAACTAATACGGAGATGTATTTTACATCATGGAATACCGAAGCCATAAAGAACTACAGGAATGAAAAGGACTATGTTAGACATGAAGTCGATAACCTGGAATACCTGAAAAAGACAAAAGGTTTTGAGAATATCAGGTATTACTGTATGGCAAATGAGTTATCGCTCGACAAATGGGCCTCCATGGTGAATGACCTTGAGTACTTTAAAAAAATACAAGGGCTTTTTTATGATGAACTCAAGTCTAGACACCTTAATATCAGTCTGCTTGCTACGGATGCATCCCCTATTGATTACTGGAAAACCATTGAATGGGCATCAGAAAATATGGATAATATTACCGGCGTTTACGGGGGACACCATTACATCAACGACTATGATCTGTTTGATATCTCTTTTTACAATTTTTTCCTGAAGAAAATGAAGTGGGGCGCAGGAATAGCCAGGAGTAAAAACAAGAAATTCATTGTTGGTGAATTTGGTGCCAAACAGAACAGCAACACAATCGATTCAGTTATGCATGATGCGTGTATGTACAATAATACACCGCTTGAAAACTACGTGGGTATTCAGGTTGCTGAAGCGATCATCGCTATGATTAATGGAGGGGTTTATGCATGCGGTTATTGGACGTTTAGTGATTTCCCTTCCTCATACGGTAATCACTATATAAATAAATGGGGCCTCTTCCGCTGGGAAGTTGATAACTATACCACCAAACCCAACTATTACTGCCTTGGTTTGTTAACTAAATTTTTCAGGGGGCCCGCAGAAGCTTTTGAAACTGTTTCTTCTGATACGTTGATCAGGATAGCTGCTATTAAAAACTCTGAAAATGGGTCAGTTTCCGTGGCAGTTATCAACCGAAATGAAGAAGCAAAACAGCTCCATCTTAAAATGAAAACTCCGGAAGCAGGTAAAGCCTTTAGAAAATATCTATACGATCCGGAAAATGTCCCTTTTAACTACTTTGGTGACCTTCAGAAGTATACAAAAAAGATCAACCTCAGGAATGACTTCCTCTTAGATACAATTCCACCACTTTCTCTGGTGGTTTATACTACCAATTATGATGATGATCCCCCGTGCCAGGTAAACGGAATGAAAGTTGAGATTAGAAAAATTGACAACCGTGACAGAGCAGTTCTGAAATGGAAACCCAATACGGAAAACGATTTCTGCTATTATCGGATTTACCGGTCAGAAAAACCAGAAGTTGAGATTTCATCAAGAAAGCAGATTGCTTCAACGATCAGCAATGAATACATTGATAAATCTGTTCATAATATGCCCCGTTATTATTATCGTGTAATAGCAGTAGATCAATCAGGAAACAGCAGTAAATAGAGCGAGTAAAGTGCGGGGATGAAAAATAGGCCGGTTGAAAACCGTTCGAAAAAATTTAAAACTTAGCCATTTCAGCCACTCCAAACTTTAGACACTATTAATTGTTACTTCATTAAATACTGATATAAAATGGAAAATCATTATAATAACATAGAAGCAATTCTGCCACCACCTGCTTTTCATATGGTAGGTGATGGTTTCAGAGTGCATAATTTTTTCCCATCTCAACCCAAAATAGGGATAGATGGAATGAGCCCGTTCTTTCTGATGGATTACGGCTCAAAATGGGAAGTACCACCTTCAGATACTCCAAAAGGTGTCGGTGTACACCCCCACAGGGGATTTGAAACAGTAACAATTGCCTATCACGGGAAAGTTGCACATCACGACAGTGCCGGAAACAACGGGGTAATCGGAGAGGGCGATGTACAATGGATGACTGCCGGAGCCGGAGTGCTTCATAAGGAATACCATGATAAGGAGTTCAGTAAGAAAGGTGGAGTTTTTCAGATGGTTCAATTATGGGTCAATCTTCCGGCCAGATTTAAAATGACACAGGCAAAATACCAGGCAATTGAAAATAAAAACATGGCAAAATTTTTATTGGATGATGGTAAAAGTGTGG
>Ga0315273_10000474_pt1 | contig 42182 bp, 34 predicted proteins | sample YL17G02_0_MG_FD_205753 | JGI IMG/M metagenome (GOLD analysis project Ga0315273, IMG submission 205753) | Sediment microbial communities from Yellowstone Lake, YNP, Wyoming, USA - YL17G02_0 | ecosystem: Environmental > Aquatic > Freshwater > Lake > Sediment | place: USA: Wyoming | collected...
CTATTAGTTGTGTTTACTTATCGCTCTTTTCAACACCCTCTGCTCCCCAAAATCCACCCGTGACAAAATTATGTGAAACATATTTTATTTGTTTCACAGGTATGATAATTAACCTCGTGCTTAAAGGGAGATGCAGGACATCTTCAATGGTCCTATTGCACAATCAGCTTTTATAGGTCTTTATAGAAAAGCCAAATTAGGAACATACCTCCGTTCTTCGTGGGGGTCAAAATATTCATGTGTGAATTTCTCGTCATTAATTGGAGTAAAATTGTCTACATGCTCCGGAAGATATGGTTTAATCTTGCTTACTACCAAAAACCTGTCTGGGACACCGGTATCTCTCCCCCAGAGTTGCTGAGCTTTATTGCAGCCCATGCCCCAGGGAAAGCATTGGATTTAGGTTGTGGTACTGGTACGAATGTGATCACGCTAGCAAAATCTGGATGGCAGGTGACTGGTGTAGACTTTGCGCCGCGTGCAATCCGCATAGCTAAAAAAAAGGCGCTGCATCTAGCTTTAAATGTTGAGCTGCTTGTGAATGATGTCACACACCTGGATTCGATCTCAGATTGCTTTGATCTAATTCTAGATATGGGCTGTTTTCATAGTCTGACTCCAAAAGACCATCCGAAGTACCTATCAAATATTGATCGACTCCTCGCTCCAACTGGGACATATTTGTTGTATGTGTTTTTTAAAACCCAAACTGTAGATCAAGGTCCAGGAGTAACTGAAAATGATATGATCAATCTATTGAAGACGTTGAAATTAACCCACAGGATGGATGGCACAGAACGTAGTGTACGTCAATCTGCCTGGTTTAGATTTCGAAAACCTGGATAAGAGCCTGTCTTAAACGACTATGAAACTTTTATTCATATTTATGGATGGTGTTGGGCTTGGTAGGGATGATCCTGATGTCAATCCTTTCGTCAGAGCAGCCCTGCCAAATCTGGATCACCTCCTCGAAGGAATTAAAATAACTGCAGTTGGTGATCCAAATGGGAAGCACGGTAAGCAATGGATGGTTAACACGCAACGCGCCTCTTTGCTTGCATTGGATGCCTGCCTCGGGGTTGATGGAATCCCACAATCTGCATCCGGGCAGGCTTCCCTGCTCACGGGTAAAAACGTCTCTGAAATCCTTGGTTTCCACGATGGTCCCAAACCAAATCCTGTCATCATGGATGTTTTAAGGGAAGGGACCTTGTTCAGCCGTTTTCATTATAGCGGAAAGGAGGCGGTGTTAATGAACGCCTACCCTCCCCGTTACTTCAAATCCATTGAGACTGGTTACAGGCTTCCTGGGGTAATCGCTTTAGCTGCAAATTATGCAGGAATGCAATTAAAGACAGTGGATGATCTAAACCGTGGTGAGGCAATTTCAGCGGATTTCACTGCACAGGGTTGGCACGATCGCTTAGGTTTACTCGATACACCAATACTCAATCCATTCCAGGCTGGGGAGAGATTGCAGGTTCTCTCAGCTGGATATGACCTGGCTTTTTTTGAATATTGGATAACAGATATAGCGGGTCACCAACAGGACATGCAGTCTGCTTGTAACCTATTGGAGAACTTTGACAGTGTTTTTGGGAGTTTGATCAAATCTTGGGATGACGATAGCGGTCTGATCTTGATCACATCCGATCATGGAAACCTGGAGGATCTGAGTACCCGCCGGCATACTCGGAATGATGTACCCCTTTTATTAATTGGCTCACCTGCGCTCAGAGAGCGGTTCATCGACGGGTTGAATCAGATAAGCAGGTCAAGGGAGACATTCAATCTGACAGATGTCAGTCCCACTATTATTAATCTGATGGATAACTTCAAATAATTCCAACCTGCTTACCTACTACACTGAATATATCCAATACTTTGGTCAATTGCTCATCGGTATGGATGGCCATATAACTCGTCCGTAGCAATTGCTTACCCTCAGGTACTGCAGGCGATACAATCATATTCACATACACTCCGGCCTCGAAGAGTGCTTTCCATATGATCGCAGCACGGCGATCATCTCCGATGAATATGGGAATAATGGGTGTCGCAGAATTACCGGTATTAAAACCAAGTTTTTTGTAATTCATCCGCATGAAATCGCCAATTGCGTTCACCCGCTTGACCCTCTCAGGTTCTTCCTGCATTACATGTAATGCTGCCAATGCTGTGGCAGCATTGGCAGGCGGAATGCTGGCGCTGAAGATCAATGAACGTGCATGGTGTTTAATGTAATGAATAATATCTTCATCACCAGCAATATACCCACCTACAGAAGCCAGGGATTTGCTGAAAGTACCCATTATAAGATCGACGTCATCGGTCAACCCAAAACGAGCTGCCGTCCCTTTACCTTCACCCAATACCCCCAAAGCGTGGGCATCATCCACCATTAAGCGGGCTCCGTATTGTTTACATAACTTGGTTATCTCTGGAAGTGGGGCGATATCTCCTTCCATGCTGAACAACCCATCCACTACCACCAGTTTCCCTTCGTCTTTAGGGATCCCATCCAAAACACGTTCCAGGTCATGCATATTATTATGTTTAAAGCGTTTAACTTTCCCCCAGCCCAACCTGGCTCCATCCACAATACTGGCATGATCATCCTTATCCAGGACAACCACATCATTTCTACTCACCAATGCGCTGATCGTTCCTAAATTAACCTGCATTCCAGTCGAAAATACTAAAGCTGCTTCCTTGCCGACCCATTCAGCTAGATCATGCTCAAGCTGTTCATGCAGTTCCAAAGTACCATTCAAAAAGCGAGAACCTGTGCAGCTCGTCCCATAACACTCGATGGCTTCAATCGCAGCCTGCCGTACTTTTGGGTGAATGGTAAGACCCAAATAATTATTTGATCCACACATGATCAAACGTCGACCTTGGAAAATCGCCTCACTACCTTCATTCCCTTGCATAGCGATAAAATATGGGTAATACCCAGACGCAATAAATTCCTTGGCGTAGGTAAAGTTGTAACATTTTTCAAATATATCCATAATCTATGCCTCTTTTGAACGAGATTTATTTTTCTTCTTAACCGCATCTGCGATGAGATAATCCATGATGGGATTCATTCCGAGCCCTAACAATCCATTCAAGTGATAATAGATTTTCCCCTCAAGACCAGGAATTATCATGTATCGACCACGCTCTATACCTCTTAAAGTTACTTTGGCTACTTCATCTGGTGTCATTGATCCGCTCATGCTCCCTAATGCCTTTGTTTCGGGAGGTTTAATTTGATTTTCATATTCGAGTTGCGGAGTATCTGTATCCTGTGGCAGGACTAATGAGACACCGATTCCATGTAATTTCATCTCCTGGCGAAGGGCATCAGAAAATCCTTTAATCGCAAATTTCGATGCCCCATAAGCCGTATAACCAATTATTGATATTATGCCAACCATGGACGATATATTTACGATGTAACCTGAACCTTTCTTCATCATTCCCCGTAATACTTCTTTTGTCATATATACTGTGCCGAAATAATTGACTTCCATCATCCAATTAAAAATATTGATATCCAGATCTTGTACATATCCTGGATGTGCAACACCGGCTGAATTAACCAGCAGATCCGGAGATCCTGATTTTTCGGACACTTTTTCTACTGCCTTCTGGACCTGATCCAAATCAGACACGTCAGCAGATACTGTGCCAATCGTCTGACTTTGTTTCTGCCTATAGGACTCAACTTCCAAACGAGCAGATTCTAATATCTCTTTTCGCTGAGCAACCAGCCACACATCCATGCCCCGTCTGGCTAAACCACAGGCTATGGCTTTACCGATACCACTTGACCCCCCTGTTACAAGGGCAACCTTACCATTTTCGAGCTTTGCTTTTATTTTCATTATCTTATTAACCCAATCGCTCTCAAAACGTTATTATCCAAAATATGGTATTACCGATAAGCTACGTCGCAATATCATATGCGAAAAACAGATTATAACTGCTTTATTTAAAAAAAATAATGACTTCGAAAAAGTGTTTATTAAAAGCAAACACAATGGCGGATAGTTAAAGAGGCGTTACTACATTTCATTGTTTTTGGTTTACACATGTAAAACATTTATGTTAATCCCAGGGAATTGTATTCCCAATAATTACAGATCGCATGCTGAATTTCGCTCACAGATGGGCTTGATTTCAAACCATTTCAGGTTATCATTATCTACAACCGTCTATATTACATCTGATCAATAAAAAACCATGCCAACTTTGACTGATCGCCTTAAATCATTGGGAGTAAAAATCGGAGCTAAGGATTTACCATCCCCGCAACCCGGTAAAACCTTTCCTGTGGAAGAAATTATTGCCGGCCGTTTTCTAGACATAGGCAATGGTGTAACATATCTGATTGAAGAAGATTTTCCTGATAGTTATATTCATGGACAAGTCGGATTACGGATCGTCACCAAACCACAAATAATAGCAGAATGGGCAGGTGATGTTCGAATTGCTGATCAAAACCCGGAGACAATGGTTTTCCTTGATACTGAGACCTCTGGTTTAGCTGGCGGAACAGGTACATTTGCATTTCTAGTGGGAGCAGGTCGTTACACAAAGGAGGGTTTCCATTTGGTGCAATTCTTCATGCGCGACCCACTTGACGAACCATCACTGCTGCTTGCCCTTGAAGAATTCTTGGCACCTTGCCAGACGATCGTTAGTTTCAACGGCAAAGCGTTTGATGTGCCTTTATTAAATACCCGGTACACGATGCAAGGCTGGAAATCCCCTTTTAAAGATTTTACTCATGTCGACCTTCTCCATTTATCACGACGATTATGGCGTGATCGACTTCCTAGCCGTACCTTAGCAAATCTGGAAGTTCAAATTCTGCACGCAAGCCGCACAGATGAGGAGATCCCTGGCTGGATGATCCCTCAGCTCTATTTTGATTATTTACGTGACGGAGATGCCCGACCTTTAAAACGTGTTTTTTATCACAATGCAATGGATGTAGTATCCCTGGCAGCATTGCTGAATCATACTTCATCGTTGCTTGAAGATCCACTTTCCCGTCATTCGGGTGAGTATTCCGATTTAGCTGCTGTTGCGAGGTTGGTGGAGGACTTAGGACAAATCAAAAAAGCAACCCGTCTCTATGAAGAATGCCTAAAAGTAGAATTACCCGAGGGTACTTATAACGATACGTTATCCCGCCTAGCATTTCTTCATAAGCGTAACAACGATTACCCTGCAGCTGTTCCATTATGGGAGCAGGCAACATCCCGAAACCAAATTTATGCATATGAAGAGCTGGCAAAGTATTACGAACACCATACTCAGAACCTAGATGCAGCTCTTAGTTGGACATTTCTGGCATTGGATTATATAAGTTCTTCTAGCTTTCTTGATCCGGATAATATCCAATGGAAAATTGAATTTCAGCATAGGTTAGAACGTTTGCAAAGGAAAATTTCAGCCCGAAAAACATAAAAAAAATGGGGCTGTCCAGAATTTCCAGACAACCCCTTTCTCTGATAAATCTCAATCAAATTAAAGCACTTAGCTGTTTTTCCAAATTCTCTACAGTCGTTTGGTAACTTATAAGTTTATCCTTCTCTTTCTGGACAATGTCTGCTGGAGCTCGTTCAGCGAAAGAGCTGGAAAGCAGCTTTTCCAAACGGTCAGCCTGGCTTTTTGCATCAACAAGCGCTTTATTCAACCTATCACGCTCCTCGCTCGTATCCACTAAACCTTCTAATGGTATATATACTTCCACTGAACCAATGGCGATGGAGACCTGGTTTTCCTGTTTAGGTGGCAAGCTCACATATATTTCAAACAGATTTGGGTCAATTTGCGCCAATGAAGCGATTAGTTTTTTCTGTTGGCGGAAGATTTCAGTTTTTTCACCAGCTGCCAGAAGTGACGGGATAAGCTTTCCTGGTTTAACATTCTTCTCCGATCGAATATTTCTAATCGCCCGGATGGTGTCCTGCAGCAAACCGAAGTCAGCGATGCATTCTTTCTCCCAACCTTGCTCTTGCCGAGGTTCAGGCCAGGAGGAAATGATCAATCCGTCCGCCCAGTCAGCTGCTAAGCTGGAAAGAGAAGAATCCTTAACAGAATTCTTTAAGTTACCCCAAATCTCTTCTGTTATAAAGGGGATATAGGGGTGAAGAAGGCGTAAGCACAGGTCCAGTACCCTTACCAGTGTGGAGGTAGTATAGTAAGCGCGATCAGCACCTTCCATTATCTGTAGCTTTGCCACTTCCAGGTACCAATCTGCAAACTCGCTCCAGAAAAATTCATATATTTGCCGACCTGCTTCACCATATTGGTGAGTCAGGAATAACCTGTCCACATTTCTGACAAGTTCCTGTGTCCGTGCCCAAATCCATGAATCTGCCAGTGTCCATTCTGGTTCTGATTTTGGTTGTGTCTCGATTTTATCCAAATTGGTAATGATAAAGCGACCAGCATTCCAGATTTTATTAACGAAGTTCCTGCTGGGTTCCACTTGCTTCGTACTGAAGTTGATATCCTTACCAGCGGTAGAGCCTACTAACAATGAAAATCGTAAGGCGTCCGTTCCCATTTTATCCATCACGATCAACGGGTCGATGCCATTGTCATTCGCTTTACCCATCTTACGACCACGCTCATCACGGATGATGCCGTGCAGATATATCTGGTTGAATGGAATACTCCCGGTAAATTCCAAACCAAACATGATCATCCTTGCCACCCAGAAAAAGAGGATGTCATATCCCGTCTCCATCATGGTGGTCGGATAGAAGTATTTATAATCTGGGGTTCCTTCTGGCCACCCCAAGGTTGAGAATGGCCATAAAGCTGACGAGAACCAGGTGTCTAACACATCGGGATCCTGCTCAATGTTTGCGCTACCACAGTGTGCGCAAGCTTTAGGATCTGCCCGACTCACAGTTACATCTTTACATTCTTTACAATACCAAACCGGAATACGATGCCCCCACCAGAGCTGCCGGGAGATGCACCAATCTTGAATATTCTCAAGCCAGTTGTAATAAACTTTCGTGAAGTGTTCGGGCACAATCTGGATTCTCCCTGATCTTACAGAATCAAGGGCTGGCTTCGCTAATGGTTCCATGCGCAAGAACCATTGATTGGAAATCATAGGCTCGACAATCTCACCCCCTCTTTGCGAACGAGGGATATTAAGCGTGTAATCTTCTTCTTTAATCACCAGCCCAGCAGTCCGCATATCCTCCCATAGATTTCTCCGGCATTCAAAACGGTCCTGGCCCTGGTATGGGCCACCATTGTGATTGACCTGAGCATTTGTATCGAGTACAGAGATGATTTCCAGTCCATGCTTTTGTCCGATCTGATAGTCATTCGGATCATGCCCTGGGGTGATCTTTAGTGCACCCGTGCCAAATTCTCGGTCCACATAAGGATCCGCAATGATGGGAATCACCCGCCCAAGGATTGGCACACTCACATTCCGACCGATATATCTTCGATAACGCTCATCTTCTGGATGGACCGCAACCGCTGAATCACCCAGGATGGTTTCAGGTCGCGTAGTGGCAACGGGGATGTATTCATCCTTCGAATCTGCCAACATATACTTGAAATAATATAATTTCCCTGGCTCTTCCGAATATTCCACTTCCAGGTCAGACACCGCCGTTTTGAGTCCAGGAGACCAGTTTATCAAACGAGGACCACGATAGATCAATCCCTTCTCATACAAACGGACAAATGCCTCACGCACAGCAAGCGAAAGCCCTGGATCCAGGGTAAACCGCTCACGCTTCCAATCGCATGAAGCACCTAATCGCCTGATCTGACTGGTAATGATTCCCCCATACTTCTCTTTCCATGCCCATGCGCGTTTCAAGAACTCCTCCCGCCCAATCTGTTCTCGGCTGGTTCCTTCACGCCTCAGAGCTTTCTCAACCTGCAGGTGTGTAGCTATGCTTGCATGGTCGGATCCAGGCACCCAAAGTGCTGGTTCTCCTTTCATTCGATGATATCGAATCATCAAGTCTTCTAATGAAACGAACAAGGCGGAGCCTATATGTAATTCCCCAGTGATATTCGGTGGCGGTATTGAGATAACATAGGGCTTCCGGTCGGGCTCAAAGCCAGGTTTGTTGGGATCATTAACTGGTTGAAAGAATCCATTTTGTTCCCACCAATGATATATTCTTTCCTCGGTGGATTTATAATCATATGCCTTAGGCAACTCAATTGTAGTCATTCCAATCTCCTTCAATGGTATCTAGATAAAACAAAAATCCCTTCATCCACATGAGGACGAAAGGGATTACCTTCGTGGTACCACCTCATTTCACCAGGAAAACCTGGTGCACTCACCCCTGACAATCATCAGGGCTCCGCTATAACGGGCTTACCCGTGTCGGTCTATTCATGCCTGAACAGGCATTTTCTTCGACATTTATAGCAGGCGACATTCAGTGGAGTTTGCTGAGGGAGGTTTTCAGCCAATGACCTCACCATCTCTGACAGCGCATTAACCACCTACTCCTCCTGGTCATGCATTGATTTATTAATTAGAGTGATTATAACGAAATAATAACCATGCGTCAATGTACTTCGGATCGAAAAATATCATATCTGGTGGAAATTGGACTTGACTTTTAGGTTTAATTTGTGCTATCCTACAGCACGTTGTAATTTGGATTTTAATTGTTTTATTTCGAAAAATCGGATTTTTAGGATAGGTAACTATGCAGCGTGAGCGTGTTGCTGATAATGTTTTTTATTTTCAGAGTGACGTATATGCACAGGTAACTGCAGGAGCAGTGATCGGTCCAAACTGGGCAGTGGTCATCGATACCCTTGCAATCCCCGAAGAAACACTTCAGATCAGGGATTTCATTGAGCAGGAATTAAATCTCCCGATCAGATATGTGATTGATACACACTACCATGCAGATCATGCCTGGGGGAATTGCTTCTTTCCGGGAGCAACGATCATAGCCAATGCACTCAGCCGGAAACAATTGGCTACAAAGGGTCAACAATCGCTTATAGAAGCACGTAAACAAAACCCTACTTTCCGCAAGGTTAAAATTGTCCTGCCACAACTGACATTTGATGAGAGCTACCTTATCATACGGGTAGGGAAAAAGACCTTATCCATGTTTCCACTGCCTGGTCCTTGTTCCGATAATATCGGTGTTCTGGTTGAAGAAGATAGAGTTTTGTTTGCAGGTGACGCTTTTATGGCTCTGCCATATATTGTGGATGGAAATATTGACGATACCATTGCATCCTTAAAAAAGATCAGCAAAATGGGGTTGGAAAATGTAGTTCCTGGGCACGGTGACGTTGTCCTGAGGGGTGAAATTGAGGGGGTGGTAAAAGAAAATTTACTATATCTTTCAGCACTCCGCAAGGCTGTGCGGAAAGCAGCACGCCGAAAATACCCCCAAGAGATATTATCAGAGATGGGTGTCGAGGCTTGTGGAAAAAGCCGGGTTTTGATAGGCGGTTTAGCTGAAGAACTTCACCGACGGAATCTGAGGGCTTTGTACTTTCAAATGTATGGAGAAATGCCCAAATCTAATCCAATTGAGGGTGAAATATACGAACCGGATGATGGGGAAGAACAGTAATACATTTATTTTTTAATACCTACTATTCTCGCCCGTAATCCTACAATACGTTCAGTACCATCAAATAGACGTCTTATATTGGGACGCAAAGCCCACGCTAAAGCAACGAACGCTAACAAGCCGTAAACTGCATATTGCCATGGGCTATACTCCAACCAGGCAAGCACTGCGAATATGAGAGTAGATAATAAAGCTATACTTAGCGTGGTGACGGAAGCATATCCAACGAAGTAATAAATTAAACCAGAAAGAGGGAGGATTATAAATAGGCTTGGGAACCACAATCCAATGGATCCGCCCAAGCAAGTTGCGCCACCTGCTCCACCTCGAAATCTTAACCAACCATTTTCATTACGTTCGATTAAAAATACTGAATAATTGTGTCCTATAATCGAAAAGATTGGTGCCAGCACCTCGAGCCACACATGATTACCCGGGATTAATATGTGACTAAAATATACAGCTCCAATCCCTTTAAAAGCATCCAATATTGCTGTTGCTAGTCCTACCCATACACCTGCAGCCCGCATAGCATTTGTGCCACCGGTTCGCCCACTCTCTATCGAGCGTATGTCCTTTCCAGTAGATAATTTAACAATGATTAAACCAAATGGGATCGAACCGATAAAATATGCCAATAATAAAACACCAATACTAGACAGTATCACCATAGGAGACTATTCCTCTTATTACTACTTTTGCAACCATTAAAATCCGGGGCACCTATCATTGTTACAAAACTTCTGAGATGATGACTGGTACCTCAAATGTATTCATCTGAGGGTACATTAAGTAACCTCGACAATTCCATTGATTTACACTAATATACCAGATTAAATAAATGATTCCCGGAAAAGTAAGTTCAAGTAAATCGGTAGCTGAAGGCTGATCGATCCCTTGGGGATGTGAATGATATACAGCTAATATGTCCATGCTTTTTTCTTCTGCCAGTAGAAAAGCACTTAGCTGTTCTTCCGGGTCCATGCGAAACCGGAATTGGCTATGCAAGATATTTGTAACTGGAATAACCAACTGGGAACGGTTATCTTCGCCAAGCACAATTCCACAAGCTTCTTCTGGTACCTTGGCTCTGACATCTGCTTCCATTTGAGCCCAATGATCTGTGTTTACATACAATCCGCTCGATAACGAATTCATCGAATAATAAATGCTGCCCCCCAGGCAATCAAAATACTGATGATTGGCTCAGTTATAACCTGACGAACAGGTTTTTCCTCGATTAAATTACAAAACAAGCTGATCAGTGCATAGGTAGGACCTAAAAGGACCAGTGCAAATGTAATAGGTGCAAGTGGCCAATAATAAAAAGCAGCTGCTACTTGACCAACTACCAAAGCAATAATTGCAGATTCATATATAGTCCATTCACCTTGCAATCTTAAATTCGTCACCCGCAGGCTAACCAACCAGGCAGCTAATATGAGGGCAGGAGTGATAAATAATAATCGCACCTCAGCTGCACGTAATGCACCTGCTAACACCAGAAATAATGCAAAAGATACTGCCGAGAGTGCTGCATTAGCAAATGGCAAGCGTATATCACCAGGGTCAACTGAAATATATTCAGCAATGATTACCAAAACAAGGATGAAAACTCCACTGATCAGCCCAATCCACCAACCAATTCCAATTGGGATCGTGCTGAGTGGGATCCCAATTACCAATGCTGTCAGGGCAGGTAAGATCGTATGTTGTAAAGCCAGCTTCTTTTGCGATGCAGGATGCTCACGCATGAGCCAATTCGTCCCGGCTGCAGTCATGCAAGCGACAAGCAAGGATGTAATCATGGTAACATTAATAGTTAGCTCGAGGTATAAACCAGGAAGCTGCCTGGAAATCTCCCAACTTGGTAAATCGATAAATCGCTCGAGTGTATAAGCCAACACGATCATGGCAGCCAAGATGCTTAGGAGATCAATACCTGGCAGGTTTTGTCGCCTAGCTGAAGTATCCATATATAGATTTTACCCTTCCAGCGATGAAACGCCAAGCAAATTGGTTTACTTGACCTTTTACTATCATTCGCTTAGGATTATTCTTAGGAGGGCATAATGAGGATCGGAATGATGGCCGACATTTACAAAACCCACGTGAGTGGGGTGACCAACTCCCTGACCTTATGTAAACACTGGTTGGAGAAAATGGGTCATGAAGTATTTGTATTCACTTTTGGAGACGATGAAGTCTTCGAAACTGAAAAGAACGTTATCCTTACTTCGGGCTTACAGGTGGTAGATACAGGTTTTTACTTAAATTTACGATACAACAAGGTTGCCAGGCATTTGCTTTATTCAATGGATATCGCACATGTTCACCATCCCTTCGTCAGTGGTTCTCTTGCGATGCGTTACTGTGTTCCCAGGAATATTCCGATCGTCTTCACTAACCATAGCCGTTATGACTTAATCACTCAGGCATACTTGCCCATCCTACCTGAGTCTATCAGTGAAGCAGCCTTTAAGGCGTATTTATCACCCTTTTACAGGGCATGTGACTTAATTATTGTCCCATCACAAAGTATGTGTAAAGTCTTGGCAGATCAATTTGGGATAAGCTCTCCTGTCGAAATAATCCCGAATGGGGTAGACCTGACCCCATACCGGACAGGTAACCAACCTATTGACCGCACTATATTTGGTTTTTCTACCAATAACGTCATTTCCACATATGTTGGTCGGTTATCACCAGAAAAGAATTTATCCTTACTAATTAGGGCATTTTATGGTGTTGCGATGACATATGATCACGTCCGTCTATTGATCGTTGGTGACGGACCCGACCGCGAAAACCTGGAAGCTCAGGTTAAGCATATGAATATTGATAACAAAGTTCATTTTACTGGAATGGTCGAATATAAAGGTATCCCCGCATACCTGGCTGCCTGCGACATTTTTGTGACACCCTCCATTTCGGAAACTTTTGGTCTGTCGACCATAGAAGCAATGGCAGCGGGTTTACCTGTGTTGGGTGTGGATGCACCAGGATCCAGAGACATCATCGAAGATGGCATCACCGGCCTGACGACTCCTGATGATGTGGCAGTCTTTACAGCAAAACTTATTCTCCTCTCCACTGACCACGGGCTTCGAATAAAGATGGGAAAGCAAGCGCTCCTTTTATCAAAAAAATATGATATTCAGACCACGACAGGTACTCTGCTACAACATTATGAAAGACTTGTTGAAGAAGCTAGCCTGCGAAAGAAAGGTGCTCGTTATAAGGTCAATCGCTGGTTTGATAAGCTCCAATGAAATCGAACCACCGACAATTGTTAGGACATAGCGGTGAATCTTTAGCTGCTGGTTTCTTGGAAAAGAAAGGTTACACCATTTTAGAAAGAAATTACAGGACTTCCTACGGAGAGATTGATTTAATTGCCAATCAAGGCGATACAATCGTCTTTATTGAAGTCAAAACTCGTGCAAGTAGCTCTTTGGGACCTCCCGAGATATCAATCACACGCAGAAAAGCAGAACATATGCGATATGCAGCTGAATGTTTTATCCAGGAGCATCCTGACCTACGGAATGAATGGCGGATCGATGTGATTTCAGTTCAAATTCAAGTAAATGAAATGCCTCCTCTAATTGAGCATTTTGAAAATGCGATCACCTGAATTACCCCATCCACCTGCTGGCAAAGTTAGCTCTGTCAATTTAATCCCACTTGTTGTAATACTCGGTCCAACCGGGGTTGGTAAATCTGAGATTGCCATTAAGCTAGCTGACCGATTCAATGGGGAAATTGTGTCAGCTGACTCAAGGTTGTTTTACCGAGGTATGGATATTGGTACGGCAAAGCCAACTGTAGAGGAACGACTGCAGGTACCACACCATTTAATTGATGTTGCTGATCCAGATAATCTTTGGAGCTTGGGAATATTCCAAAGAGAAGCGAATAGTTCAATAAAGGAAATATATTTGAAGCAACATCTCCCATTTCTAGTCGGTGGAACGGGACAATTTGTACATTCAATCATCGAAGGGTGGAGTATTCCCGCTGTAGAACCGAATCCGCATATAAGGGGAGTACTTACCCAATGGGCTGAATACATCGGACCGGTTGAATTACACAAAAAACTTGCGATATTGGATCCCGAGGCTGCGATTGCCATCGATCCATCGAATTCGCGCCGGACGATAAGAGCATTAGAAGTGATATTGACTACTGGAAAGCGATTTTCTGACCAAAAAAAACGCGGGGATATATTTTACAACCTTTTATTGTTAGGATTAATCTGCCCGAGAACTGAGCTTTATCAACGCATTGATGAGCGGATTTCAAGGATGATAAATTCTGGCTTTGTAGAAGAAGTCCAACGATTATTGGATCGTGGATATTCTCCAGAACTACCGACTCTCACAGCGATTGGTTATGGCGAGATTGTCGCATACATTCAAGGAAAGATAAGTCTGGAAGAAGCAATAATTATAACAAAACGACGGACAAGGGTATTTGTCCGGCGGCAGGCTAACTGGTTTAAAGAAAACGATCCCCGGATACATTGGTTTCAGACTGGCAGGACAACCTTGGATGATATGGAGGAAACGATCAATAAATGGTTGTTAAGTATTAATTGATATATCAAACTCGGTAAATTCCCTTAAATAAGGACGATTCATTAGTTTTCTAATTGACATTCATGTCAGAAAATTCTATACTATTCATATCGAACAAACTACCATTCGTTCTAAGGAGGAAAAAATGGAAGACCGTCCATGGTTCAAACTATATGACAAAGGAGTACCTCAGCACATCGATTACCCGGCTATTCCACTATATGGCTTACTAGAAGAGTCAACTCGAAAATATCCGGATAGTCCCTGCACAATATTTAAGGGTGCAGTAATAACTTACCAGCAAATGAATGAGCTCACCGATCGATTAGCAGCTGGAATCGCTGAGCTAGGTATAAAAAAGGGCGACCGGGTGGGGATTTTTATGCCCAACACGCCCCAATTTGTCCTGACATTTTTTGCTATATTAAAAGCCGGGGGGATTGTGGTGTCGATAAACCCACTTTATAAACCCAAGGAGATCATTCACCAGGTGAATGATGCGGGGATTGAGTTTCTGTTTGTCATGTCTAACTTTTATAATCTTATTAAAGAAGCTCAGCCCAATACAAAAATCAAGAAGATCATCGTTACTAATATTAAGGAATATCTTCCGCCAATCTTGGCATTTTTATTCGGTCTCACCAAGGAGAAAAAAGGTGGTTTCAGGGTTGAGTTAGCTGCTGGAGACATCTGGTTTAAGGATCTAATTGCCCGCCATAAACCCGAGGAACGTCCAAAACTTGATATCGGTCCTGATGATGAAGCGATATTCCAATATAGCGGCGGCACTACTGGAATTTCCAAAGGCGCGATTGCATTGCACCGGAACCTGGTCGCTAATGCACTGCAAGTTCGCAAATGGTTACCTACTGCGCAGGACGGAAAAGAGACCGTCCTGATGGCAATTCCCCTTTTCCATGTATACGGGATGGTGGCAGGCATGTTGTTTGCCATCCATACCGGCGCATCGATGGTTTTAATACCCAATCCGCGGGATATAAAGGATGTTCTTGACAGCATTCAAAAATACAAGGCATCGATCTTCCCAGGAGTTCCCACACAATACAACGCCATAAACAACAATCCGGATGTCATTGCCGGAAAATACAACCTTAGCTCTATCAAAGGCTGCATCTCAGGGTCTGCTCCTCTCATGCGGGAAACCAAAGAAAAATTTGAATCATTGACCGGCGGAAAGCTTGTGGAAGGATACGGATTATCTGAAGCACCCACTGCAACTCACTGTAATCCGTTGTATGGAGACATCCGAACCGGTTCAATCGGATTACCCTTGCCTGATGTAGATTGCCGTATCATTAGCCTGGATGATGGCGTCACCATACTCAAACTCGGTGAAGTAGGAGAATTATGTATTCAGGGTCCCCAGGTGATGAAAGGTTACCATAACCTGCCCACTGAAACAGCCAATACTTTGCGGGATGGCTGGCTATATACAGGCGATATTGCGAAAATGGATGAGGATGGCTATTTTTACATTGTAGATCGCAAGAAAGAATTGATCAAACCAGGCGGATATCAGGTCTGGCCACGGGAAGTTGAGGAAGTCATTTCTTCCTATCCCAAGGTTCTTGAGGTCGGAGTAGCTGGTGTGATGGACGCATACCGTGGTGAAACGGTCAAAGCCTGGGTAGTTTTAAAACCAGGCGAGACCGCCACGGAGGAAGAAATCCGTGAATATTGTAAGAAGAATATGGCTCCTTTTAAGGTTCCAACTCAAGTTGAGTTTAGATCAGAGCTACCGAAAACTACGGTTGGAAAAGTCTTGCGACGTGAGCTGGTAAAGGAGCACGAGGAAAAACTTGCTGCAAATAAATAGGTATATATTCAAGAAATAACAAACCGTCGGAGGTTAATGTGATTGCCTCCGACGTTTTTTAATGTTTATAACCCTTATTCAACCTTTAATTTATTTACTAAAGTTGTCAGTAGTTTGGGGTTTGCTAAATGGATATGCATCAAGCGTCTATCCCGTGCTTCCAATGCTTCCAGGTCACCCAGGGCTTGACCATGCTGCAATGTTCCAAAGCTAAGGCCTTCATGTGGAATTTCTACATCGCGCACAGGATCAGCCGTAATTACCAGGAATAAACCATTATTTGCGCCGCCTTTATGGAGTTGGCCCGTGGAGTGTAAAAAACGTGGACCAAAACCAACTGTCGTCGCAAGCCTGGTTTTTGTTCTTATCCATGTGCGTAAATCTTTTAATGTTGCTTCCGACTTATTATTGCGCTGGAGATAAGCATTGATCGCGACATAATCACCTGGTTTTCCAGATGCGAGAAATTCGCCGATGAAATCTATCAATATTTTTCCATCTACAGATTTGTTAGAGTACAAATAAATCCCATCCTCTTCATACACAGGCTTGCTTTCATTGAATAAATGGTGGGTCTTATAGTATGAGATTTTAGCAAGTGTACGATTCTTACTATCCTGAACGTCTGGTTGATCAAATGGATTGACGCCAATGACCGCACACGCGGTAGCAATGGCAACTTCCCATTTATAAATCTCAGCAGCAATCGCGGAATTATCCTGTATGGATTGGGTTAGGACTGGTTGTCCAGCTTTACGAAGTAAGTTTACCTTTCTATCACATTTCCCATTGCGCCGTAGATAGACAAATAACCTATCAGCTCCATACTTTTTAAGAGATGCGGGTGGTTCACCATCGATTGGTACAATCCCCTTTCCTTGTTTACCACTACTTTCAGCGACGAGTTGTTCCAACCAGGCTCCAAATGGTGCCAGCTCAGGGTCTGCAATTAATGTCAACTTATCTCTTTGGTGATTGAATGCTTCCCCAAGGACTGCTCCCAAAACAAAGCCCGGAGTACGCTCTATTGGTTGGTCTGGACTGCACTCGGATGCCATCCACGAAGCATATTTGAGCAATTCTTCCACATCAATACCCATTAAGGCTGCTGGTACCAGGCCGAAAGCAGTCAGGGCTGAATACCGCCCACCCACATTTGAATCCGCCAGGAATATCTTGCGGAATTTCCGCTCATAAGCCATTTTTTCCAGGGATGTACCCGGGTCCGTGATGGCAATAAAATGCTCACCCGCTTTATCGCCTACTGACCTATGGGCACGATCCCAAAAATATTCAAACATGGCGTTGACTTCTGCAGTTCCACCCGACTTGCTTGAAACGATAAACAATGTGCTCGGGGGCGGATTCTGTCGGGCAGCTCTTAATACCTGGGCTGGGTCGGTAGAATCCAGAGTGGTAAGCTTCAAGCCGGAAAGCGTATCTTCATATATCAGACTCATTACCTCAGGCGCCAAAGATGATCCTCCCATACCCAACAATAAGGCATGGGTGTATCCAGATTTTTGAACCTCAGAGACAAATAAATTCAAACCAGGTATTATCGCCTGGCTTGATGACGGCGACATGAGCCAACCCATCCGTATGCGGACCTCCTCCTGGGCCTTTGGATCATTGGTCCATAGAGTCGCATCTTTTGAATGGAAACGTATCGAGAAATTGTCCGATTGTAATTGGGATACCCGCATGGAAACAGATTTTCCAAGGTGACCCAGTTGAGCCAAAGCATTTTCCTGTCTTTGTTTCACCGAGGCAAGCAATGAATCAAACGCAACTGAAAAAGTCTTTACACCTTCATCCTCGAGTTCCTGTGTCACTTTCTGCATTGATATCCCCACGGCTTCAAGAGCGGAAAAATCTTCTCGTGCTTTGTCCAGGTCTTTCTCGATTGTCAATTGAACCTTCCCATGCTCTCGAAAGGCATCCAATGTTTGCGGTGGAACCGTGTTAACTGTATTTTTACCAATCAATTCATCCACATACATCGTGTCAGGATATCTTGGATTTTTTGTGCTCGTTGAAGCCCATAATGGTCGCTGTAAATTTGCCCCTTTTGCCTGAAGTCTGAGAAAACGTTCGCTCTCAAACACTTTCCGAAATTCCTGATAAGCCAGACGGGCATTTGTGATAGCTATTTTCCCTAATAATTCACTGGCTTTTCGTCCATCCTGTTCAGATGCATGGATGATTGTCTCAAGATATTTATCAACTTTTGAATCAATACGTGAAATAAAGAAGGATGCCACCGAATTGATATGGTCGATCGGTTTCCCCACCTTAATTCTTTCTTCCAAGCCATTTAAATAAACCTCCATTACTTCTAAATAACGGCTTATCGAGAAAATCAATGTAATATTAATATTGATTCCCGCTGCTATGGATTGTTGTATCGCTTGTAATCCAGGCTTTGTAGCTGGGATCTTAATCATTAAATTGGGACGATTCACAATATTCCATAAACGCTGTGCTTCTGCACTTGTTTTTTCTGAATCAAAAGCCAGGTCAGGTCTGACTTCCAGGCTTACAAACCCATCCCCTCCATGCGTTTTGTTATACAATGGTTTTAATAAATCTGCAACTCTCACGATATCTTCGACCATTAATTGCTCAAGGATATCTCTATCAGTGTAACCCGCCCACGCCATCGGGGTGAGTGCAGAATCATAATCGTTCGACTTCGAAATAGCCTGGTTAAAAATACTCGGATTGGAGGTCAGGCCTCGGATATCACCACGATTTATCATTCCAGCCAATTCGCCATTTTCCAATATCAGACGTTCCACGTTATCGTACCAGATGGATTGACCCAAGTCAGTTAATTGTGTTATTTTAGAGGACATATTGCCACCTTTTGGTCTTATTTACTACTATTTTCCAACTTATATATTTTATTCACCCGCCTTAAATGCCGTTCTTCATTACTTGAAAATTGCGCTGATAAAAAAGCTTGAACCAATTCCTTTGCTAATTCAGGTCCGATAACCCGCGCACCGAGGCACAATACATTCATATTATCATGTTGGACCCCTTGGTGTGCTGAGTAGGTATCATGGCAGACTGCCGCATAAATACCTTTGATTTTATTAGCCGCTATGCAAGCCCCCACACCAGAACCGCAAATCAAAATCCCTCGTTCCGAATGACCACTGGTAATTTCCCTTCCGAGTTTCTCCGCATAATCAGGGAAATCAACACTTTCAGTGTTATTAGTTCCAAGATCAACCACAGAATATCCTAAGGATCCAACGAATTCTTCGATTATTATTTTTAATTCATAACCACCATGATCGCAAGCAAGGGCAATTTGCATACTGGGCTCCAGAATATATTTAATACCTTCTAATATCGGTGAAAATAATGCATTTATCCATTATTTTTTGACAAGATCTGTCGTGAGCGATTAATAATATTATCAACTGTCAATCCATATTTTTCAAAAATGATTTTATAGGGTGCTGATGCACCGAACTTTTCTATTGAGATAATTTCACCCGCATCGCCCACCCACCGTTCCCATCCTTGCGAAACTCCCGCTTCTATGGATAAGCGTGCTTTAATCTCGGGTGGAAACACTTTATCTCGGTAGGTTTCTTCTTGAGTTTCAAATAATTCCCAACTTGGGAATGAGACCATACGCACATTCACACCTTCACTGGCTAATCGTATTCCAGCCTCAATGATCAGATAAACCTCTGATCCTGACGCCATCAGGATCAGGTCCGGTTTGGAATCACCCATATCAGCCAGCACATATGCGCCTTTACATAAACCGTCAGCGGGTCCGTAAATCGAACGATCTAAGGTGGGAATTGCCTGTCGGGTTAATACCAATACAGTCGGACCATACCGGCGTGAAATAGCAACCTTCCAGGCTTGGGTGACTTCATTGGCATCTGCTGGGCGTATGACTACCAGGTTTGGGATTGTCCTCAATGCAGCCACATGCTCCACCGGTTGGTGCGTTGGACCATCCTCGCCCAGACCGATGCTATCGTGCGTGTATATCCAAATGCTGGGATAATGAGAGAGGGCCGAGAGCCTCACAGCAGGTCGCATATAATCTGAGAAGACTAAAAATGTCCCTCCATATGGAATGACTCCGCCATGAACCGCCATTCCATTGATAATTGCCCCCATGCCATGTTCCCGTACCCCAAAATGGAAATTCCGTCCTTCTGGTGTGTGTTTTTGAAAATCCGCACTATCCTTGATCCAGGTATTGTTGGAAGGAGCTAGGTCAGCCGATCCACCCAATAATTCTGGCAGGCGACCAGCAATGACATTTATAATATTTCCAGATGCTGCCCGTGTGGCTATTCCTTTTGGATCCGCAGGGAAGATCGGCAGGTCTGTATCCCAATTTTCTGGAAGTGCACCCATTAGCCGTCTTTCAAGCTCGGTATCCAGTTGAGGGTACTCAGCCAGGTAGGCTTTCAGCTGTTTACGCCATGAATCCTCATATTTTTTTCCTCGTTTGATTGCCTCTCTGAATAAAGCCTGCACATCATCCGGGATGTAGAATTCTGGCTCAATAGGCCAGTCCAGATTTTTCTTGGCACTATCCAGCTCCTCCTGTCCCGGAGGCTCACCATGAGCTTTTGCAGTGCCCTGACGCGTGGGTAATCCATAACCGATTATTGTCCGGCAAACGATCAATGAAGGACGAGGGTCTTTCTTAGCCTGGATGATCGCTAAATCTACGGTATCCAGATCATTTCCATCAGGGACTTTCAATACATGCCATCCATAAGCCTCGAACCGGGCAGCCCGGTCTTCAGTGAATGCCAGATCTGTGCTCCCATCTATCGAGACCCGATTATCGTCATAAATATAGACTATCTTCCCCAATCCGAGGTGACCTGCCAGCGAGGCTGCTTCGGAAGCAACTCCTTCCATTAAATCTCCATCGGTGACAATTCCATAAATATTATGATTCATCACTTTAAAACCGGGCTTATTGAATTCAGCCGCCAGGTGAGCTTCGGCAATAGCCATACCCACCCCATTGGCAAAGCCCTGACCAAGTGGTCCAGTCGTCACCTCGACTCCGGGTGTCAGACCATATTCCGGATGACCGGGTGTCAGACTACCCCACTGGCGAAAATTCATAATTTGGTCCAGAGTGAGATCGTAACCTGTCAAATATAACAAGGAATATAGCAGGGCAGAGCCATGTCCCCCGGAAAGAATAAACCGGTCTCTCCCTGGCCATTTCGGATTTCGAGGGTTGAACTTCAGGTGACGCGTCCAAAGGATATATGCCATGGTAGCTGCTCCCATTGGCAATCCTGGATGACCGGAATTCGCTTTTTGAACTGCATCTGCAGATAAAAAACGGATGGTATTAATCGCCCTGATCTCTAAATCCTTGGATATTTTCATTGTCACCTCTTGCGCATAAGATTAGATTATTGTACCGCTTAAGCCAGAGAATCTTGATAATACTCAACCCTGTTAATACATATTTAATCTCATGTCATAGAAATTGGCTGTGATTATTATCACTATATATGCATGTTATATTCCACTAGTGGAGTTGAGTTTACTATCCGATAATGTATTAATCACCATCTGTGAAGCAATAATTATAGGCTATTTCCCCTATTATTTAGTGCACTATGACTATTGCTAAACTTGGTATTTAGGTGAAATTAATAATTCAAAGAATATGTCATCATTAGTACATTTGATTAATTATAGGAAATTTATCATCAATACTGTAGATCAAATCTTTCCATAATATGATGGAGGTGAATTGATGGCAACAACGGCAATCTCCCATACACCGTCTTTCAGTGAGACCTTTTTTAATAGTTTATATAAAGGAGAAAACGGTGAACGGTTCCGGACTTGCTTACAATGTGGTTCCTGTAGCGGTGTGTGTCCGTTTGGTTACCTGATGGATTACCCACCAGGCAGGATGATCGCGGGTTTGCGTGCGGATGAGTTCGATCTTGTGATGGAAACCGATACCGTCTGGATGTGTGTGTCCTGCTACGCTTGCGCACAAATCTGCCCCTCAAAAATCCCGATAACTGCTGGATTGATGACACGAACGAAAGAAGAATTGCTACTGGCAGGAAATGTTCCTTCCGAATTACAAAGTGCCTTGGAAAACTCGCAGCGTTATGGTAATCCAATGGGGGAATCGCCTCGTAAACGAGCTGATTGGACCATGGGCATACAACCCCAAGTAACTGTTCTTGGAAGGGATAAACGACCTGTTGATGTTTTGTGGTTTGTTGGTGATTATCCATCCTATCATCCGCGTGTACAATTAGTCACTAAATCATTAGCGAAAGTTCTGAATGCCTTGGGATTAAACTTCGGTATCCTCGGACCCGAGGAAAATAGCGATGGTGATACCCAACGCCTGGCGGGTGAACGAGGACTGTTTGAAATGCTTGCTGAAAAAAATGGGCGAATGTTCAGCAAGTATCAGTTTGAAAGAATTATCACATCTGATCCCCATGCGTATAACGCATTGAAAAACGAATATCCAGCGCTCGGCATATCTTATCCAGTTCAGCATTACACCCAATTCCTGGCAGAACGCATTGATCAACTCAAACCATTACTTAAACAGGAAGTACAGGCTGCGGTTACTTATCATGATCCATGCTATCTCGGGCGTGTAAATGGGATATTTAATGAGCCGCGGATATTACTGGAATCGATCCCGGGATTAAAACTGGTCGAAATGGCACATAATCAAACCACCAGTCTGTGTTGCGGTGGTGGTGGAGGTGGGATGTGGTTAGATGGATTCCAGTGGGAGAAGGCGCACGCTCGGTTATCCGAATGGCGTGTACATGAAGCTGTTGATATTGGTGCAAACATCCTGGCGGTTGCCTGCCCATACGAGCCACCACGTTTCGAAGACGCTATTAAAACGATACCGCAAGCAAGTAAATTAATGGTTAAAGACATCATCGAGCTACTAGCTGAGGCGCTTGGCTAACATAGGAGAAAGATAATCATGAACATAATCGTACCAGTAAAACTAGTACCTGATCTAGTCGAAGAGCTCTCGATTGACGCTAGTGGCACTGCATTGGACACCGCTTGGTTGCGTATGATCATCAATGAATTTGATGATCATGCCATCGAACAAGCTATTTTACTTAAAGAAAAAACTGGTGCCCATGTGACAATACTGTCAACGAATGTTGAAGGAGTTGACGATCTTTTATTTGCTGCAGCTGCAAAAGGGGTAGATAGAATAATCAAACTTAATGGTGACATCGAGAGTGGAGTAAACAATCACGCATTGTCTCGTGCGATGTCAACTATCATTCGAGACCTAAAACCTGATCTGATCTTAACTGGTGTTCAGGCTCACAATGACTTAGATGGATCAATTGGACCACAGTTAGCAGAATACTTGGAAATGCCTTATATCGGATATATTTCAGGTGTGAATGTTAGCGGTGATAAGGTTATTGTACGTAAAGAATATCCCGGAGGATTGATTGGTGAAATGCAAGTCTCATTACCTGCATTGCTTGGTATCCAGGCGGCCGAACAACCTCCACGCTACGTAGCAATAAGTAAAGTTCGACAAATGATGAAGACGATGAGCATCGAAGAACTAGATTTATCCTCACTTGATTCTTCTGGAGCTCCAATCGTCAACCGTCTGTTCCAACCTGAATCAGGTGAACGAGCCACGATGCTTTCTGAGAATGCAGATGAAGCAGCCAATCAGCTGATTACTATATTTAAAGAATTGGGTACGCTGTAAAAGGAGGAGTCGATGAACCAAGATATTTTCGTCACCATCGAACATCTACGTAGTAAAGTCTCTGAATTATCTTATATCATGCTGGCAGCCGCACACGACCTGGCTCAAGGAACCGGGGGAGAAGTCGTAGCGATTGTTCTTGGGCAAAACGCTCAAGGTCTTACAAGTGATTTCAATGCTGATAAGGTGCTGTATGTAGATCACCCCTTATTATCTGACTTCAATCCCGAGGCATATACAAAGACTCTTACTAGAATTATCGACGAGTATAAACCACGAGCTGTGATATTTGGGCATACAACCATTGGTATGGATACTGTTGGTGGTATTTCTGCACATCTTGGGCTTCCCCTGGTCAGTTCCGTCCGAACTATCGAAGCGAATAGCAAGCTAATCAGCCAAATCTGTGGTGGCAAGATCATGGCTGAATGCAATCTACCTGAGCCAACTGCATTAATCACATTGGTTCCTGGCGGTTATAAACCTGAGCAAGGACAAAGCACACAATCCCCCCCTGTAACTTCTATCCCTGTGCATTTGGAGGATGGTTTACGTATAAAGTTGAATCAATATATAGAACCGGAAACAGGCGATGTGGATATTTCAAAAGAACCTCTATTGATTGCTGTTGGACGTGGTATTCAGACTCAGGACAACATTACCCTTGCAGAAGAACTCGCCCAGGCAATAGGGGGTGTGGTTTGTGCATCCCGACCAGTTGTAGATCAGGGTTGGTTGCCAACCAGTCGCTTGGTAGGTAAGTCTGGTTCCACAGTTAAACCCAAAATTTATTTAGCTATTGGAATCAGTGGAGCACCTGAACACGTAGAGGCCATTACTGGCAGTGATGTGATTATTGCAATCAACACTGACCCAATTGCCCCCATATTTAATATCGCAAAGTATGGCACCACAGCCGACCTTTTCGAACTAATCCCTGTTCTGACCGAGCAGATCAGGAATATTAAAGGCTAAGATAAATTCAAGAAAGGATAAACCACAAATCCTATGCCAGAGCGAATTGATTACTGGGGAATCCCTCTAAACTGGAGACCGGATTTAATTGTATATTCTTTGATGTTCCTGGCTGCCATTATTTTATTAATCAGATTTTATCAACAAGGCAGCTTGTGGTGGCGGGTAGGACGGCCTGAAGTACGTTGGAATAAAATCCACTTACGCATATTTAATCTTGTGAAATATGGGATCGTCCAAACGCGGGTGTTAAGCCAACGATATCCGGGTGCGATGCATATTGGTCTGGCATGGGGTTTCTTTATCTTCTTCCTCGGGACTGCTCTGGCAACCATTGATTCGCACTTTTTTAAATTCCTGGAAGGCAATATATACCTGCTTTATAAATTTGTTTTAGATACATTCACGGTTTTCTTTCTGTTCGGTGCAGTTCTGGCAGCCTATCGGCGTTTTATCCAAAAGCCGCCCCGTCTGACTTTACACTCAAGGTTCACAATATCACTAGGTTTAATTACTGTGATCGTACTGGCAGGTTTAACTGTCGAATCATTACGATTGGCAATCGAGCAGCCAGACTGGGCAATATGGTCGCCTGTTGGTTGGCTCCTTGCTCAAGTATGGATAGGTAGCGGAGCATCAGAGCAAACTTTAACAAATTGGCATACAGCACTTTGGGGCTCTCACCTTGTTCTTGCAGCTTTTACTGTGGCAATCCTTCCGGTCGGTACATTATTGCACACATTGACCGGCCCTTTGAATATTTTCTTCGCCCAGTTGGACCGTCCTGCAGGAGAACTCAAACCAGTCGCTCAAAATGCTCAAAATGAGCCAATATATGTAAAATCTCTTCAGGACCTCACTTGGAAACAATTACTGGATGGAGACGCGTGTACCGAATGCGGGCGCTGCCAGGATGCCTGCCCTGCCCATGCAGCCGGTTCACCCCTTAGTCCCAAACAATTCATTCTTAGTATCCGTCAGGCATTCCATCGAGATGGGCCAATTTTTGCAACTGCTAAAACCAGTCTAGTCGATGGAAAGCTTAAACAACTGGTTGGAGATGATATCTCGCAGGAAGTATTATGGTCGTGCACAACCTGCGGAGCATGTGTCAGGGAGTGTCCGGTTCTCATTGAACATGTGGATTCTATCGTGGATATGCGTCGCAATTTAGTAATCGATGGGCAGATGGATGGTATGCTTCAGGGTGCTCTTGCTAATCTGGGTCGTTATGGGAACTCATTCGGTCAATCGGATCGCATGCGCGCCAAATGGACCCAACCAATCCAACCAAAAATCAAGGATGCACGCAGAGAATCTGTTGAATATTGTTGGTTTGTCGGCGATTATGCATCCTATAGTGCCAGTCTGACAGAGATTACGCAATTAACCTCCAATGTGTTTCAAAAGATTGGTTTGGATTATGGAATATTGTATGAAGGTGAACGAAATGCCGGTAATGATGTACGTCGGGTGGGTGAAGAAGGTTTGTTCGAGATGCTTGCAGAGAAAAATATGGCAGTCTTGAACAAAAGCCTGTTTCAAACCATAATCACCACTGATCCACATTCATACAATGCATTAAAGAATGAATATACTGGTAATGGAAAACACCCTGTACTTCACTATAGCGAATTATTAGATCTACTAATTACTTCTGGCAAACTCAAATTCTCGAAGAAGTTAGGATATAAAGTCACCTATCATGATCCTTGCTATCTGGGCCGTTATAACGGTATTTTCGATGCTCCGCGCCGCGTAATCGCCGCAACTGGTTGTGAATTGATCGAAATGCCCCGTAATCGTGCTCGGTCTTACTGTTGTGGAGCAGGTGGTGGACGTATATGGATGGAAGAAGGAACAATAAAAGAAAGACCGAGTGAATCACGTATTCATGAAGCTATTAATCTTGATGGAGTAAATATTTTTGTGGTTGCTTGCCCTAAAGATATAACGATGTATCGCGATGCAGTTAAAACCACAGGCAAAGAAGATCGCATCGTCGTTAAAGATTTGATCGAACTTGTTGATGAAGCATTATAGTATGGCAAATACAGATAAGGAAAAAAAGCTGGGTTTATTTTCTAAAACTAAAAATGGCTTTCAAATACCAATTGCCCATAAGCTTATCCTCAGCTTTATCCTTGTTAGTATTGTTGCCACATCAGTTTTTACGTTCGCTGGAATTCGTTTGATGGCTAACCGAATTGTAGCAGAAACACAAGATAGGATACGTAACGACTTAAATGCAGCCAGAGAAATTTACTCTGGAGAGGCTCGCCATATCAATGATGTTGTCAGATTAAACGCCCGCCGACCCATCATCCAAGATGCACTTTTATCGGGAGATTCTACTGGTATTAATAGTGATTTATTCAATGTCAAGCAGAGTGAAGGACTTGACTTCCTTACCCTCACCGATGAATTTGGTAATGTAGTCATGCGCACCAATTACCCTTATAACATTGGCGATAACCTTGCTCAGGACGAAGTACTAAGCTATGTCATGAATACAAAAGACACAGTCAATACAACAACAATATTATCAGAAGAAGTACTCCAATCAGAATCATCAGCTCTCGCGGAAAAGGCTCGCTTTAATATCATTGACACCCCGATGGCAAGACCGTCCACCAAGACTGAAGAAACATCGGGAATGGCGATTGTATCGGCCTCACCCGTATTTGATTCCTCTCAAAATCTGATCGGTATATTATATGGTGGGCTTCTTTTGAATCGGAATTATGGTCTGGTTGATAAGGTAAAACAAACAGTATTCCAGAATGTTGTATATAAAGATAAGGACATTGGGACAGCGACTATCTTTCAGGATGATGTCAGGATATCCACAAATGTATTGAATACTGATGGAGCAAGAGCTGTTGGAACTAGAATTGCAGAAGATGTATACAATCAGGTAGTTGTACAGGGAGAACCTTGGACTGGAAGAGCTTATGTAGTTAATGACTGGTACATTACAGCTTATGAACCGATTAGAAATGTGAGTGGTGCTGTCATCGGGATACTCTATGTTGGTGTTCTGGAACAAAAGTATAACGACTTACGCAATCAAGCAATAATGGCATTTATGATTATTTCTGCTTTAGTAGTTCTTTTTTCAATCGGTTTATCATATATACTTTCACGCAGCATTTCAGTTCCGGTACATCGGCTTGTGGTTGCCTCGAAAGAATTATCCAAAGGAAACCTCGAGGTTAAAGTTGAGAAAACCTCCAATGACGAAATAGGACTGCTTGCAGATGCTTATAACTCAATGGCGAACGCCCTCCGAGAAAGAGACGAACGGCTTAAAGAATTTACTCGAAAAAAATTTATGGAGTCAGAAAGACTGGCATTAATCGGACAGCTTGCAGCTAATGTAGCTCATGAATTGAACAATCCTCTTCAAGGAATTGTTACATACTCTCACTTGTTGTTAGAAAGAAATTCCATTGATGATCCAACGAGACAATCCCTCCAAAAGATTGTCGTCCAAGCAAACCGAAGCAGGGATATCATCCGTGGATTATTAGATTTCTCAAGGCAAAGGAAACCTGACAAGACTTTATGTAATATCAATAACCTCTTGCAAGAGTCACTTTCTTTTTTAGAAAACCAGGCCTTGATGCACAATATTCAGATAATCACACAACTCGATAATAACCTTCCTTCGATTGTGATTGATCCATCTCAAGTCCAAAGGGTCTTTATTAATATGATCGTGAATGCTGCTGAAGCAATGAATGGTAATGGTCAATTATCGATTTCGACAAAGCGCGATCTAGCCAAAGATTGCATCGAAATTACCTTTTCCGATTCTGGTACTGGTATTTCTGAAGAGAATCTTGAAAAAATCTTTGATCCATTCTTTACGACGAAGGAAACCGGCCATGGTGTGGGATTAGGACTAGCGATAAGTTATGGAATTATTAAAGAACATGGAGGCACGGTCTCTGTCGAGAGTGAAGTTGGTAAAGGAACGACCTTTATTATTAGACTACCTATAACCGCGGTTCAGATTGGTACGGAAAATGGATAAACGACCCAGGATCATCATTATTGACGACGAAGAAGTCGTATTAGACTCCTGCACAATGATTTTGGGAGGAGGAGATTATTCCGTTTCAACTGCGTCAAATGGAACCCTTGGATTGCAACTTGTTCAGGAGATTCAACCAGACCTAGTCTTTGTCGATTTAAAAATGCCAGGCATCCCGGGTATTGAGGTACTTGAAAAAATTACCGAGTCAAACCCTACAATTGTATCAATTGTTATTACTGGCTATGCTACTGTCAACTCAGCTGTTGAGGCAATGAAAAAAGGCGCTTATGACTTTCTTCCAAAACCATTTACACCCGAAGAGTTCCGCTTAATCACCAAACGTGGCCTAGAAAGAAGGAAGTTGATGTTGGAAACCATTGCATTGCGGAAAGAAAAGGAAATGCTGAGGGAGAACTTCGCTGCAATTATTTCTCATGAGCTGAAATCGCCTTTGGGTGCTATCCAGCAGAATATATATGCCTTAAGCACAGAATTATCGGGAGTAACCAACGAAAATCAGGAAGCTCGTATTGAGAGAATGAAATCGCGCATTGACGATTTAATAAAACTCATAAATTCATGGCTAAGAGTAATGTCTGTTGATATTACAAAAATTAGTGAGAATTTTTCACCAATCTCAATATCCTCGGTTATTACGAAAGCTATCGAAATTAATGAGCCTCAATCAATACGTAAAGACGTCCAAATCGTCACTTCGATAGATGAATCAATGGAACTAATAGAGGGAGAGGAGGTGAGTTTCCAAGAAGCCTTGGTTAATATTATTGGAAATGCGATTAAATATTCATATCCGGGTGGCAAAATTACAATTAAAACTCAAGCGGTTGATAAAAATATATTAATCACCATATCTGATACTGGTGTTGGTATAACAAAAGAAGAACTTCCCTATGTTTTAGTTGATTTTTTCAGAGGAAAATCTGGTCAGGAAATTGAAGATAGTCATGGAATAGGATTGACTATCAGCCGACGAATTATCGAGGCGCACAAGGGAACAATCTCTGTCGAAAGTAAACAAGGTGAAGGTACAACCTTTTACATCAATGTGCCTATTAAACAGAAAGGATAGTCCTAAAGCCAATCACATAAGACTGGTTTTATGCTGAATTATTGAAAGGAGATATTTCATGGATGAACAAAAAAAACTATTAATGATTGACGATGATCCCGACTTCGTTGAGGGAATCAAGTCCATTCTGGATGCTGCGAATTATAGTGTTGATGTCGCGTATAACCCAAAAGATGGATTGCAAGCCCTACAATCTAAAACCTACGACCTGTTATTACTCGATATTATGATGGGGCGTGGTGCGGAAGGGATCATGATCGCGCGCAAGCTGCGAAAAGATCCTAAACTTAGGGAGATGCCAGTTTTGATCATAACTGGTATTCGGGAACAGATGGCGTTTCTCTTCCCTGGTGAACCAGTGCATCCTCGCTTTGTTGCAGTCGATGAGTTAGTTGAAAAACCAGTAGAGCCAAAGTTACTACTGGAGAAGGTTAGTACTCTCATCGGCTTGTCAGAAGCAAGAAAAACCAAAGCGGGATAGAAAGGAATTCTATGGCTCCCAAACCTTCATTTGGCGACGAAGTTGCCAATCTCCTGCATGCGGCAGAAGGAAATCCACTTAGGACCTGTATTCAATGTGGAACATGCTCAGGCTCATGCCCGGTAGTGAAATTTATGGACCAAACCCCACGGCGTATCATTGGGATGATCAATGCAGGCCTAAAAGACGAGGTTCTCAAGACCAATACCTTCTGGTATTGTGCCTCATGTTACCAATGCACGGTGAGATGTCCAAGTGGAATCGACATCGCCGAAGCGATGTATGCCTTAAAACGATATACGATGTGGAAAAATCAATATAAAGAAGGGCTGATTGGACCAACCTTCTCTGAGACTTTTGTCAAGACGATAGTGAGAAGTGGGCGATCTTACGAACCTCTCTTGGCACCCACTTATATTTTTAGCTATGGTATACGTGAATTTTTTAGTGAAGCCTTAAACGCAACGAACCTAATGTTAAAAGGGAGAATTCCCATTCTACCTCCACGGATAAAACGACTTGAGAATTTCAGGCGGATGATTGCCCATATCATCCCGATAGGAGGGGTAGAATGAAAGAATATGTATATTTTCCTGGTTGTTCCCTCGAGAAAATAGCAATCAGCTATCATCTCTCTGCCGTTGAGACAACTCAAAAGCTTGGAATAAAGCTTACAGAATTAGAGGATTGGAATTGCTGTGGAGCCACAGCTTATTTTCATGTCGATGAGTTACTCGCTTATACCCTTACAGCTCGTAACCTGGCTATGGCGGAAAAAATAGGATCTGAAATCGTCGCTCCATGTAGTGCATGCTATAAAAATATGTATTTCACCAATGTTCATCTAAACGAGGATCCAGATCTGGCTGAGCACATAAATGAGGCTTTGCAAGAAGACAATTTATCATTCTCAGGAAAAATGGTCGTAAAGCATCTCATTGAAGTATTTTCAAACGATGTCAGCTCCGAAGAAATCAAAAGCAAAGTCATCTATCCACTGAGTGGTTTACGGGTCGCAACATATTACGGGTGCCAGATATTACGCCCCAAAAAAGACCATGAAGATGTTGAGCAGCCCCACTACTTTGAGGATTTAATGTCAGCGATTGGGGCAACCCCCGTGGACTTTCCGTTGAAGCTAACCTGCTGTGGAGGTTCATTATTAATCTCTAGTCGACCAGCAGCATATTCCATGATCCACAATCTACTCTATGATGCTCAACGTGCACAAGCAGATGTAATTGCGACAGCTTGTCCATTGTGTCAAGTAAATCTAGAATGTTATCAACAACAAGTTAATCAAGAATTCGGTACACATTTCGCCATTCCTGTAGTGTATTTCACCCAGCTTATTGGATTATCGATGGGAATTCCCCCGAAAAAACTAGGGTTTGGGAAGGAATTCCTCAGCCCAAAGAAAGCGATTGATGCAATTAAAAATATTAAAAGTCAGGAGGAGGTAATAACACAATGAGTCGATATATTAATTTAGTAACCTTTATATCCACAATAAATATCGCTCAGCGCTCGAGGGAGTACATATTATGACTGAAAAAATCGGAGTATATGTCTGTCATTGTGGTACGAATATCGCCGGCATTGTGGATGTGGAGGATGTAGCCAAGTGGGCAGCGGAAAAGCTCCAACGTCGCGGTGTTGTGATTGCACGCGATTATAAATTCATGTGCTCAAGCCTTGGCCAAGAATTGATCGAGAAAGATATTAAAGAACTTGGCTTGACCCGTGTAGTCGTTGCAGCTTGTTCTCCCCATCTACACGAAAAGACATTCCGGAATGCCTGCAAAAATGCTGGTCTCAATCCTTACTTGTGTGAATTAGTCTCAATACGTGAACAGGTTTCGTGGGTTCACACCGACAAAGTAGTTGCTACCGAAAAATCAAAAGCCATTGTTTCTGGTGGAGTAGAACGTGTTATCTGGCATGAACCTCTCGAGCCATTGCGTGTCCCAATCCACCCGGCAACATTGGTCGTAGGTGGTGGCATTGCTGGTATTCAGGCTGCCCTGGAAATCGCCGATGCTGGTTACCATGTTTATATGGTGGAGCGGGAACCATCAATTGGCGGGCATATGGCACAGTTCGACAAAACTTTCCCCACCTTAGACTGCTCTGCCTGTATCTTGACCCCAAAAATGGTGGATGTTGGCAACCATCCCAACATTACTCTACTCACCTGGGCGGAAGTAACGAACGTGGATGGCTATGTGGGAAATTTCCAAGCCACCATCCGTCAAAAGGCAAGGTGTGTCAATACTGAATTATGCACAGGCTGTGGTATCTGCTGGGAAAAATGCCCCAAGAAGGTCATTGACGATGTTTTTGAAGCAGGCTTGGGGAAACGTAAGGCGATATACACTCCCTTCCCACAGGCAGTACCCAGGTATCCAGTGCTTGATAAAGCAAATTGCACCTATTTTCTAAAGGGAACTTGCAAAGCCTGCGAAAAGTTCTGTCCCACTGGTGCTATTGACTTCACTCAGCAAGATGAGTTCTTACAAATTGATGTTGGTCAAATTATTCTTGCTACCGGATGGGATTTATTCGATGTTCGTCGCATGCCGCAATACGGTTATGGTCGATTGGCAAATGTTTTTACCAGCCTGGAGTTTGAGCGACTATCCAATGCGTCTGGTCCGACTGGTGGAAAAATCGTTCTTCGCGATGGGGTTACTCCTCCTGCCTCGGTAGCAATTGTTCATTGTGTGGGAAGCCGCGATAAAAATTACAATCCATATTGTTCAAGTATCTGCTGCATGCAAAGTCTAAAATTCGCCCACCTTGTCCATGAACGCACTGGTGCAGAAGTTTATAACTGCTACATAGACATCCGAACCCCCTCCAAGGGATATGAAGAATTCTACCAGCGACTTTTGGAAGAAGGAACCCATTTTATTCGGGGTAAAGTAGCTGAAGTTACAAATGCCTACAGAACACCTGAAGAAGAAGGAAAATTGATTGTCCAGGTAGAAGATACATTAATTGGCAAGCAGCGGCGCATCCCCGTGGATATGGTGATACTATCCGCTGGTCTGGAACCACGTCATGATGCCAAAGAAGTCGGACGCCTTTTTGGTATTTCGTGTAGTGCAGATGGGTGGTATATCGAACGCCATCCAAAGTTAGATCCTGTGGCAACCATGACAGATGGAGTGTATATTGCTGGTGTAGTCCAAGGACCAAAAGATATTCCAGCTAGTGTAGCCCAAGGTGCTGCTGCTGCAGCGCGTGCTCTAGGCAAGATCCAACAAAAAGAAGTTGCCATGGAGCCGATCCGAGCCACGATAAATGAGGATAAATGCTCTGGTTGCCGTATGTGCAACACGTTATGCCCCTTCAATGCCATTTTATTCCACGAAGATAAAATGGTGTCGGAAGTAAACCCAGCCTTATGCCAGGGTTGTGGAACATGTGTTGCTGCATGTCCAGCGGGCGCGATAAGTGGTACAGGCTTTAGCAATGAGCAAATCTTGGCTCAACTTGATGGGCTTTTACTGCTCAATATTAAACGGCTGGAAGAAATACCAGCTTAAGGAGAAGAACATTATGAGTGAGCAAACTGATATTAATAAACCATTTGAACCTGTGATCATTGGCTTCACCTGTAACTGGTGTAGTTATCGCGCAGCAGATATGGCAGGCACAGCCAGGATGAAATATTCACCCAATATCCGCTTAATCCGTTTGATGTGCTCCGGGCGCCTTGACCCAACCTTTGTGCTCAAAGCATTTGCTGGGGGTGCAGATGGGGTAATGATAACAGGCTGCCATCCTGGCGATTGCCACTATGTAGAGCAAAATTATAAGGCTTTGCGCCGCTTCATTATCCTGAAGAAAACCCTGCAGCAATTCGGTATTGAAGCTGGACGGATAAAACTGCTGTGGGCTAGCGCTGCCGAAGGTGCCTTCTTCACCGAGGAAGTCAACAAATTCGTTGAACAGGTCAGAGCCCTAGGACCTTTACAATGGCCGACGAGTGGTGGCGGTTTGGAAAAAATGTTCGCTGTACCGGAACATATGCTCGTGAAGGAGGTGACGGTATGAGCACAAATGGAAAACCGAAATTCGCCATGTACTGGGCAGCTTCTTGTGGTGGCTGCGAAATAGCCGTACTCAATATTCATGAGAAAATCCTGGATGTTGATGCCAATTTCGAAGTGGTTTTCTGGCCAGTGGCAATGGACGCTAAATACAAAGATGTCGAAGCTATGGAAGACGGCTCGATTTTACTAACTCTCTTCAATGGCGCCATCCGCAATGATGAGAATGAGCATATTGCTAAACTCTTACGTCGAAAATCAAAGCTTTTGGTTGCCTTCGGTTCTTGCGCCAATGAAGGGTGTATGCCTGCATTGGCGAATCTAAGCAGTGTAAAAGATATGGTTGATACAGCTTTCACCACCATTACAACGGATAACCCACAGAATATTCGTCCAAATACCAGCTACACAGTACCCGAGGGAGAACTTTACATCCCAACATTGTATCCGGTGGTCAGGACGCTGGATCAGGTGGTGCCCGTGGATTACTATATGCCGGGCTGCCCACCCGAATCTCATCAAATCGCAGCCGTGATTGATTTGGTGATTCAGGTTTTGCAAGGCAAGGCTGAGCTACCTCCCGCTGGATCTGTGATTGGCGCGGGTGGCTCGACCGTGTGTGATGAATGCCCACGCACACGGAATGAGAAGAAGATCAAGAAATTCGAGCGCATCCAAAACATCATGATCGATCCGGAATTATGCATCCTGGAGCAAGGCGTGCTCTGCAGTGGTCCCGCCACCCGCAGTGGTTGTGACGCCCCTTGCCCAAAGGCTGGCTCTCCCTGCATCGGTTGTTACGGACCTGCTGAAGGTGCAGAGGATTATGGATCCCGTCTGATGACCGCGGTCGCATCTGTGATTGATAGCAACGATCCGGCTGAGATCGAACGCATCTTCGAAGGCATCCCTGATCCAGCCGGTCAATTTTATCGCTTCAATCTGGCTGGCTCATTGTTACGCTTCAGCAAATCCGCGTGGAAAGAATAACCGGAGGAGGAATATATGCAAAGAATATCTATTGACCCCATTACCAGGCTGGAAGGCCATGGAAAGATCGAAATCTTCCTCGATGACGAGGGTAATTTCGCCAACTCCTACTTCCAAATCCCTGAATTACGCGGTTTCGAACGCTTCTGCGTAGGCAGACAGGTTGAGGAAGTGCCAATTCTCACCAATCGCATCTGTGGTGTCTGCCCCGAGGCTCACCACATGGCTGGAGCCAAGGCTGTGGATGCTGTCTACCATGTCGATCCACCCCGCACCGCAAAGATGCTTCGCGAGCTATTGTATAGTGCTTTCTACTGCACCGACCACACCACCCACTTTTATGCACTGGCAGGTCCCGACTTTATCATGGGACCCACTGCACCAGTAGCCGAACGCAATATCCTGGGTGTCATCCACAAAGTTGGATTGGAAATTGGCGGTAAGGTCATCCAAATGCGGAAGTATGGTCATACGGTCGTTGAAATGATCGGCGGCCGTAAAGTTCACCCTTGCACATCCATCCCGGGTGGTCTGACCAAAGGCATCACGAATGAACAGCGTGATGAAATTGAGAAAATGGGTCGCTGGGCGATCGAATTTGCTCAATTCACCCTACAGGCATTCAATGATATCGTTCTCGGGAACAAGGAATATGTTGACCTGATCTTGGGAGACATCTACACACATCATACCTATTATATCGGAACGGTTGATGAGAATAATAAAGTCAACTTCTACGATGGTAAAGTCAGCGTTGTCGACCCTGAAGGCAAGCGACTTGGAAAATACGCTGCCAATGAATATACGGATTGGATCGCAGAGCATGTTGAGCCCTGGACATACCTAAAGTTCCCTTACCTGAAAAAAGTTGGCTGGAAGGGCTTTGTGGATGGCAAGGATTCTGGTGTGTATATGGCTACGCCTCTATCCCGCCTCAATGCAGCAGACGGAATGGCGACCCCTCTTGCGCAAGCTGAATATGAGAAATTCTACAGCACCCTGGGAGGAAAACCAGTCCACCAGCGCCTAACAATCCATTGGGCACGTCTGATCGAATTACTCTATGCTGCGGAAAGATGGGTAGAGCTGGTAACTGATTCAGAAATCACCAGTGATAACTATCGCACCATCCCGACCGAAATTCCAACCGAAGGCGTGGGTATTGTGGAGGCACCCCGTGGTACACTTACTCACCACTACACGACTGATGAACGCGGTGTGACCACCAAAGTTAATCTTATCGTCGGTACAACGAATAATTACGCCCCAATCCAAATGTCCACCAAGAAAGCAGCTCAAAGCCTGATCAAAAAAGGTGGCGTGATCTCCGAGGGTTTGCTGAATATGGTGGAGATGGCTTTCCGAGCATATGATCCTTGCTTTGGATGTGCAACACATAGCCTACCTGGTCAGATGCCATTGGAAATCACCATTAAAGATGCAAGCGGCAATACGGTCAATGTGTTGAAACAAAATTGCTGAGTTAAATAATGAGAAGGCTCTGGGGCACCCCTGGAGCCTTCTTTCAGTATTGGTAGAAAATAATCTTGTGAAAACATCGGTAGTGGGTCTGGGGAATCCAATATTAGGAGACGATGGAGTAGGATGGCAGATCGCTATAGAATTGCAGAATATCCCGTCAATTCCATCCGATGTTACGGTCGAATGCATGGCGATAGGTGGCATTAGCTTAATGGAATCCCTGATCGGTTATGACAGGGCCATCATAATCGATGCAATTGTCACCCATAAGGCTCCGATTGGGAGTGTGGAATATTTTAAATTGGGTGAATTACCAAATCCATCCTCAGGACATATGAGCTCCGCCCATGACACGTCTTTGCAGGATGCCCTCCAAATCGGACGAGAACTCGGTGCTTATCTGCCGAATGATATAACAGTTGTGACGATCGAATCCCAAAAGGTGTATGATTTTTCTGAAACCCTTACTCCGCCTGTTGCGAAAGCTGTTCCTGAAGTATTAATAATCATTAAACAATTACTGTTAGAATACTATCCAGCGGAATCGCAACAATTAGATGGACAATCAATCAAAGGAGGATTATCTATGATTACACCGGAATTATTAAGACGTTATCCGTTTTTTGGTACTTTATCTGACGCACAATTAAAGGCGATGGCAATGATCGCTGAAGAAGAAGTATATGAAAAAGGCGCTGTGATATGCGAAGAAGGTAAACCTGCTAATGCATTTTACCTTCTTATTGAAGGTGGAGTAAGCTTGTATTTCAAATCAGAAGAAGAATTTCACCCAAAATCAAGGAAAGATTTTCTTGTTGGTGAGATCGGTCCGGGAGAGATTTTTGCCATTAGTGTCCTGGTTGAACCATATATTTATACTGCCACCGTCAAAGCTGAGTGTAATAGCCGAGTGGTAAAGTTTAATACCGCGGATATAAACGGTTTAATTGAGAAGGACCCGAGATTATATTGTGTTTTAATGCGTGAAATTGCTAAAGCGGCGATGGAACGGCTATCGTTTGCACGTGTACAATTGGCAGCTGCCTGGGCTAAATAGAAATAATAAGCGTACAAGGAGTGCATAGTATGGCTACCAAACAAGATCTTATATACCGGCAGGTATTCACCCTAAGGGATGGGGCAAGGATCTTAATCCGTCCGCTGATCCAGGATGATCGTCAGGCATTGATTGATCTATTCGCGCCACTGTCTTCGGAAGATTTGAGATACATGCGCCACAATGTAAAAGATAGCCAGGTTATCACTCAGTGGGTAGATGAAATGGACTACTCCAAAGTTTTTCCCCTAGTAGCGGTTTTTGGAAGCCGGATTGTAGGTTTGGCATCTTTGCATCTCAACCTTGGACCTTCACGCCACCGTGCGGAAGTTCGTGTATTTCTTCCTAAGGATTTCAGACATCGAGGTGTGGGTAGTAGATTGCTACAAGGATTGGTTGAATTAGCTAAGCGTCATAATCTTTACATGATTGAAGCTCAAATTCCAAGCGACCAAACTCCCATCATTCGTTCATTCCAAAATCTTGGATTTGAACCAAAAACCGTATTTGATGATTACTTCATGCTACCCGATGGCGACCTACGCGATGTCACCCATTTGATCCTGCGTTTAAGAGCATCGGATGATCAATTTTAATTTAATACTTCTCAGGTGAGATGATATTTGGTTCAGGAGGAAGCGTTTATAAAGGATACATTATTGTTAACAATCATCATTCGTAATAAAAAAAATGCCTTTGGAGGAATCTATGAAAAATGTGACCTACGAGACTCCCGCTCTATATGGGGATCACCATGTAATAGAAATTAGACGGATCCTGTTAGAGTTAACCGGAGTCGTTGACGTGTACGCTAGCAGTGCATTTCATATGGTTGAAGTTACATACGATCCAGAAAAGATAAATGATCTAAATATTGCGATGAAATTAGATGAGGCAGGTTATTTAGGTGAGTGGACAGTACCAGTCGAAGCAGGTGCCACTGCCTATCATGCTGAAGCGGGATTAAAGCCATATTTCCGTCATACCGCAGCATATGAACAAACCCATTTAGTGGTGAGCTTTGCACAAAATGTATCCTTCCTCGGACGACCGCTCTGGCCTTGCCCGGGGATGGGTGTTATTTCTAGGCCGGTGGAGGATTAATCAATGGTACTTAAAGGTAAACGGAGTTACGAGGAAAGATCATCTGATCCCGCAGCACAGGAGATGCTCATCCGGGCGGATGAGCTGGGAATCGGTACTGCCTTTAGCCGCGCAGAAAACATGGTCCCCTGTAATATTGGTGGAGCGGGAATGTGCTGTAAACAATGTGGAATGGGTCCTTGCCGGCTGACCAAAGAAGGCCAGGTTGGGGTATGTGGTGCCACGATTGACACAATCCAGGCACGTAATTTAGTGCGGGCAATTGCGGCCGGTTCGGCCGCCCATTCTGATCATGGGCGTGATATGGCATTCACCCTTAAAGCTGTTGCAAATGGTGAAACTGAAGGATATTTAATCCGCGACGTAGCCAAGTTACGCAACATCGCTTCGATATACGGTATCAAAATAGAAGGTCGTTCCCCAAATGAAATCGGCAATGACCTGGCAGATTTGTATATTTCCCAGTATGGTCAGCAAAAAGGTGAGATTGTGTGTATCAAACGGGCACCTGCCAAGCGCCAGAAATTATGGCGTGAACTAGGTGTTATCCCACGCGGAGTCGACCGAGAAGTTGTTGAAGCGTTACATCGTACACATATCGGTGACGACCAGGACGCGATACACATTCTAAAGCATGCTATCCGTACTGGGCTGGCTGATGGTTGGGGTGGCAGTATGATGGCGACGGACATTTCAGATATATTATTTGGCACCCCAGCACCAGTTCTCGGCCAGGCCAACCTGGGCGTGTTGAAAGACGATATGGTCAATGTCGTTGTGCATGGTCATGAGCCCACACTAAGCAACATGATCGTTGCTGCCTCTCAGGATCCTGAAATCATTGAATACGCCAAACAGGCTGGAGCAAAGGGTATCAACCTCTCAGGGATTTGCTGCACCGCCAACGAAATCTTAATGCGCCAGGGTATTCCTGCTGCTGGAAACTTTTTACACCAGGAATTGGCCATATTGACCGGTGCAGTCGAAGCCATGGTTGTCGATGTGCAATGCATCATGCAATCCCTGGTGGCATTAGCCAGTAACTTCCACACCATGATCATCACCACCTCCCCCAAAGTTCAGATCAAGGGTGCAACACACATTGAATTCGATGAGCGCAAAGCTCTTACGATTGCTAAACAGATCTTACGCATCTCGATTGACAACTACAAAAACCGAGGCGAGATTCATATCCCACAAGTGCGGGAGGATCTTATCCCTGGTTTCTCACATGAGTATATTAACTACATGTTAGGCGGTAGCTATCGCGCATCATTCCGACCACTAAACGATGCCATCATGGCGGGTCGGATCCGTGGTGTGGCAGCAATTGTCGGGTGCAATAACCCACGTAGCAAGCAGGATTACCTGCATACCTATGTGACCCAAGAATTGCTAAAGCAAGATGTCCTGGTTGTGGAGACTGGATGTGGTGCTATCGCCTCCGCCAAGTTGGGTCTCTTGTTGGGAGAAGCGGGATTAGACAAGGTGGGTCCAGGTCTGCGAGAAATTTGTGAAACCGTAGGGATTCCCCCCGTTCTCCATATGGGTTCATGTGTTGATAATACCCGTATTCTTACAGTTCTTACCCAGATGGTCGCTGAGGGTGGTCTGGGAGATGATATCGATCAAATCCCAGCCGTAGGGTTGGCGCCTGAGTGGATGAGCGAGAAGGCACTGGCAATTGCTACATATTGTGTAGCTTCAGGTGTCTATGTTATCTTCGGAGGCGCAAGCCCAATCAGTGGTATGCCCGATCGCGTCTCTGACAGTGACATCGTACTAAAATACATCAGCACTGAGGGATGGGAAAAGTTGTATGGTGGAAAGCTGGAATTTATAAATGACACCGATGAGATGATTCGCAGGACTTTGGAGCATATTGATAAGAAACGCGCTGCCCTAGGATTGCCAGTTTACGACCCCGCACGCTTTGGCCGTAGTGGTGACGCGCGTATGCTCGAATTCGAAAAACTGCCTATCGCTGAGCGCCGGCAGAAAATCTACGGCACCGCTGCCGACTAAGCGGTAACAGACAATCCGGAGGACTTATGTCACGATATATTGCTACAAGAGCGATCCGGGGTGCAAACGCCCTGGTTACGGAAGCAGAATTAATGTTGAATAAAGCATTAAAGGAAAAAGGACCAGACACTCCCGTCTCATTCCCGAATACTGCTTACTACATCCCAGTTATTGGTGGGATGACTGGAACTCAGGTTGAAAAACTAAGTCAGCTTGAGCAAGTATTAAATCATGCCCGTGGTTTGCTCCATCCATCTCCATCTGATTCTAAATGGACACCTTATCTTGGAGAGACCCTCGATAGTGGGATGGCAACCCTTTTAGCCGCAGAAACAATAGAAGTGATTCGATTTATATATGGCTTACAGCCTGAACCGATGCCCGGGATAACTCTCGCTGGTGCGACCCAATACGGAGATAAAAATGGCTCTGGGCATCTCAATGGACCAATTGATGATATCCGCCTCCGTTCTTGGGGTATCCAACTGGTTGATGGTCGTATGCCGGGCTTTGCAGCCATTGTTGGTGCAGCTAAATCCAATGAGGTAGCAGTAAAGATCGTACGGGAACTGCAACGACGCAATATCTTGTGCTTCCTTTCTGGAAATGTCAATGGGAGGAGCATTATCCACCAATTGATGGAAGAAGGGGTTGAATTGGGGTACGATACCTATACAGTCCCCTTTGGTACCGACACCATCAGTGCCATCTATGCCCTAGGTTTTGCCACTCGGTCAGCCCTCACCTTTGGTGGTCTTAAAATGGGTCAGGCACGCGAGATCCTTCTTTACAACCGTGAGCGCGTTTTTGCCTTTGTTCTAGCTTTGGGTGAAGTTGACGACCTCAAGTATGCTGCAGCTGCGGGCGCCATCAACTATGGCTTCCCGGTTATTGCTGATACCGTTATCCCCGAAATCCTGCCCACGGGTGTAACCACCTATGAGCATGTGGTAAGTATGCCATTCGAAGAAATCGATGGTAAAGATGACCTTGAGCGGGCTGAACGGATCGTTCAAAAATGCATTGAAGTCCGCGGCGTCAAGCTCAAGATGACTGAAGTACCTATCCCAGTGCCTTATGGCTCAGCCTTTGAG
>Ga0315273_10000475_pt1 | contig 42173 bp, 33 predicted proteins | sample YL17G02_0_MG_FD_205753 | JGI IMG/M metagenome (GOLD analysis project Ga0315273, IMG submission 205753) | Sediment microbial communities from Yellowstone Lake, YNP, Wyoming, USA - YL17G02_0 | ecosystem: Environmental > Aquatic > Freshwater > Lake > Sediment | place: USA: Wyoming | collected...
GTCACGGTGGCGGAGTTGAAAGACTAGTGGCACTGTTTCCGTCCACCTTCATCGACGACCTGCGGACACGCGCGGACATCGTGCAGGTGATCCAGGAACACGTGTCGCTCAAGAAGGCCGGGACCAGTTACAAGGGCCTGTGCCCGTTTCACGGCGAGAAGACGCCATCGTTCCACGTCAATGCCGAGAAGGGGTTCTTCCATTGTTTCGGCTGCGGCGTGGGCGGCGACGTGATCAAGTTCGTGGAGATGCACGAGAAGATCGGGTTTGCCGAGGCCGTTCGCCACCTCGCACGCAAGGTGGGGCTGACGATCCCCGAATCCGGACCCGATGCCAACGAGGCCGATACCCGCGAGCGCGAGGCGCTGCTCAAGGTCCACGAAGTGGCGGCGGCGTACTTCCGCGAGCAACTCGAGGGGCCGGCGGGCGCGCGGGCGCGCCAGCAGCTGACGGCGCGGGGCCTGACACCCGAGACCATTGCGACGCTCGGACATGGCTACGCGAGCTCGGCCAGGGAGGCGCTGAAGAGCCGGCTGCTTGAGCACGGCTTCTCGATTCCCCTGCTGGTCCGATCGGGCCTCGTCGTCGAACGCGACAACGGTGAGATCGTCGATCGGTTCCGCAACCGCCTGATGATCCCGATTGCGCGCGACACGGGTTCGGTGGTGGCGTTTGGCGGACGGGCGATGGACGCCGACCAGGTACCGAAGTACCTAAACTCGCCCGAGACGCCGATCTACACGAAAGGCCGGACGTTGTACGGCCTGAACCACACCAAGCCGCTTCTCAGGACCACCGGATTCGTGGTGCTCGTCGAGGGCTACTTCGATTTTGCGCAGGTGCTTCAGGAATGCCGGCTGCCGGTGGTTGCCTCCTGCGGCACGGCGCTGACGCCGCAGCACGCGCAGGTGCTGAGGCGGTTCGTGTCGAAAGTCGTGCTGAGCTTCGACCCGGATGCCGCCGGGCAGGGCGCCGCGGCGCGGTCGTGCGACATGCTCGTGGCGGAAGGCTTCCAGGTGAATGTCGTGGTCCTGCCGGGCGGGGACGATCCAGACGCGTTCATCCAGAAGCGAGGCGGACGGCAGTACAGCGCGCAACTCCAGCAGTCGAAGCCGTATCTCGAGTACCTGCTCGACCGCACGGTCGCGTCGCACGATCTGCGCAAAGACGACAGCCGCCGGGGGTTCCTGCAGGAGATGCTGGCGGTGGCGGCGCGGATTCCGGACGCGGCCGCCAGGGACCAGTTCGCCGACCGGATTGCTCACCGCGCGCGGATTACAGAATCGGTGGTCCGCGACGAAATCCGCAAAGCGGCGGTCGAGCGCCGTACCTCTGTCGGCACACGCGAGATGCCTTCGCTCGGCCACCTGAAGCCGGCCGAACGGGGCCTGATCTGGGCGCTGCTGAATCAGCCAGACGAGGCGGTCCGCGCGCTGGTCACCCTCGACCTGGAGGATGTGGACGGACTGGCGGCCTCCCCGATCCTGAAGCAGGCCTTGGACTTGGCGCAATCCGAGGCGGACTTCTTACCGGCATCGCTCCTGGAGCGTCTAAGTACTGAAGAGGCCCAGCTGGCGACAGGCATCGCGGCCGAACCACATGCGACCGCCCCGGCACTGGCGTGCGCGCAGGCGCTGCGCCGCCTCCGGTTCGAGCGTCAGAACGCCGCCGTGCAGCGTGAAATCGACCGTCTCCAGGAGTCGGGCGTCGAATCAGATATCGATAGATTGTGGCAGCAGAAGCGTGAACTGATCCAGCGCATCGCCGCGCTGGAAATTACTGGCACCTGACGGGAGGACGCCTTGTCAATCGAGGACAAGTTCGACGAAGTGCAGCAGCTCATCATCATCGGCAAAGAGAAGGGCTACCTGCTCTATGACGAGGTCAACGACCTGCTGCGTGCCGACATCACCTCGGCCGACGATCTGGATGATCTGTTCAGCACGTTCGGCAACGCCGGAATCGAGGTGGTCGACTCCGACCAGAAATTCCGGGAAGAAAAGCCCGACGGGGACGATCTCGAGCTCGACCTGACGCCGGGCGCGCTCGACAAGACCAACGATCCGGTCCGGATGTACCTGCGCGAGATGGGCACCGTGCCGCTCCTCACGCGCGAGGGCGAGGTCGAGATCGCCAAGCGCATCGAACGGGGCAAGCTGGCGGTGATCAAGTCGATCTCGCGCACGCCGACGGTGGCCGCCCGGGTCATCGAGAAGGGTGACAAGCTCAAGCTGGGCGAGCGTACGATTCGCGAGCTGGTGATCTTCAACGACGAGGAGATCACCGACGAGAGGCTCGAGGAGCGCACGCGCGAGGTGCTGCGGCAGACCGATGCCGTCAAGAAGGCGCGCGTGCTGTACGACAAGGCCCAGGGGAAACTCGACGCGACGCTCAAGAAGGACAAGCGCAAGTACCGCCGCGTGCGCTGGAAGGCGATGCGGGCGCGCATCAAGGTCTCGCAGCTCATCCGCGTCATCGAGTTCACCGAGGGCGTCAAGCGCCGGCTGATCGAGGACATCAAGGAAGCCGTCGAGCGCGTCCAGCGCGTCCAGCGGGACGCCGATCAGGTCGACAAGCAGTTGAACGCCAGGAGCCGCAGGGCGCGCCTCAAGGAAGACGACCGCAAGGTCGCCATGGTGAAGCATCGCGAGCTTCGCGGCGAGGTCAAGCGGCTGGCCGACGATCTGGGCGAGACGCCCGTCTACCTGCGCCAGACGCTTGACACGATCCGACGCGGTGAGGCCCAGGCCGAACAGGCCAAGAAGGAGCTGGTCGAGGCCAACCTCCGCCTGGTCGTGTCGATCGCCAAGAAGTACACGAACCGCGGATTGCAGTTTCTGGATCTGATCCAGGAAGGCAACATCGGGCTGATGAAGGCCGTCGACAAGTTCGAGTACCGGCGCGGCTACAAGTTCTCGACCTACGCGACGTGGTGGATCCGCCAGGCCATCACCAGGGCCATTGCCGATCAAGCGCGCACGATCCGCATCCCGGTGCACATGATCGAGACGATCAACAAGCTCATCCGGACGTCGCGGTCGCTCGTGCAGGAACTCGGGCGCGAACCCACCTCCGAGGAAATCGCGCAGCGCATGGACATCCCGGTGTCCAAGGTGCGCAAGGTGCTGAAGATCGCCCAGGAGCCCATCTCGCTCGAGACCCCGATCGGCGAGGAGGAGGATTCGCATCTCGGCGACTTCATCGAGGATCGCAACGTGGTGTCGCCGGCCGAGGCGGTCATCAATCTGAACCTCAAGGAACAGACCGACTCGGTGCTCAAGACGCTCACCCCGCGCGAGGAGAAGGTGATCAAGATGCGGTTCGGCGTCGGCGACGGCTCCGAACACACGCTCGAAGAGGTGGGCCAGAACTTCGCGGTCACCCGCGAGCGCATCCGGCAGATCGAAGCCAAGGCGCTGCGCAAGCTGCGCCACCCGTCTCGCAGCCGGAAACTGCGTGCGTTTCTCGAGGGACGGTCAGAGTAAGCAGTAGACTGTTTCGGGCCCATAGCTCAGTGGTTAGAGCCGCCGGCTCATAACCGGCTTGTCCCAGGTTCGAATCCTGGTGGGCCCACCAGAACCGATATGCATCCTGACCTTGAACGCGTCATCCGTCTTCAGCAACTCGATGACGCGGCCGAACAGGCGCGTCGCACGGTCACCGGCGAACCGGTTCGACAGCACGAACTCGACACCGGGCTGGCTGCCGCGCAGAAGACGCTCGATGACGAGCGTCAGCGCCTCGCAACCAACCAGATCAGCCGGCGCGAGATCGAGAAGGACCTGGCCGAGCAGCAGGGCCGGTTGTCGAAGTTCAAGAACCAGCTGATGGAGGTCAAGACCAACCGCGAATACCAGGCGATGCAGAAGGAGATCGAGTTCGCCCAGCACGAGATCCAGAAACTCGAGGATCGCCTGCTGGACCGGATGATCGAGTTCGACGAGATGACGCGGCAGGTCAAGGTTGCCGAAAAGGCCTTCGGGGAGCAGACGGTCGCCATTGAGGCCGAGCGGAAGGAACTGGCGGCCCACCTCACCGAAGCCCAGGCCGCGATGGTCCGCCTGGCCGCCGACCGCGAGGCGCTGATGGCCCAGATGAGCCGATCGGTGGTCATGATTTTTGAGAAGGTGATGAAGTATCGCGGGATCGCGGCCGTCGCCACGGTGGAGGAGGGGCGGTGCAGCGTGTGCCAGGTGCGCATGCGCCCGCAGGCGTACAACGACCTGCGCCGCAACGAGATGATTTTCCAGTGCGAGAGCTGCCAGCGAATTCTCTACTTCACCGGTCCCCCGCCGGCCCCCAACACCAACGCCCCGCCCGACGCGTCGTAATGATCTTCTTCATTGACGGCGGATCCAGAGGCAATCCCGGCCCCGCCGGCTACGGCGTGCGGATCGTCGATGCCGCGGACCAGCTGGTCGATGAACTGTACGAGTCGATTGGCGTCGCCACCAACAACGTCGCCGAGTACAGCGGCCTGCTGGCGGCGCTGCGTTACGCCGTTGAACACGGCTGCCGGGACATCACCATCAGGTCGGATTCCCTGCTGCTCGTCTGCCAGATGAAAGGCGAGTACCGCGTCAAGAACGCCCGCCTGAAGACGCTGCATGCCGAGGCCCGGCAACTCGCAAGCCGTCTCGGGCGTGTGCGATTCGTGCACGTGAGACGCGAGGAGAACGCAGATGCCGACGCGCTGGCGAACCGGGCGATGGACGAGGGAAAGAAGCCAGAAGCCGGAAGCCAGAAACCACTGGAGGCCGGGGCTTCCCTTCGGCACCGCTCAGGACAGGCGGACCCGGCGGCGACAAGCAAGACGCAAGAGCGCGGAACCTGGCCGCCGACCGGGCGCCTGTTCTGACGTCTTCGGGCCGACACGGGGGTCGGCCCCTACGACTTCAATGCCGGCGTCTTGACGTAGGGGCCGGCCCCTGTGTCGGCCCGGCCCTAATCACTCCCACCATCCGGCCGGCCGCTGGTCCATCGACCCGGTACGAATGGAACACGTCGCGGGCGCAGGATGTACACAGCCGCGCGACGTGCACGTTTTCTGCCGCCAGCCCCGCCAGCACGAGTTGATCCGAGACGACGCTCCACATGTTGAGCCACACAGGGGCACGACCGTCGGGCACGTCCGGTTCCGAACCGGGAACCCCCCGCAGCGCGACGGCGGGCGGCGAGGGTGTGAACCAGCGTTCGATGGCGTCCACCGGGTGGCCGGCCTCGAGATACTGATCCCGCAGTTCGGGGCCGACCCGGTAACAGCACGGTCCGATGCTCGGTCCAACGGCCGCGACAAGATCGGCCGGGTTGGCCGAGAAAGCCGACGCGAGTTCGCGCACGGCGGCGGCGACCACTCCCGATGCCGCACCGCGCCATCCGGCATGAATGGCCGCGGCCGCGCCCGTTCTCTGATCGCCAATCAGCAAGGGAACGCAATCGGCCACCCTCACGCTGAGGGCCACCGCTGCGTTGTCGGTCACCGCGGCATCGGCGGCGCCCCACTCGGCGGTCGACGCGTGTATGGCATCGGTCGTCCTGATGGTCATGACGCCAGCGCCGTGGACCTGGCGGAGCCGGACGATGGCGTGGCGCGGCAGACGAAAGGCCAGCGCGAGGGCGTGCCAGGCATCGCCCATCGCGCCATCGCCGGATGGAATCACGGGCCGGCGCGTCGTGAAACAATGGTGCGCGACGCCAGCCAGCGGTCGGCAGCGCAGAGCCAGGCCCCACGGGTATCGCACCCATTCGAATGCGTCGGAGGTCTGGAGTTCGGGCATACTGAGTCTATGAATATCATCGGCATCGGGATTGACGCCACCGATATTCCTCGCATCGACCAGGCCCTCAAGCGATTTGGCGATCGGTTTGCGCAACGGGTGTTTACCGAGGCCGAAATCGCCTACTGCTCGGCCAAACATCATCCCGCGCCACATTTCGCCGCCCGGTTCGCCGCGAAGGAGGCGACCATGAAGGCCCTCGGCACGGGGTTGTCGCAGGGCGTGACCTGGCGGGATATCGAGGTTGTGCGCGGCGGCGGCCCACCCCGGCTCATCCTGCGTGGCGGCGCCCTTCGGCGATTCGAGCGACTCGGCGGGACGTCTTCCCTGTTGACCATCACGCACGCCGACACCCTCGCGCTGGCGCATGTCCTGCTCATGAAGACCGCGTAGACCCGGCCGATCGACAACCGGCGTTTGCAGGCGCGCGGCCAGCCTCGTGCCGCCCCGCCAGCTCCTCCGCGCACCGCCCCACCCAACTCCTTTCTCTTCCGCGTGTTATGCCGCCCAGGTTCGGTGCGTGAGACACCGGCATCGGGCTTGCCTCTGGTGATGGCGTGACGCGGGCCGGCTTCAACAGTGCCGCTCCTGTGCGCCTGGGGTCAACCGCCCTTTACCGGCCCGCTCACTTTCAATGCAGCAGCCACCTGGCGCCCGGGCACACGACGGCCGAACGCGGAGTTCATGATGATCGTCAAGTTCTCGCCCAACGACAAGGGCAATCCTCCCGGCAAGCTCGCAGAAGCCGAGTTGCATTTTGGCGAGGGCAGCCTCGATGGAATGAAGCTGATTGGCTTTGGCATCTGGGAGCGGCGCAACGGCGGCGGCCGAAACGTCACGTTTCCGGCGCGCCAGTACTCCGTGAATGGCGAGCGGCGCAGCTTTGCCCTGCTCAGACCGGTCGCCGACGCGGCCAGCCAGGAGCGTCTGCGCGAGGTCATCCTGCAGGCGTACACCGAGTACGAGTCGCAGTTGGCGATGGCGGAGTAGGGGCGACGGGCGACGGCTGCCGGACCGAACTACCGGCTCGAACCCCCGGCCGACATCGAACGGACGACGATGCCGCCGTTCGGGTGGACGATGGCCGAATCGATGGGCTCGCCGTTCCGGAACTTGGCTCGGGCCAACGGGTCGTAGAAACGGACGACCACGTTCTGGCGCAGGTCCGCGAGTGCCGGCCAATCCAGGCGGCCCAGCGGGCTCGCGGCCGAAAACCGCTCTCGAAAGGCGTCTTCCTCCTGTATCTCGAGGGCGAAATAGGGGTGGTACCCGGCCCGTCGGAGATGGTCCACCGTGCGATCCAGCCAAGCTGGATCGAGCCAGTCCCAGCGGAGCGTGAGACTGCCGCCGTAGAAACGCAGGCTTCCGGAGTGCTGCACGCAGATGAACACCGATCGAAGCGGCAGATGCTCGGCGGCATAGCGCCCGGCTCTCACGTAGCGCTGCTCGCCCTCACGGAGGGAAAACGCCAGGCCCTCGCGCGCGGTCTGCACGTAGATCGATGCCAGCGCGAGAATCAGCACCACCGTGACCGGCGCTCGCCAGTGTACGGCCAGCGCTCCGATGGCGCGGCATGCGACCCAGGCCGCCAGTGCCAGCAGGACGGGCAAGGCGGGCAGCAGAAAGCGGAGGTACCACCACGCGTCAAAGGGAAAGTACCCGAGGTAGCAGCCGATCACGACGGCGGCGAACCCTGTCGCCCACAGCACGCGGCCGACAGCAGGAAGGTTGTTCTCCGTGTTCGAGCGGCGGCCGCGATGTGCCAGCCACGCAAGAAGCGGTGCCCCGAGCGCCAGGTAGACAAACGGCGTCTGCGTCTGCCACAGCCAGACGGGATAGCGCGCCAGGTTGCCGGAAATGTACTGGAGGCCGAAGAGATCTCGTGCCGCCCCATAGCCGGACATCAGCGGGTCGCCGTAGATTGTGTAACTGAGCGTCAACACAGACGCGAACGCCAGCGCGAACGGCACACCAAATTCCAGTACGGCTCTCGCGGCGGCACTGCGGGTTCGCGCCCGCACGTACGCCTCGTAGGCGACCCATGGCACGACGCACAGGCCCAGCGGCGTCAGATTGGGTCGGGTCAGCAGCGCAAGTCCCGCGCACACGCCAGCTCCAAGGAACCGCCCCCGGATCATCAAGGCGAGCGACGTGACCCACCAGGCCGTCACCGGTACATCGCTCATCGGCTGGAACAGCTGGAACAGGAACACCGGGCTCGCGGCCAGCAGGATCGCCGCCATCGCGCCTGGCACTGGCCCAACCGCTGCGCGAGCCCAGTGGTAGGCCGACCACACGGCGAGCGCGCCCAGAAGCGGCACAACCCAGAAGACCGCGTCGGGGCCGAAGCACCTGACAAAAACCGCCATCACCAGGGGCAGCCCTGGCGGGTACGTCGGCACGCTGAGGCCAGGAACAAGCGCGGGCCGATAGCCGAGCGGCGAAAACGTCCAGTCGGCAGCCGGCCACGGCGACTCGAGGGCCATCGGATTGGGCGTCGAGATATCGCCTCTGGCCCACAGCAGCGCCTGGCTCACGTACCCATAGGAATCCGCGCTGCCGGCGACAAAATCTCCCCACGCGAAGCCGACGATCAGAATGGTGAAGGCGGCCGAGGCGGCCAGCCAGGTCGCCACCCGGTCACGGCGATCCCACGCGGCGCTGAGCGCCGGCCGGAAGTACGAGGGGGCGTCCAGCCACGCGGCAAGGACCGCAGACACCAGCGCCACCGCCACCGCCACCCAGGGCCGATGCGACCGGACCAGCACCGAACCCACGGTGAACGAGAAGCCTCCGGCGGCCACGGCCGCGATGGCCACGATCGCCGACGCTGCGGACACAGTCAGCAGGAAGAACCGGGCCACACTGGACCCGGAATGTTGTCCACGGCCCATCGGAAGGTCCAGAAGGTCTCAGGACACAATTGGCGGCAGGCCAGTGTTCCCGGCTGCGCGCTTCGGCGACAACGTTACCTCGGCGCGCTGGCCTCTTTCGAACTCCGCCCTGTAGAACGACGCCTTCACACCGCCGTCGATGATATCCCACGGAAGCACTTTGTCGCGGCTCCGGTCGCGGAACACGTAGAAGTCGGCATCGACACCCGTCTCGGCCAGCGCGGCACGCCACTGGCCGCCATTGCGTTCGGCGGCGGCAATCACAGGGGCCACCCGCCGGTCGCCCAGCGACAAGAGCGCCTGGTAGAAGGAGTGGCGCTCCGATTTGAGGGAGAAGTACACGTTGTCGAGATCGGCCACGAGCGCTCGCAACCGCTTGAGCTTCCGTTCGACGAGCTTCGGATCGTCCATCGGGAGCCACTGGTACGCCGTCCCCGGCTTCGGGACGAGCGGGTTCACGCTCGCGCTGATTCGGCCGACCCGGCCGCGCCGGCGCGCGTGCGTCATCATGGTCTCGCGAATCCTCGCCGTCAGATCGCGAATGGCCACGAGGTCGTCGTCTTCTTCAGTCGGCAGCCCGATCATGTAGTACAGCTTCAGGTTTTCGATCCCGCTTCCGAAGATCTGGTCTGCCCTCTCCAGAATCTCCTCGTTGGTCATCGTCTTGTTGATCACGCGCCGGAGGCGATCGGACCCGGTTTCTGGCGCGATCGTGAGCGAGCGTTCCCCGCTTTGCTGCAGCAGGCGGATGATGGGTTCGGTCAGATCGTCGAGCCGGAGCGAGGCGGGACTGATGGCGTATCCCATCTCGACCAGGCGCGCCAGCAGGCGCTCTATCTCCGGATGATCGCAGAGCGCGATGGACACGAGGCCGATCCGGCGGGCGTGGGGACGAGCCGCCTCGGCAATCTCGATGATCCGATCCGCCGGAAATGCGCGCACGGGCAGGTAGTTGTAGCCGGCCCAGCAGAACCGGCAGAGCTTGGCGCAGCCCCTGACAACCTCCACCAGCAGACGCGACCCGAACTCGGTGTCCGGTGTAAAGATGCTTGTCGCTGGCGGATCCACTGCGGTTGTCGTCGCCAGGGCGGCTTTTCGGACAGGGACAGGCGCGTGGCTGTCTGCCAGAGGCACGAACGCCTCGATCGTGCCGTGTGGCTCGTAGCGGACCTCGTAGAGCGACGGCACGTAGAACCCGCGCTGCTGCGCGAGCGTGCGGAGTTGCGCGGCCCGATCACCCCCCGACCGCAGGTGATCGACCAGGGCGGGCACCAGCGCCTCGCCTTCGCCTGCCGCGATGACATCGGCGAACGGCGCGAGCGGTTCCGGATTGACGAACGTGACGGCGCCGCCGACGACGACAAGCGGATGGCGCGCGTGGCGATCCGCGGCATAGATGGGCAACCCGGCCAGCCGCAGCATCGACACGACGTTCGTGTAGTCCCATTCGAACGAGACAGAGAATGCCAGCACATCCATGTCGCCGACAGGCGTTTGCGACTCGATCGTGATGAGCGAGCCCGGCGACCCCAGCGCGCGGGCCAGCTCCTGCTTCGGGGGCAGAAACACACGTTCACACACGACATCGTCGTGGGTATTGAACAGCCGGTAGACCGACTGGAAGCCCAGGTTCGACATGCCGACGAAATACGAGTTCGGAAACGCGAGCGCCACGCGCAGCCTGTCGTGATGGGGCTTGCGTACGAATCCGACCTCGCGCGCGAGGGTCTCCCGTGCCTGTTCCCGATGTGATGGCTGACGCATGCGTTTCCGCAGGGTTGACGGGTCCGTACAATCGACGAGCCCCGCTCGTCCTGAACCTCGCGCTCAGGCGGCGGCGCTCGAAGATGCCGTGGTTGTACTCAGTGTACCACGCGCCCGCCGACGCGATGGCGGCAGGCAGCTCGTTCGACGGCTCGACCGACAACCTGGATCGTCCTATGCCTGCTTCAATCGCCGCAGAAACGCCGGCACGTCGATGGCCGCGGCATCTGCGTCGGCGTCCGCGCCGACCGGCGTTGCGAACGTCGACGGATCGGTCGCCGGGGTGGCCGACACGAACATGCCCACTGCGTGGCGGCGAGTCAGCGACAGGCTCGGCGCCGCCATTTCCGAACCGGGCTGCCGATGCTGCAACCAGCTGGTGTAATGCGTCAGGTCGACCGGTGTCTGCGCCAGATTGCCAGGCACAACCAGGCGTGATCCGTCCCGATCGAACCCAGTGGCAATCACCGTGATCTTCACCCGTCCGTTGAGCGCCGGGTCGATCACGGCGCCGAAGATGATGTTGGCGTCCTCGTGCGCGGCTTCCTGCACGATCAGGTTTGCATCGTTCACCTCGGCCAGCGACAGGTCGGTGCCGCCGGTGACATTGATGATCACGCCCCTGGCGCCCTCGATCGAGGCGTCCTCGAGCAGCGGACTCGAGATCGCCGTCCTTGCCGCGTCAACCGCGCGCGTGTCGCCTTCGCCGATGCCTGTGCCCATCACCGCCACGCCCATGCCGGTCAGGATGGTCTTGACATCCGCGAAATCGAGGTTGATCAGGCCTGGCACAAGGATCAGGTCCGAGATCCCCTGGATGGCCTGCCTGAGCACGTCGTCGGCCGTGGCAAAAGCATCCACGAGCGGCTGGTGGCGCGCGATGGTCGCCAGCAGTCGTTCGTTGGGAATGGTGATGATGCTGTCGACCCGCTCGCGCAGTTCGGCCAGGCCGATTTCGGCCTGCGTCGATCGTTTGCGTCCTTCGAACTTGAATGGACGTGTGACGACAGCGATGGTCAGCGCGCCCAGTTCGGCGGCCAGGGCGGCAATCACCGGGGCGCCGCCCGTGCCGGTGCCGCCGCCAAGCCCAGTCGTCACAAACACGAGGTCGGCGCCGTCGAGGGCCTGGATGATCTTTTCGGTATCCTCGAGTGCGGCCTGCCTCCCGACGTTCGGATCGGCTCCGGCGCCCAACCCCTTGGTCAGCCTCTCGCCCAGCTGGATCCTGATCGGTGCAGGGCTCTGCCGCAGCGCCTGCAGGTCGGTGTTGGCCACGATGAACTCGACACCCGGGAAGCCCTCGCGAACCATTCGGTTGACGGCATTGCTCCCTCCGCCCCCGACGCCGATGACCTTGATGCGGGCGCCCTTGTGCTGCGTGTCATCGATGGTCAGTCGCAACGGCGCCTCCTGACGGCGCGCGTCGGTGGTTGGGGTGGTTTCGTTCGGGTTCGACATCAACGGCCTCCACTGCTCGTGTGCATCGTGATCGCGGGCTCCGGTTGGCTACCCGCGTGTGTCATCCATGAAGAAGAACTGCTTGAACACCCCGATCAGGCTGCTGGTCAGCCGGCCGAACGAGGATGCTCCGGTGTGCTCCAATGCCTGCACCCGCTGCTGGCGCGCGCGCAGCAGCAACCCGACGGCGGTGGCAAACGACGGGTCCCCGATGTGGTCCGCCAGTCCGCCGACAACGCCGGTCGGCACTCCGCGCCGCACGGGCAGATCGAAGATCTGTTCGGCGATCTCAGGCATGCCGTTGAGGTTGGCCGCGCCGCCGGTGAGGACGATGCCCGAATTCAGCAGTCGCTCGTAGCCGGCGCGGTGGATCTCGTCCCACACCAGGTGGAACATCTCTTCCGCCCTCGGCTGCACGACTTCCGAGAGAATGCGCCGTGCGAGCGTTCGCGCGGGCCGCCCGCCGACACTGGCGACCTCCATCACTTCGTCATCGCCGACCATGGACGAAAGCGCGCATCCGCACTTCCGCTTCAGCTTCTCCGCCTCCGGGATCGGCATGCGCAGCCCGACGGCGATGTCGTTGGTGAAGTGGTCGCCGCCGATCGGCACGACCGCGGTGTGCCACAGGCAGCCGCGTTCGAAGATGGCGATGTCCGTCGTGCCACCGCCGATATCCACGACCGCCACGCCCAGTTCCTTCTCATCCTGGCTCAGCACGGCGTCGCTGGCGGCGAGCTGTTCGAGAACGGATTCCTTGACGCTGACACCCGCGCGATTGACGCACGCCACGAGGTTCTGGGTCGTCGTGGTGCCGCCGGTCACGATGTGGACATTGACCTCGAGTCGCGACCCCGTCATCCCCACCGGATCGTTGATGCTGTCCTCTTCGTCAACCACGAAATCCTGGGGCAGGACGTGGAGGATCTCGCGTCCGCTGGGCAGGCTGACGGCGCGAGCCGCCTCGATCGCCCGCCGCACGTCGTCGCGCGTGATTTCCCGGTTCTTGCCCGCCACCGCCACGACGCCCCGGCTGTTGAAGCCCTTGATGTGGGTGCCCGACAGGCCGAGGTAGATGTTGTCGATCTCGATCCCGGCCGTCAGTTCGGCTTCGTCGATGGCCTTTCGAATCGACTCCACGGCCGCCTCGACGTTGACCACCGCGCCTCGCCGGATGCCCTGCGAGTCGGCGACACCGAGGCCAATGATGCCGATGTCGCGACCGTCAAGGCACTCGCCGACGATGGCCGCCACTTTCGAGGTGCCAATGTCGAGCCCGACCAGATGCCGTTCTTTTCGTCCCACTCGTCCTCCGCCGCTATGGCTGGTGCCGCTCGCCTGGATCGCGCGAGGGTGGTGTGGTCGCCGGCCTGGCGGCCGCGCCGGTCGTCCCGCGCGCAGGGCCGACATAGACGTGGTCGCCAAAGCGAAGATCCACGTAGTCAATCTCCGGCACACGCTGGCGCAGCGTGGCCTGCAGATCCGCGTACAACTGCAGGCGTTCGGCGAACTGCGTGTCGCCGAGACGGATGACGGCCGACTCGCCGTCGAGAATCACGTGCACATCGTGCGCGTCGCTGACATCGATCTGCGACACCCGCCGCGCCAGCGCCGGCCTGGTCCGAAGATCCGCCATGAGGCGGCCGACCGTCTGCGCGCGCGACTGGTCGACCCGCGGCCTGGGCGAAGCCGCGTCGCCGACGAGCCCATCGATGATCGGCAGGTCGAGGTCCGCGTAGCGGGGACCGAATTCATCGATCGTGCCGGCCCCGTCCACCAGGTGAAGTTCGTGGCCAATCCGCGCAAGGCCCAGCGGTTTGCGCTCACGAATCTCGACCTCGATGGTCGCGGGCAGCCGCCGGCGCAGGGTCGCGTCGGCGACCCACGGTGAGGCCAGCACCCGCGAGCGCCAGTGTTCGAGGTCGGTGGCCAGCAGGCTGTCGCCCTTGAGACCCTCGAGCAGCGCGTAGATCTCGCTGGCCGGCACGCGGTGGTTGCCCGTCACGCTGATGTCCTGGACCCGCAGCCATCGCAGATCGGCGGCGGCGCGGGCGGACCAGTAGCCGCCGTAGATGAGCACACCGGCGACGACCAGGATCCGCGCGATGCGCACGACGGGCCGGGCGCGGAGACGCCGCCGCCGCGGCGTGTGAATCTGGCTGCGAAGGAAGCGCTTGTCGGATGGTAAGGTGATTGCCATCTCAGCCTCGCCCTCCTTCCGTCGGCCGGAGTCGGGCGAGCAGGCGATCGCCAATGCTGCTGATGGAGCCGGCCCCGAGCGTGAAGACGGCGTCGCCCGGGCGAACCAGCGACAGCACCATCGGCACCACGGCGTCGAGCGCCTTTACGAGGTGAACGGGCCGAAGCCGCCCGGCGTTCATCGCCGCCGCGAGCGCCTCGACGGTCACGCCGGGGATCGGGTCCTCGCCGGCGGCGTAAATGTCGGTGAGCACCACCTCGTCGGCCTGTCGCAGGGCGGTGCCGAACCGATCGAGCAACTGCGCCGTGCGGGTGTACCGGTGGGGCTGAAACACCGCGATGATCCTCCGCCCCAGCGTCGCGCGGGCCGCCTCCATCACGGCGGCCAGCTCGGTCGGATGGTGGGCGTAGTCGTCGACCACGAGCACGCCGGCCGCCTCTCCCCGCCGCTGGAACCGGCGATCGGCGCCCTTGAACGACGCGAGTGCCTCGGCGATGACCGCCAGGGGCACCCCGACCTCCAGCCCGGCGGCGACCGCCGCCAGCGCGTTCTGCAGATTGTGGCGTCCCGGCGCCTGCAGCCGCAGCTCGCAGGTCCCGGTGCCGGAACCCGCGTCGTGCCCCAACGCGGCCAGCACGCCCTCGCCCGCCTCGACGCGGCAGATCCACAACTCCTGTTCCTGCCGCACGTCGCATCCGCGCACGTCCGCAGTGATGGTCTCGAGGCCGTAGGTGATCACCCGGCGCGTCATGCGCGGCAGCAGGGCCTGCACGTGGACATCGTCTGCGCAGGCGATGATCGCGCCGTAGAACGGGACCTTGTTGGCGAAGTCGAGAAACGCCCCGCACAGGTCATCGAAGTCGCGGTAGGCCTCGAGGTGCTCGTGATCGATGTTGGTGATGACGGCCACGGTCGGCGACAGCCGGAGAAACGACCGGTCGGATTCGTCGGCTTCGACCACCATGTACTGTCCGTGCCCGAGACGGGCGTTGCTGCCAAACGCGCTGAGCTTGCCGCCGATGACGGCGGTGGGATCGAGGCCCGCGCGCTCGAGCACGACGGCAATCATCGACGTGGTCGTGGTCTTGCCATGCGCGCCGCCCACCGCGATGCCAGTTCGGAGCCGCATCAGTTCGGCCAGCATCTCCGCCCGGGGAATGACCGGAATCCTCCGCCGGCGCGCTTCGACGACCTCGGGATTGTCCGGGCGCACCGCCGACGAGAAGACGACCACGTCGGCCGCGCCCACGTGTCCGGCCGCGTGGCCGATGGCGACACGCACGCCGAGCGTCTGCAGGCGCGCGGTGACCTCGCTCGACGTTCGGTCGGATCCGGACACGGCATAGCCGAGATTGGCCAGCAACTCGGCAATGCCGCTCATGCCGATGCCGCCAATCCCGACGAAGTGCACGCGCCTGGTCCGTCCCAACATCGTCACGTCCTATCCTTCGGCCGACGCCTGTTGAGAGATGTTCAGGAGCACGCCCATGCCCGCCAGGCTCACGATGAGCGACGAGCCGCCGGCGCTCACAAACGGCAGCGGAATCCCTTTGTTCGGCATCATGCTCAGCACGACGCTGATGTGGATGAACGCCTGCACCGCGATCATTGCGGTGAGGCCGAGCGCCAGCAGCGAACCGAACGCATCGGGCGCACGCGACACCACGCGCAGACCCCGCCACGTGAGGATGCCGAAGCACGCCAGCATGAGCGTGGCCCCAATCAGCCCGAGTTCCTCCGCCGTCACGGCATAGATGAAATCCGAGGAAGCATACGGCAGGTAAGCCAGCTTCTGGATGCTCCCGCCGAGTCCCCGGCCCGTCACGCCGCCGGTGCCGACGGCGATGAGCGACTGCAGGGGTTGGTAGCCCAGGCCCAGCGGGTCCTGTTCGGGATTCAGGAATATCAGGAACCGGTTGACCCGATAGGGCTCCAGGAGCCCGACGGTCACCAGCAGCGGAACCGTCACCGCGCCGACGAGCAGGAGATGGCGGAGCGGCAGACCGGCCGCGAACACCATCACGGCCACCACCGCCAGCACCGCCACGGCGGTGCCGTAGTCCGGTTGGTAGTAGATGAGCGCAAACACGACGGCCAGCACGACGGCAATCGGTCCGAGGGCGTAGCGCAGTTCCTTGATCCGATCCATCCTCTGCTCGAGTACCGCCGCTGCGAAGATGATCATCGTGATCTTGGCGAATTCGGACGGCTGGATGCTGACACCGGCCAGGAGTAACCATCGGTGGGTCTTGTTGATTCTCGGGCCGAAGACGAGCACGGCCGCAAGCGCGACAATCGTGAAGGCCAACATGGCCCAGATGAACGTCGGCAGCCGGTAGGCGTGGTAGTCGAACTTCATGGCGACGGCCATGACCGCGAGGCCGAACACGGTGAACAGGAGCTGTTTGGTCAACGGGTCCAACTGGCCGCCGCTCTGCGGCGTCAGCGTGTTCGACGCGCTGTACACCATGACCAGGCCGGAGAAGGTCAGGACAATCGTGGTGTAGAACAGCATGCGATCGGACTTCAACTTTCGCGCCATGAACCTCGCCTCACCCTAAAGTTCGCCAACGCTCCCACCGACATCACGAGCGGCACCAATCACCCGGGGCCCTGGTTCCCGGGTGTCGGGCCGTCAGCAGTCATCAGCCAGCCAACGGGAAGGAACACCAGCTACCCGCGCCGGGGCGGCGCGGGGTCCCAGCAGCCAGGTCCCTCCCTCGTTCAGCCGACTGACGACTGCTCACGGCCCGACATGGAGCAGCCCCGTCCCGTCACACCCCGTGCAGACGCGCGACCTCGGCCTTGAAGGCCCGGCCCCGTTCCGCGTAGTCGACAAACATGTCAAAACTGGCGCACGCCGGCGCCAGCAGTACGGTCCCACCGCTCTTTCCCGCCGTCCTGGCCGCATCTACAGCCTCGGCCATCGAGGCCGCCTCGATGACGGTGACCGCGGCGCCGAGTGCTTCGCGGATGAGCGGTCTCGCTTCGCCAATCGCCACGACGGTCGCGCGGCGCGCGACGAGCGCATCGCGAAGGCTCCCGAAGTCGCCGCCCTTGAAGCGGCCGCCCATCACCACGACCAGATCGGCGCCGAATGTGTCGATGGCGTGCCGGGCCGCGTCGATGTTGGTGGCCTTGGAGTCGTTGACGTAGCGCACGCCATCGATGTCGTCGACCCATTCCATGGCGTGCTCGAGGCCGCGGAACCCCGATACCGCCGCCGCGATGTGTCCGGGCCGAGCGCCCGCCAGTCGCGTGATCGCCGCCGCCGCGAGCACGTCGGCCATCAGGTGCGGTCCCATCAACCGCACGTCCGATGTCCGAACCAGTGGCGTGTCGCCTTCGTCTCCGCGTTCGACCACGCAGCCGTCGGCAACCGTGATGTCAACGTTCGCGCCGCCTCGCAGGGCGAACTGCCGCCGACGCGCACGTCCGCGCCGAGCCAGTTCCAGCGTCTGCGGATCGTCCGCGTTCACTACAGCCCAGTCCTCCTCGGTCTGCCGCGCAAAGATCCGCGCCTTGGTGTCGGTGTACTCCTGGTAGCTCGCGTGCCGGTCGAGGTGATCGGCCGTCAGGTTGAGCAGCGCGGCAATCCATGGATGGAACGTGTCGACCGTCTCCAGCTGGAAGCTGCTGACCTCCACGACATGGATGGAGTCCGGCGTCGACGCACCCACCTGTCCCGACAGCGGCGCACCGATGTTCCCGCCGACCAGCACGTGACATCCGGCGTGCTCGAGGATCTTCCCGGTCAACGCGGTCGTCGTCGACTTGCCTTTGGTGCCGGTAATCGCGATGACCCGCCCCCGGAGCCACCGGAACGCCAATTCGACCTCACCCATGATCGGCACGCCCCGCTCGCGGGCCGCCACGATTGCCTCCTGGGAATGCGGCACGCCTGGACTGACGACGATGAGGTCGGCCGACGTGAACAGTTCGACCGGATGCGATCCCAGCACGAGCCGCACGCCCGCGCCGGCCAGGGCGGAGGCCTCCTCGATCGTGCCGCGCAGATCGGTGAGCGTGACCGACGCGCCGCGTTCGACCAGCAGGCGCGCGGCGGACGCGCCGCTGCGGGCGCCTCCCACCACGACCGCCTGTTGTCCACGCACGCTGAACTCGCTCATGTCCATCCGTCCTCGATACACGTCGGTGCCGGCCAAGGCTCTTCGAACCCGTCATTCCGGCGACGAATATTTGCTTCAGTCGGCCAGATGAAACCCCTGGACGTTGCCTAGTTCACCGTTTCCTGGCGCTGATCTCTCACCAGATCCGCGACCACATCCATCCGGACGCCCCGCGACCCCTTGACCAGCACGAGGTCGCCCGGTCGCAGCACACCGGACACCACGTCGGCGGCGTCACGGCTGGTCGCCACGTGAGTCACGTCGGCGGCTTCAAGTCCCGCCTCCACGGCCGCATCGGCCATCGCGCGCGCGGCTGGCCCGCCCACGGTGACAAGCCGGGAGACGCCGGCCCGCGCGGCAGACCGCCCGCATTCCTGGTGCCACCTCATCCCCTGCTCCCCGAGTTCGAGCATCTCGCCGAGCACGGCCACCCGTCTGGCGAAACGGTGCTCACTGGCCATCACATCGAGCATCCGCTGCAGGGCGCGCGGATTCGAGTTGTACGAGTCGTCGACAAGCGCGATGCCGTCACCGAGCCGCCACACTTCGCCCCGGCGCGGCGCCGGCTTCAGCCTGGATGCCCGATCCGCCACGACGTCGAGCGGCACGCCGAACTGCAGCGCCACGGCAGTGCCGGCCAGGACGTTGGAGAGATGGCCTCGCCCGAGCAGGGGAATCGTGAAGACGGCCTTGCCCGCCGGCGTCGCGACCCGGGCCGTCGTCCCCGAAATGCCGGCATCCACCACGTCGGTGGCCATCACGTCCGCCTGCGCATCCACTCCAAACGTGACGACCCGCGCCGCCGACGCCTGCACGCGCGCCATCACCCGCGCGTCCGCGGCGTTGGCGATGACGACGGTGTCAATGTCGGAGCCCTCGAGAATCTCGGCCTTCGCGTCGGCGATGGCCTCGATCGAAGTGAAGAACTCGGCATGGACTTCGGCCACGTTGGTCCAGACGCGGACGTCGGGTTCGGCCAGCCCGGTGAGCAGCCTGATTTCGCCCGCGTGGTTCATGCCCATTTCGAGGACGGCGACATCGGGGCCGTGCCGAAGTTCGAGCAGGGACAACGGAAGACCGATGTGATTGTTGAGATTCCCGTGCGTGCAGAACACCCGATAGCGGGTTTCGAGAAACGCCGCCGCGATGTCCTTGGTGGTCGTCTTCCCCGCACTGCCCGTCACAGCAACAACCCGTGAGCCCGACTCGCGGCGGATGGCGCGGGCCAGAGCCTGCAGCGCCCGCGTCGTATCGGTCACGTGGATCACCACGGCCCCGGCCGCCGCCTCTCGCGACACCGACGAGGTGTCGGACACCACGAATCCCCTGGCCCCGGCCGACCCGGCCGCGTCGACGAATCGATGGCCGTCGAGCCGATCCCCCACGATCGCGAAGAAGAGATCGCCAGGCCGGAGCGTGCGCGAGTCGATCGAAAACCCGCCGACCAGCGAACCGGCAGGGCCCGACACGAGCGCTCCGGACATGGCGCGCGCGATCGACGCGGTGGTCAGATCGACGCGGCTGGCGCCGACCTGCACGATGCCGGATGGCCCGAATCCGGTCGTGGTCATGACGCCCGCCCCAGAAGCCGGTCCCGCAGGACTTCCTGCGCGACAGCGACATCGTCGAACGGGAACTCCCGATCGCGAAGGACCTGGGTCTTCTCATGGCCCTTCCCGGCGATGACGACCACGTCACCGGAGCCGGCATCGCGCACGGCGCGGGCGATCGCCTCGCGCCGGTCGGCGATGCGGATCCACGGCGTCGCCGCTCGCCCCGTGCCATTCGCGGCCACTCCAGATGCCTGACGCGCCCGTTCGGCGGCGGGCGCGATACCGCGCTCGATCTCGTCGATGATCGCCTCGGGATCTTCCGATCGCGGATTGTCGGAGGTGATCACGACGAGGTCGCTCAGCCGGGCGGCCACCGCTCCCATCAGCGAGCGCTTGGTGCGATCGCGGTCGCCTCCACATCCGAACACGGTGATCATCCTGGCCTTGGCGAGCGGGCGAACGGCTTCGAGCAGGTTCTTGAGCGCATCGTCGGTGTGGGCGTAATCGACAATGACGGCCACGTCGTCGTCAGGCGAGCTCACGATCTGGAACCGGCCCGGCACGGCCGTCACAGCGGCCAGACCCGTTTCGATCGCGGAGACCGGCAGCCCCAGAGCCACCCCGGTGGCCGCGGCCGCGAGCAGGTTGTAGAGGTTGAACCGGCCGGCGAGCCGCGAATTGACGCGCAGGGTGCCGACCGGCGTGCGCGCGTCGAAGGACAACCCCATCAGTGACGAAGGCAGCGACGCGGGCATGACATCGGCGTCGCGATCCACGGCGAAAGTGACGGCCGGCGATCGGCGGTCGGCCAGCGACGCCACGCGCGGATCATCGATATTCAGGACGGCTGGTGCACCGGCCGGCAGCATCTCGAAGAGCCGGCGCTTCGCCGCGAAGTACGTGTCCATGTCGTGGTGGTAGTCGAGGTGGTCGCGCGTGAGGTTGGTAAACACGCCGGCGGCGAACCGTGTGTCGTCGACGCGCCGCAGGGCGAGCGCGTGGGACGACACTTCCATCGCGCACGCGCGGCAGCCCGCGTCAACCATCTCGCGGAGCATGCGCTGGAGGTCGATCGCCTCCGGCGTCGTGCGCGACGCCTCGCGCATGTGCTGGCCTACCCGGTACTGCACGGTGCCCATCAACCCGCACGGGAGACCGGCCGCTTCCAGCACTTCGCGCACGAGGTACGCCGTCGTGGTCTTGCCATTGGTGCCGGTGATGCCCACAATCAACATGGCGCGGCTCGGATGCTCGAACAACGTCGAGGCCAGCACCGCCATGGCGAGCCGACCATCCCGCACCTGCACCCAGGGCACCGACACCTGCGGCGGCCTCTCCTGCTCCGAGACGACGGCGAGCGCACCCTTCGCGACAGCCTGCGGGGCAAAGGCCGCGCCATCGGCGTGTTCCCCGCGCACGCCCATGAACACGGCGCCCGGCCTCACTCTCCGTGAGTCGTACTCGAGAGCGGTCACCTGGCGTCCGGCGAACTGGTCCGTGCCCGGCGGAATGCCCGGCTTGACCGTGAGGCCGCGCGCGTCGAGCGCACCTATGAGTTCGCGAAGCGTCATTGCGGCGACGACAACGGTGGCGGAACCATGACGCGGTCGAGCCACAGCCGGCAGGCGGTGCCGGGCTCGAGTGGTGTGCCGGGGGCCGGATCCTGATCGATGACCACGCCATCGCCGGTCATGCGCGGAACCAGGCCGCGACGCGCGAGCCGCTGGATGGCTTCCCTGGCACCCAGTCCTCTCACGTCGGGCACGGACGGCGAGCCCGTGACCACATCGAGGCGCGACCCGGACGCGCGGCCCGCGATGGGCATCATCGTCGGCGCCGGTTCGGCTGCCGATGCGGTAACGACGACGGGCGGCACGGGATTGACCGTCTGCGGTACAGCCAGAATCCGCAGCGCGGCCTCGGCGATCCGCCTGAACACGGGCGCGGCGACCACGCCCCCGTAGATCTCGCGCGGGCCGCGGCGCGGAGTATCGATGACAACGATGACGGTGAAGGCTGGCTGTCGCGACGGCACAAATCCGACAAACGACGCGTGGTAGTCCGTCTCGGAATACCGCCCGCCAGCATTCTTGCGGGCCGTGCCGGTCTTGCCGGCGACCGTGTACCCGGAAACGGCGGCCAACGTCCCTGTGCCGCGCACCACCACTTGTTCCATGATCGCGGTGAGTTCGGCCGAGGTTTCCGGCGCGATCGCGCGGCGCAACTCGCGCGGCGTCGTTTCGACTCGCGACGAACCGCGCCCCACGGCGCGGACCAGCCGAGGCTGCACGAGCAGGCCACCGTTGGCGATCGACGACACGGCTGCGGCCATCTGGAGCGGCGACACTGCCACCTCGTACCCCATCGACACCGAGGCCAGGGTGCTGTCACTCCAATGCCCGGGGTCCCATACGATGCCGCGCGTTTCTCCGCGTACTTCGGGGCACGTGCGCTCGCCGAAGCCAAATCGCTTGATGTACCGGCCGAGCCGCTCGGCGCCGAGACGCAACCCGATCTTGATCGCCCCCACGTTGCTCGAGTTGACGATGACGTCGGTGAAGCTGAGCACCCCGTGCACGTGGTCGTCCTTGATTTCCCGCCCCCCGAAGTGGATGGCGCCGGCGCTGACATCGATCGGTTCGTCGGTGCGGAAGGCCTGCTCTTCGATGGCCGCCGACGCGGTCACGAGCTTGAACGTGGACCCGGGCTCGTAGAAATCCTGGACGCCGCGGTTGCGGCGGTTTTCCTCCGGCGAGTCGTTGTAGCCGTTCGGGTTGTACGTCGGGTAGTTGGCCAGTGCGAGAATCTCGCCGTTCCGCGGGTCCATGACGATCACCGTCCCGCCGGCGGCGCGATGGTAGACGACGGCGTCGCGCAGTTCTCGCTCGACGACGTGCTGCAACCTCCGATCGATCGTCAGTTCGACAGCCGCGCCGTCGGTGGGCGCGCGCAGGACGCGCCTGGCGAACACGTTGTGGTTGACGCCGGCCGCCGCCAGCTCCAGCACGGAGCCCTTTTGTCCGGCGATCATCGAGTCGTAGACGGCCTCGATGCCGCTGAGGCCGCCGTAGTCGTCGCCGCCGACATAGCCAATCACGTGCGCGGCCAGTTCGACGTTCGGGTAGTACCGCTTCGGCTCGATCCTCAGGCTGATGCCGGGCAGCTTGAGCGCGGCCACACGCGCCGCCTCATCGGGGGGAATCTTGCGACGGAGGACGACGCACTTGAGATTCTGGCGAAGCCGCTTCGCGTACAGGTTCTTTTCCCCGGGCGGGCACCCGCCGATTGCCTGGCAGATGAGCGCAAGCGTGGCGTCCGGATTCTCAACCTTCTTCGGCACCGCCCAGATCGACGCGGCGTCAACACTCAGCGCCAGAGGCTGGCCGTTGCGATCGACGATGTCGCCCCGGCGGGCGGGCACGTCGACGATGTCTTTCTGCTGTTTGTCGGCCAGCACGACGTAGTACTCGTGCCGGTAGCCCTGAAGCCACACCAGGCGGGCCTCGATGGCGACCACCCACAGCGCGAAGAACGCCGCCGCCACCAGCACGCGGGTGCGAATCGTCGACTGCCAGGCTCGATGTGTCGGGTCGCTCATAGACGCTCCTCGCGAGCCCAGGCTTTCTTTGTTCCGAACCAGAGTGGAGAGACTCCCGCCAGACCGCCCCCAACGCCGTCACTCGCTACCGGCGCGCCACCAGGCCCTTCGCGGGTGCCGGCGACGGCGTAACGCGCTCAATCACGATGACGTCCCCGTTGCCCGGGTGCGCCAGCTTCAATTGCGGCGCATACTGCTCAATCCGCTTCAACGATCGCAGCGACTCGAGTTCGACGCGCAGGTCGCAGTTCGCCGTCTCTTCCGCCGACCGCGCCTTCTGCAGCTTCTCGAGCTCAGTTCCGAGCTGGCGGACCTCGGCCTGCTGCCACAGGGCCACCAGGACAACCACCACGAGGACGGCCGCCGCCAGCACGGTCAGCCACATCTCACGATGCCGCGCCCGGTCGACTTCGCGCACCGGGTGGTTGAGGATGTCTTTCTGAACGGCGAACCCCACCGAGCCTGCGGTCCTGGCGATCTCGGCCATGCGTCACCCAATCCGTTCGATGGCACGAAGCCTTGCGCTGCGAGCGCGAGGGTTCTGCCTGGTTTCCTCATACCCGGGCACCACGGACTTCTTCGTGATCACCCGATACGACGGGCCCTCGCCGGCGATCGCCCGGAACGTGTGCTTGACGGGCCGATCCTCCAGCGAATGAAACGTCACCACGGCGAAGCGCCCTCCGACGCGCAACCTCCCGCACACGGCCCGCAGGAAGATCTCGAACCCTTCAAGTTCGGCGTTTACCCAGATCCGCACGGCCTGAAACGTCCGGGTGGCCGGGTCGATTCGCCCGCTGCGCGCGACGACGCGGCGCACCAGCGTGGCCAGTTGCGCGGTGGTCCGCAGGGGCGCCGCACGGCGCGCGGCCACGATCGCGCGGGCGACGGCCCGGGAACGCCGCTCTTCCCCGTATGCAAAGATCACATCGGCCAGCTCGGCCTCACTCGCCCGCATCAGCAGATCGGCCGCGGTCGATCCGCGGCTCCGATCCATGCGCATGTCGAGCGGCTCGTCGCGCTGAAAACTGAATCCCCGCCCGGGTTCGTCCAACTGCAGGGACGACAAGCCGAGGTCCGCGACCGCACCATCGATCAACTCGATCCCCCGCTCATCGAGCAGCCGCGGCAGCTCCCGGTAGTCCGCGTGCACGAGCTCGACCCGGTCGTGCCACTCGGCCAGCGCCGCGACGGCGATCTCCAGCGCGTGTGCATCACGGTCGATGCCCAGCACGCGCCCGGCCCCGGCCTCAACCAGGGCCCGCGAGTGCCCGCCGAGGCCAACCGTGCAGTCGACGAACAGCCCGCCACGCGATGGTTCAAGCGCGGCCAGAACCTCCGCGGTCATGACGGGGACGTGTACGGCCATCGAACGGCACCCGCCGACTGCTAAATACCAAACTGCGCCAGCGCGCGCGCGTCGTCATCAGTGAACGGATCGTTCGCGAGCTTGGTGACGAAGCGCTCGTGGTTCCAGACCTCGAAATGGTCGTACTGCCCGAACACATCCACTTCACCCGTCATGCCGGCCGCGTCGCGCAGCCGCGCGTGGATCAGCACGCGCCCCTGGTTGTCGAGTTCCGCCGTCTGGCCGTAGTAATTGACGCGGCTGAAGAACCGGAGGCGCGCCGGATGCGTCGAAGGAATCTGCGCGAGCTTGCGTTCGATCTCGACCCAGACCGGCATCGGGTAGATGCGGACGGACTCGCCCGTCAGGCTCGTGACAAAGAGGTCACGGCCGAACTGGGTTTCGAGAACGCCACGAAAGCCAGTAGGAATCTTCAGCCGGGCCTTGTCGTCTATCTTGGCCGGCGCGTTCCCTCTGAAGACGGCAACTTGATCCACTTTACTCCACCAAGGACCACCCGGATGTTAGAGGACGACCTCTGGCTTGTCAACGCCAAAATCCTGTCCCACTAAGAGTTAGCGTGAATTACCTACGTATTTTCTTCGCCCCTCCTGGGGCTACTCGGTTCTCGGCAGAGAGGCATGGTAGGATTCCGAATTCGGGTATTCCGTGCGTTTCCGTCCCAATTTGGCCCGTCAGAGGCATCATGCTCCGCACCGCACTGATCGGCTATCCGCAGGTTGGCAAGACGGCTCTCTTCCAGTTGATGACCAGTGCTCGCGAGGAGGGCCGCCCGTCGCACGGCAAGCTCGAGGCCACCATCGGCATGGCGCGAGTGCCCGACGCGCGTCTCGATGTGCTGACCGCGATGTTCAAGCCGCGCAAGCGGGTGCCGGCCACAGTGGAGTTCGCGGATATCCCGGGCCGCCCCTCCGGCAGCGGCGCCGAAGCGCTGCTCGACGTGGCGGCGTATCGCAATGCCGATGCGCTGGTGCACGTGCTGCGCGCATTCTCCGATCCGGCCGTCGCGCACGCCGCGGGCTCGATCGATCCGCGCCGGGATGCGCGGACGATGGAGGACGAACTGATCCTGGCGGATCTGGCGGTGGTCGAGAAGCGGCTCGATCGGCTGGCCAAGGATCTCAAGAAGGCCCGCACGTCCGAATTGGAGCGCGAGCAGGACGTCCTCGTGCGCTGCAAGGCGCAACTCGAATCGGGCGCGCCGCTCCGCGCGATGGGACTCGGCGATTACGACAAGCGGCGGCTCCGGGGCTTCCAGTTTCTCTCGGCCAAGCCGCTTCTGCTCGTCGTCAACGTCGACGAGACCGATCTGACCGGGGACCTCGGCGCGGCCGCCGGGCGTGATGGCGTGGTGGCGCGCTACGATCTCGGCTCGGTCGCGTCGGGCGCCTCCACCGGGGTGGTGGCGGTCTGCGCGAAGATCGAACTCGAGATCGCGCAACTGGAGGCCGCCGACGCGGCCGCGTTCCTGGCCGATCTGGGGCTGAGGGAATCCGGGCTGGATCGCGTGATCAGAGCGAGCTACGACCTGCTGGGCTACATCTCGTTCTTCACCGTCGGCGAGGATGAATGCCGCGCGTGGTCGATTCCCCGGGACCTGCCTGCGCAGGCGGCGGCGGGCGAAATCCACACGGACCTGTCGCGAGGGTTCATTCGTGCCGAAGTGGTCACCTACGAGCGGCTCACGTCCCGGGGCACGATGCAGGCGTGCCGCGAACACGGCGAAGTCCGTCTCGAGGGCAAAGAGTACCTGGTCCTTGATGGCGACATCATGAATGTGCGATTCGCCACGTAAGGCGCTGAGCGAAGTCGATGGCCATCCGCACCATTCTTGTCTGCGAAACGCAGGTGCCGCTCGTCCACGGCGGTGCCGAGAGCCACGTCCGCCAGCTCGTGGCGCAGCTCGAGGCGCATGGCTACCAGGTCGGCCTGGTGTCGGTGCCGTTCAAGTGGTATCCCAAGGAAGAGATCCTGGCCCACACCGCGGCCTGGCGACTGCTCGATTTGAGCGAGAGCAACGGCGTACCGATCGATCTGGTGGTCGCGACCAAGTTCCCGTCGTACTTCGTGAGGCACCCGAACAAGGCCGCCTGGCTCATCCACCAGTACCGGGCGGCCTACGAACTGTGCGGCACCCCGTACAGCGATTTCGCCCATGTCGACCTCGACGTGGGCCTCCGACAGAAGCTCATCGGCCTCGACACCGAGATGCTCGGGGAATGCCGCCGCCTCTACACGAATGCCCGAAACACGGCGAACCGGGTCGCAAAGTACAACGGCCTTCACGCCGAACCGCTGTATCATCCACCGAGACTCGCGGATCGGATGCGGTCCGGGCCGTTCGGCGAATACATCCTGTCGGTTGGCCGCCTGGAAACGGTCAAGCGCGTCGACCTGGGCATCCGGGCCATCGCCGCTGCAGGCGCGGCCACTCGCCTGATCGTGGCGGGAACCGGCACGCAGGACGAGGCTCTTCGCCGGCTGGCGGCCGGCTTGGGAGTGGCCGATCGCGTCGAGTTTGTCGGAGCGGTCGATGACGACAGTTTGATCCGGCTGTATGCCGGTGCGCTGGGCGTGCTGTATGCGCCGTTCGACGAGGATTTCGGGTATGTCACGCTCGAGTCGTTTCTCGCGCACAAACCAGTCATCACCGCGCGAGACTCCGGCGGCACGCTCGAGTTTGTCGAGGACGGCGTCAACGGGTGTATCTGCGAACCCGAGCCCGGCGCGATCGCTGACGCGTTTTCCCGGCTTGCCAATGATGTGAGGCTCGCGAAATCCATGGGTGATGCGGGTTACGAACGCGCAAGACTGGTGACGTGGGACGGGGTGGTGGAGAAGTTGGTGGGAGAGTAGGGGTTCGGGACTCGGGGGACGGGCGACGGGTGGAATTCGTAGGGGCGGGCCCCCGTGCCCTCCCCGGCACCGGGGCAACCACAGGGGTTGCCCCTGCATGACAACACGTCCCCTTTTCTGGCGCAATCAACTGCGCTCCTACGGGACAGTACGGATGAACCTGTCAGGGGCGCGATTGATCGCGCCAGAGTAATGACGCCAGATGAAGCTGATTATCCAGATTCCGTGCCTCAACGAGGCTGAGACGCTGCCGGGAACGCTCCGCGACATTCCGCGGTCTATTCCAGGCGTCGACGCCGTCGAGATCCTCGTCATCGACGACGGGTCGCGCGACGGCACCTCGGAGGTGGCGCGGCAGCACGGGGTCGAACACGTGGTCCGCTTCCCTCGCCGGCGCGGGCTGGCCTCGGCCTTCAGCGCGGGACTCGATGCGGCCCTGAAACTCGGCGCCGACATCATCGTTAACACCGACGGCGACAACCAGTACGCCGGCGGCGACATTCCGCGGCTGATCGCCCCACTGCTCGACGGGGACGCCGACGTCGTCATTGGCGATCGGAACGTGCAGGATCTCGACTCCATGTCGCCGATGAAGAAGCGCCTGCAGCGGCTCGGCAGCTGGGTGGTGCGCCAGGTCTCCGATACGCAGGTGCCCGACACGACGAGCGGATTCCGCGCGTACACCCGCGACGCCGCGTTGCGCCTGACGATTGTGTCGGATTTCAGCTACACGCTTGAATCGATCATCCAGGCCGGCAAGAAGCGCATCGCGATTGCCCACGTGCCGATCCGCACGAACCCGCGCACGCGCAAGTCGCGGCTGTTCTCGAGTGTCTGGACGTATGTGAAGACGTCGGCGGCCACCATCGTGCGCATCTACGCGATGTACGAGCCGTTAAAGGTGTTTGGCCTGATCGGCTTGATGGTGTTTCTGGCAGGCGTCGCGATTACGGCGCGCTTCGTCTACTACTTCCTGGGCGGTGCCGGTCAGGGACATGTGCAATCGCTGATCGTGTCGGCCGTGCTGATGATCGTCGGCTTCCAGATCGCGCTGATTGGCCTGGTGGCCGATGTGATTTCCGGCAATCGCAAGCTGATTGAAGACCTGCTCTATCGCGTGCGCCGGATGGAACTCGCCCCCTCGGCCGGCGGGACTCGCGGGGATGAACGCCGCGCCGGCGACCCTCTGTCCAGGGACAAGCGGGGTGAGCTTCGTGGCTGATCCGTCATCGACCTCGATTGTGGTCCCGGCCTTCAACGAGGAAGAGGCCATCGGCCCGCTCGTCCAGCGGCTGCGAGAGGCCGGGGCCTGGCGCGAGATCCTGGTGGTCGACGACGGATCGACGGACGCGACGGCCGCGCGGGCGCTGGCGGCGGGCGCGACGCTGGTCCGTCATCCCTACAACAAGGGGAACGGCGCGGCCGTGAAGTCGGGCATCCGCAAGGCGACCGGCGAGTTCATCCTCATCATCGACGGCGACGGCCAGCACCGGGCCAATGATGCCGGGAGAATCGTCGCGCGGCTCGGCGAGTACGACCTCGTGATCGGCGCCCGCTCAACGGGCACGCACGCGACACGTGCGCGCCTGCTCGGCAACAGCGCGCTGAACTGGCTGGCGGGCTACATGACGGGCCGCCGCGTGCCGGATCTGACGTCGGGATTCCGTGGCGCGCGAGCCTCGTGCCTGCGCGAGTTCCTGCACCTGCTGCCCAACGGGTTCTCGACGCCCACCACCACGACCCTGGCGTTCATCAAGGCGGGGTACAATGTCGCATTCGAGCCGATCGACGCCGAGGCGCGCGAGGGCGAGTCCAAGATCAGGCTCGCGCGTGATGGCGTGAAGTTCCTGCTGATCGTCCTGAAGATCGTCACCCTGTTCAATCCGCTCCGGGTCTTCCTGCCCATCAGCCTCGGATCGTTTGCCGTCGGCGCGGCGTACGCGGCGTGGACCATCGCGACGCAGTCACACATCGCGAACACGTCGGTCCTGCTGATCATGCTCGCGGTCATCGTGTTCCTCGTGGGCCTGGTCTCGGAACAGATCGCGGCGCTCAGATTCGAGCGGCGCGAGTAAGGTTCTCGTCCGATGACCACAGCCCTGGACAATGCTCAGATCCCGGCCCCGCGCTGGGCCGTCCGGCCGCTCGTCGCCGCGGCGCTGCTGACCGGGCTCGTGCTCCGGCTGGCATTCGGCCTGGGCTACTGGATCGACAAGCCGCTGACCCTCGACGAGCAAGAGTACCTGATGCTGGCCCAGAGTCTGGTCGAAGGCCGGGGCCTCACCTACCCGTCGCCCTCTGTGCAGCCGGGCGGCGCGAGGCACTTCGAGCGACCGCCGGGATACCCCCTCTTCCTCGCGGGCGTGATGACGCTCAGCGGTGGATTCGCCGGCGTCAGAGGCGACGTCGGCGTGCCGACCCCGGTCAAGGTGGCCCAGTCGATCGTCGGTGTGGTCGCCGTCCTGTTCGTCGGGCTGATTGCCCGCCGGGCGGCGGGACACACGGCTGGTGCGATCACGGTGTGGATCGCCGCGGTATATCCGCCGCTCGTCTGGTCGTGCTCGTACGTTTTGTCGGAGACACTCTACACGGCGCTCGCCTTCGCGGTCGTGTTGCTGCTGTGCGACGGGTTCGATGACGGCCGGTCGAATGGCTGGAAAGTGTGGGCTGCCGGCATCGTCGCTGCCGCCGCGCTGCTGACCCGGGAAGCCATGCTCTTCTTTCTCGTCGTGGGCGCGCTGTGGCTGGTGGCACGCCGCCGGTGGAGCCTGGCTGCCGCATTGCTGGCGGGTGTACTCGTGATCGTGCTTCCATGGACCATGCGCAACGCGTTTGTGCACGGCGGATTCGTGGTGGGCTCGCCGCATGGCGGCGTGACATTCTGGACGGGCAACAATGAACTGGCCCGGGGCGAGGGCGACATGGCCGCCAACCCCGTACTCCGGCTGCAGTCTCGGGAAATCGAAGCGCAGAACCCGGGACTGAGCGCCAGGGAACTGGACGGGTTGTACTATCGGAAGGCCCTCGAGTTCATCTCGAGCCACCCGTTCTCCTGGGTCTGGCTCGAGGTCCGCAAGGTGTTCTACACGATCGTCCCGATCGGGCCGTCCTACCGGCTGCACTCGCCGCTGTATTTCGGCGCGTCGGTCGTGTCGTACCTCGGCGTGCTGCCGTTTGCCGTGGCCGGATTCCTCAGGCTCGTCCGGCGCGACCGGCCTCCGATCGCACTCTTGCTGATGGCGCTGTCCGCGGTGTTGCTGTCGCTCGCGCTGTTCCCGCAGGAGCGCTTCCGCATTCCCGTCATCGATCCGGCGCTCATCGTCTGCGCGGCCAGCTGGTGGGCTTTGCGAACAGCTCCGGCGGCCGTTCCGGCTGCGGAGTTGCGCGCATGAACGTCCTGATCATCGTCCCGACCTACAACGAACGAGAGAATCTGCCGGTCCTGCTCGACTGCATCCTGGCGCACTACGACTACCGCGTGCTGGTCGTTGACGACCAGTCACCGGACGGGACCGGCGCGGTGGCAGACCGGTACGCCCAGCGACATCCGGATCGCATCGAGGTGATGCACCGGACGGGACCACGCGGCCTCGGGCGCTCGTATGTCGATGGGATGAAGCGTGGCCTGGCCGGCGGCGCGGACATCGTGTGCCAGATGGACGCCGACTTCTCGCACGACCCCAAGTACCTGCCCGATCTGGTAGCGGCGACCAGCCAGTACGATCTCGTGATTGGATCGCGCTATCTGCGCGGCATCTCGGTCGTCAACTGGCCGCTTCGGCGCGTGATTCTGAGTGCCTTTGCGAACTGGTACGTCCGATCGATCACGCGCCTGGCGGTTCGCGATTGCACGGCGGGATTCAGGGCCTGGCGCCGCGATGCCCTCGCCAGCATTCCGATTGAGGGCATGTTGTCGGAAGGGTACGCGTTCGTAGTGGAAATGACGTTCGAAGCGGCACGCAGGGGCTATCGCATCGGCGAGGTGCCGATCATCTTCGTGGAGCGGCGTGAGGGCGTCTCCAAGATGTCGACGCGCGTGCTGACGGAATCGATGCTGATGCCGTGGCGCCTGGTCTGGCGCGGGCTCTGGCGGGCGGGCTCCGGAGGCGCCGGTTCGTGACCGCGCGTCACGTGGTCGTGATGGTGACGACGTCCTACCCCAGGTTTCCGGGTGACACCATCGGGACGTTCATGGAACCAATCGCCAGGGGCGTGGCCGGGCGCGGGCACCAGGTCCACGTGGTGCTGCCGTGGCATCCGCGCCTCACACGCCTCGGCGTCGAGGATGGCCTCCACTTCCACCCGGTTCGGTACGCTCCACACCCGGGCCTGAATGTCTTTGGCTACGCCGAATCGCTGCGTGCCGATGTGCACCTGCGCCTCGCCGCCTTTCTGGCGGCGCCGCTGGCGCTGCAGGCGCTTGTCCGCGCCACACGGCGCGTGTCGCGGGAGGTGGGCGCCACGCTTCTGCACGGCCATTGGCTGATCCCCGGGGGCGCCGTCGTGGCGGCAGCCGCCGCCGGGCTGCCCGTGGTGACGAGCCTGCACGGATCCGATGTGTACGTGGCCGAACGCCACGCGATCGCACGCCTCGCCGCCCGGTTCGCGCTCCGGCGCGTCGACTGGATCACCGCGTGCAGCGACGACCTGCGCGACCGCACGATTGCGCTCGGCGCGCCCGCCGATCGCATCGAGACGATTCCATACGGCGTGGATGTCGAGCGTTTTCGGCCCGACCCTGGCGGCCGCGCCGCGTGCCGGCGTGCGCTTGGATTCGAGCCAGACGATGTGGTGCTGTTTACGGCCGGGCGGTTCGCCCGGAAGAAGGGGTTCGAGTACGTGATCGATGCCGTGGGCCGGCTGGCCCCGCGATGGCCTGGCGTGCGTCTCGTCATCGCGGGAGGCGGCGACCTGGACAGCGAGTTGCGCTCCCGGGTGCGCGATCGGGGCATCGGCCGCCACGTGCAATTCGTCGGTGTGCTGGCACAGCCGGATGTGGCCCGCCACCTCGCGGCCGCGGACATCGCCGTGATGCCATCGATCAGAGACGAGGCGGGCAACGTCGATGGCCTGCCCAATACGGTCATGGAGGCGCTGGCCTCCGGAACGCCGCTCGTGGCAACGACGGCGGGCGGCATCCCGTCAGTCGTCACGAATGACCGCAATGGGCTGCTGGTGCCGGAGAAGGATGTGCCTGCACTCGAGGCGGCGATCGAGCGGCTGATGGCCAACCCGGCGGCGCGTGCCGCGCTCGGCGCGGCGGCCAGAGCCGACGCCGTGGCGTCGCGAACATGGGATCGGGTCGCCGAACGCATGGAACAGGTGTACGATCGGGCTGCTTGTCGGCGTGAAATGCACCGTGGTACCGTACGGGACTCTTGATGGCAACACCTCCCCAGGCGCCGGGGCTGAGCGTCTTCTTCCCCGCCTACAACGACAGCGGCACGATCGCCAGCATGGTGATCGGTGCGGTCGTGGCGGCGCGCAAACTGACGCCCGACTTCGAGGTGATCGTCATCGATGACGGCAGCCGCGACCCGACGCCGCACATCGCCGACGAACTGGCGCGCGTGTACCCGCAGGTCCGGGTCGTGCACCACCAGGGCAATCGAGGGTACGGCGGCGCGTTGCAGAGTGGATTCGCCAGCGCCTCCAAGGAGTACATCTTCTACACCGATGGCGATGCGCAGTACGACCCGGCCGAAATGAGTATCCTCTGGGCCAGGCTCGGGCCTGGCGTCGATCTGGTCAATGGGTACAAGATCAGCCGGTCGGACCCGCTGCATCGCATCATCATCGGCCGCATCTATCACCATACCGTCAAGCTGCTCTTCGGGTTGAAGGTGCGGGACGTGGACTGCGACTTCAGGCTGATGCGGCGGTCCATCTTCGAGAAGGTGCACCTCGACAAGACGAGCGGCGTCATCTGCCTTGAGATGATGAAGAAGATCCAGGATGCCGGGTTCGCGATCGTCGAAGCGCCGGTGCACCACTACCACCGCTCGTACGGCAAGTCGCAGTTCTTCAACTTCGGCCGCATCTGGCGAACGGGAATCGATGTGCTCAAGCTGTGGTGGGCACTGGTCATCGAGCGCCGGCACGTGACGCCGGGCCAGAACACGGCGTCGGGAACATGACCATGGACGGGACGTTCTACCGTAACCGGCCGGTGATGATCACGGGGGGACTTGGGTTCATCGGCAGCAACCTCGCCCACCGGTTGGCCGATCTCGGCGCCGACGTCCTGCTCGTGGATTCGCTGATCCCGGATTACGGCGGCAACCTGTACAACATCGAGGACATCAAGGATCGCGTGCGGGTCAACATCGCCGACCAACGGCAGCAGAGCACGATGAACTACCTCGTGCGGCACGTCGACGTGATTTTCAACCTCGCGGGACAGGTCAGCCATATCGACAGCATGCGGGACCCGTACACCGACCTGGAGATCAACTGCCGCAGCCAGTTGTCCCTGCTCGAAGCCTGCCGCCGGAACAACCCGAAGGCCAAGGTGGTGTACGCCGGCACCCGCCAGGTCTACGGCAGGCCGGATTCGCTGCCGGTCACCGAGCAGCATCTGGTGCGGCCGACCGACGTCAATGGGATCAACAAGGTCGCCGGCGAGTACTACCACCTCGTCTACAACAACGTCTTCGGGGTCCGCGCGTGCTCGCTGCGGCTGACCAATGTCTACGGGCCGCGCCAACTGGTGAAGCACAACCGCCAGGGGTTCATCGGCTGGTTCATCCGGCTCGTCGTCGAGGATCGCGAGATCGAGATCTACGGCGACGGATCACAGTTGCGGGATTTCGTCTTCGTCGACGATGCCGCGGAGGCGTTTCTGGCGGCGGGCGCGGCGGACGGGTGCAATGGCGAGGTCTTCAACGTCGGCGGCCTCGAGCCGATCAGCCATCGCGACCTCGTACACCTGCTGATCGAGGTCGCGGGCACCGGGCGTGTGCGCTATGTGGACTGGCCCGCCGAGCAGAAGGCCATCGACATCGGCAGCTTCTACGCGGATTCCAGCCGGTTCACTGCGGCGACCGGGTGGCGGCCCCGCGTGGCCCTGCGCGAAGGCCTTGGCCGGACGGTGGCGTTCTACCGAGAGCATCTCGCGAAGTACCTGGAGCCGGCGCAGCCGTCGTCGGAGCGCGCATGACGATGTTGCGCGTCCGCTTCATGCACCTCAAGCCGGGCGAGGAAGCGCCCGCGGTCGACGCGGCCATACGCCGCGTCATCGACAGCGGGTGGTACGTGCTCGGCCCTGAGGTAGAGGCTTTTGAGCAGGCGTTTGCGGAGGCGTGCCACGCATCGCATGCGATTGGCGTCGGCACCGGCACCGACGCGATTGCGATCATCCTGCGCGGACTGGGTATCGGCGCCGGCGATGAAGTCATCACGACGCCGCTCTCGGCGGCGTACACCGCGCTGGCGTGCATGATGGTGGGCGCCCGGCCCGTGTTCGCCGATCTTGATCCCGCGCGGCTGACGCTGGATCCGGCCGCGGTCGAGGCGCAGATCACGCCGCGCACGAAGGTCATCCTGCCCGTCCATCTGTACGGGCAGCCCGCCGACATGCCCGCGATCATGGCGATCGCCTCGCGGCATCAGCTCGCCGTCGTCGAGGATTGCTGTCAAGCGCACCTCGCCACCTGCGAGGGACGGCCCGTCGGCAGCTTCGGCGTGGCAGCCGCCTGGAGCTTTTACCCCACCAAGAACCTCGGTGCGCTTGGCGACGGTGGCGCGATCACCACCAGCGATGCCTCCCTTGCGGCGAAGGTGAAGCGCCTGAGGAATGGCGGTCAGACCGATCGCTACCATCATGCCGAGATGGGCGTGAACAGCCGGCTCGATGAGATGCAGGCAGCCATCCTCTCCGTCCGGCTGCCGTATCTGGCGCGGTGGACGCGTGCCCGACGCGATGTGGCGGGCCGGTACCGGCGCCTGCTCGCGGGTGCGCCCGTTGACGTGCCGCCCGAATGCGACAGCGGCCACGTCTATCATCTGCTGCCCATCCTGTCGGCATCCCGGGACCAGCTGCAAACATGGCTGCGTGACCTGGGCGTCGAGACGCTGATTCACTACCCCGTGCCCATTCCGCGGCAGCCCGCGCTCGCCTCGGAGCACCCGGGCGTCTGCCCGGTCGCCGACCGGGTCTGCGCGCAGATCCTGTCGGTGCCACTCTACCCTGGCATCCCGGAGTCGGACGTCGAACTGGTGGCGAACGCCATTTCCCGATTCACCCCCTGACATCATGCTCTGGGCCATCGCTGGTTTCTTTGTCGTCGCGTACTTGCCGGGCGCGCTGATCTTCCGTCTGCCACCATACGACCGGACACCGCGGGCCTCGCTCCCGGCCGAGGAGCGTGCGTTCTGGGCCATCATCATCAGCGCTGCGGTCACGACAATTGTGGCACTGGCGCTGACGGCGGCCGGTGCCTACACGCTTGGCCGGCTGGTCGTTGGCGATCTCGTGCTGGCGGGCGCGGCGGCCGCGACCGTCGCGATCGGGCGCCGCGGGGCGTCCGCCGGTACGCGTGCGCCACAACCGACCCGATCGGCGCTGATGCCGATGGCCCTCGTGGTGCTGGGGTGGTTTCTCTTCTTCCCGCCCGCCGAGTACCTCATGGGCGGCAAAGACCCGGGCACCTACATCAACGAAGGCGTCCAGATCGCGCAGCACGGCTCCTGGACGATTCCCGACGCGACGCTGGCGTTGCTCCCGGCCGACAGCCGCGCGCTGTTCGTATCCCCGGATGCCGAGGGCATCAATCAGGGCACGAACCTCATGGGGTTCTTCGTCCTCGATTTCGATCGAGGCACCCTCATCGGCCAGTTCCCGCACGCCTATCCCGTGTGGATCGCGATCGGCTACGGCCTCGGCGGCGTCACTGGCGCGTTGTCCGCCGTCGGCTTCTGGGGCCTGCTTGGCGTGCTCGCGGTGTACTTCGCATCGGCGAGGCTGGTGGGCCGGTTGCCGGCGTTTGCAGGCGCGACCCTTCTGGCAATCAACGTGGCCGAAGTCTGGTTTGCGCGGTATCCGAACTCGGAACTGATGCAGCAGGCGCTGCTGTTCGCGGGCATGCTCGCCCTGACGCGCGCCGTGATCGATGACGATCCGCTCTTCGGGGCAGCCGCCGGCGTCCTGCTTGGCGTGCAGTTGTTCGGGCGCATCGACACGCTCGTGTTGCTGATGGCCATCGGCGGAGGCATCCTGCTGCTGGTCGCGGATGGCAAGCGTCCACGGTGGTCGTTCTGGCTGCCGCTCGCGACGCTGACGGGGCTGGCGGGCCTGTACTACATCGGGCCCATGAAGTACTACGCGGCCACACCGTTGGCCCACCTCCGCGGTCTCGCCGGGCTGTCTGCCGCGACGGCGGGATTCACGGCCGCGGGGTTCGGTATCCACTTCGCCGCGCGCCGCTGGCCGGTCGGCGTCCTCTGGTGCCGGCGCTGGCTCCCGCGTGTGCTCGCCCTGGCGGTCGTCATCGCCTTCGCCTACGGCTACCTCTGGCGCGTCCCGTACGAGACGATTCGCGACGAGGCCGCCGGCGTCACGCTGCACCAGGGATTGGCCGCCAGCGACGCGTACTCGCTGAGGCACTACGCCTGGTACGCCGGGGCGGCCGGACTCTTCGCGGCGGTGCTCGGATTGGCCATCGTCACGTGGCGATCGTTCTGGCGGGACCCGGTGATGCTGACCGTCGTGATCTCGCTCTCCTGGTTCTTCTTCTACAAGACCAGGATCGTGCCCGAACACTTCTGGCTGGCGAGGCGCTATCTCACGGTCATTCTGCCCATGACGTGCGTCCTGGCCTCCACCGGCGCTCTGCTCGGTGTGCAGATGTGGTGGGACCGCCTGGCTGCGGCGCGGCCCGGCACGCACCCCCGCATCTGGCCTTCGATCTGTTACGCGATCGCCGGCACGGTGTTTGTTGGCTGGCTCGGATGGCAGTACGCGACGGCGACCATCGCGATCGTCGGCCACGTCGAGTACGCGGGCCTCACTGCGCAGCTCGACACGCTGAGCCGTCGTTTCGGCGATCGCGACCTCGTGCTGGTCGAATCGCGCAACTCTTCGGACGCACACGTGCTGGCCGCGCCACTCGCGTTCATCTACGGCCGCCACGTGCTGCAGGTGTTGTCCCCGCGACCGGATCGCGCCGCCTTCGATCGCTTCTGCCAGTGGGCGACCGGGACGTACGCTCACGTCTACTTCGTCGCCGACGGCGGCACCGACATCACGCCGAACGGGATCGCCATCACACCGGTGGACAGCCAGATCTTCGAGATCCCGGAATACGAGTCCGCGCTGAACGCGTATCCCCGGGGCATCCGGCACAAGAAGTTCTCCCTCAGCGTGTTCCAGTTGTCCCGATCGAACGAGCCCGCCGTCAAGACGGATGTCGATGTCGGGACCGTCGACGACGTGTGGGTGTTGCGGTTCCATGCGAAGGAGCGCGACGGTGAGGTCAGCTTCCGCTGGGTTCGCAACATGTCGTTCGTGTCGCTGATGGGCATCGCCCCCGACAGCCGCGGCGTCACCCTCCGAATGAGCAGCGGCGGGCGGCCCGCACGCGCCGGCGCCGCGCGGGTCCAGGTGTATCTGAACGATCATCTGCTCGGCGACGTGGAGGTCGCGGATGGCTTCCACGACTACACAGTGCCCATCACCCCCGCCATCGCCGACGAAGCTGCGCGCAAGCCGGGCGCGTCCGTGTTGCGCCTGATGTCCACGACGTGGGCGCCGAAGGAAGTCCTCGGGGGCCCGGACGGCCGTCAACTCGGTGTGATGCTCGATCGGGTTCGAGTGGATCGAAACCGCTGAGGCACCGTGCTGCAGATTGCTGACGCTCGGGAACGGCGGATGGTCGCCACGGCAGACGCGCTGCTGCGCGCCGCGTGCGCTGTTGGCCGGCGACGCACCCGGCCGGCTGGTGCCGGGATCCGGCGCGTCCTGGTGCTGCGACTCGAGCGCATCGGCGACTTGATGATGTCGCTGCCAGCCCTGCATGCGCTCCGGCAGCTTGCGCCCCAGGCGCAGATCGATCTCGTCACCGGATCCTGGAACGCACCACTGGCGCGCCTCATTGCCGGGATCGACCGGATCGAGACGATCGACGCGCGATGGCTGAGTCGCGGATCGGGCGGCCTGGGGCTCGCCGCGCTGGCACGTCGCGCCTGGGCCTGGCGCCGCCATCGCTACGATATCGCCATCAACCTCGAGGGCGACATCCGAAGCAACCTTCTGCTCGGTCTCTCCGGCGCCCGATGGAAAGCGGGCTTCGACATGGCCGGGGGCGGGCCGGTGCTCGACGACGCGGTGGAGTTCGATCTCGCGAAACATACCGCAACAAACGGCGTCACCCTTGTCGCCACAGCGCTTGGCGAAGAACCGATCACGAGGGCCGCGCGCGTCGGCACGCCGCGGGAGGCTGCCTCGGCGCTTCCCCGCACGAGACTTTTGCTGCCGGGAGACGCCCGGGAGCGGGCTGAAAGGCTGCTCCACTCCGAGGCGAACCGGACATCGCCGGTGGTCGGCATCCAGGTCGGCGCCGGTCGGCTGGTCAAGCAGTGGCCCGTCGAACGGCTGGCCGTCGTGGCCGGGCGGCTCGTCTCGGAGTTCAACGCGACCATCGTCCTGACGGGGGCAGCGGACGATCGCGCGGCCGCCGACGTCTTGCGTGAGAACCTTCCGCAGTCGGCCGGCGTGATCGATCTGGTCGGCGCGCTCGACCTGGTCACGCTTGCCGCCGTGCTGGCTCGGCTGTCGCTGCTCATCACGCCCGATACGGGTCCGATGCACATCGCCGCGGCTGTGGAAACGCCTGTCGTCGCGATCTTCGGTCCGGCCTCACCCGAACGCTGGGGTCCGCTGTCGTATCACTGCCGAATCGTCAGGGTCGATCTGCCCTGCAGTCCCTGCAATCGGATCAGGCGTCCGCCGGCGCGATGCGTGGGTCACACGCCGGATTGCCTCGCTTCCGTCCGGGTGGACGATGTCTATCGAGCCGCCACCTCGCTTCTCGAGAGCGCGACGGCGCCGGGAGTCAGGCTGTCGTGACAGACGACGCCCTGCTCCTTGTCGAAACCGCTGACGGCAGCCGGCAGGTCAGGCTCGGCGACTATCTGTCTCTGGACGAGATCGAACAGGCCGACCGCGACGCGATCGGCTGGATCAAGCGTGTCCGCACCGCCGAGATCGCAGGTCGCCCGCTGCGCGATCGTCTCACATACCGTGGGGATTCGCTGTGGTGGTTCGTCGAGATCTACCTCCACCGCATGCGCGTCATCGAGACCCTGTATCGCGCGGTGACAGCCACCGAGAACCTGTTCCGGACCGAGCAGCCACGATCGGTGACGCTCGTCGACGGCGACGCCATCGCCCAACTGGTCGTCAAGGAGGGCGCCCGGCGCCACGGATCGGCGTTTCGGGGCGCGTCGAGCGGGGCCTGGTTCCATGCTCGCCGCCTGGCCGGCACGATCGTCAAGGGTGTCGCCTTTCTGGTGCAGGCGTTCGTCTCGCATCTGCGGGTCCGTCACCGACCGACCGCGCCGGCAGGTGGCCGCATCGCCATTGCCGCGTTCGTGCATGCCGCGTTCTGGCGCTCGACCGCGGATCGCGAGGCGTATGTCGGTCCTGTGCTCAAGGAACTGGTGGCGCGGGTCCCGGCCTCCGATCTGGTCTTTGTCGGACTCGGCCCGCGCACGGTGTTTCGCGCCCGCACGCTCGCCAGCCAGGTTCGCAACTGGAAGGGCGCCCCGCCAGACGTGCATTCGATCGAGGGCTATGCCGGGCTGCGCGCCATGAGCGGCTCGCTCCGCTACGGCCTGACGAGCGGCCGTGTGCGCCGGTGGTTATGGCACAGCGTGGACCTTCGTCGCGCCGCCGTGATTGGCGGGTACGACACGTGGCGCTTCGTTCGCCACGAACTGGCCGGCGTCGCGTACCTGCAGTTGCCCTGGTCGGTCCGGATCATGGATGAAATCGCCGCGGCGCTGGACCACCTGCAACCACGGGTGGCGCTCACCTACGCCGAAGCCGGCGGATGGGGCCGCGCGCTGGTCATCGAGGCCCGCAGGCGTGGCATCGCGGTGTGCGGGCTGCAGCACGGCTTCATTCATCGCCATTGGATGAACTACCTGCACGATCCGGATGAGATGGCGCCGGCCTCCGGCTCGCCGGGATTCCCCCGGCCCGACCTGACGTTGCTGTTCGATCGATTTGCCACCGAGCACCTGGTGACGCGCGGCTCGTTTCCCGCCTCGTCGCTTGGCATCATGGGCAATCCGCGACTGGATGAGCTGGCCGAAGCCGCGCGTCAGCAGACCGACCAGACGCGGCTCGCGACACGCCGCCGCCTGGGCATCGATCCGGAGGCCCGGGTGGTCCTGCTGGCCACAAAGTACCGCGAGCGGGCGCACGCCGCGCTGCTGGCGTTGTTCGACGCGGTGCGGTCGATGCCGGGCATTCACCTGGTGGTACGCTGCCACCCGGCGGAAACGCCGGGGCCGTACCTGGCGCTCGCCCGCGGGGCATCCGGGGTTTCGGTGGCGCCTGCCGGCGTCGATCTCGTCTCGTCGCTTGCGGTGTCGGATCTTGTCGTCACCGTGAATTCAAGCGTGGCGCTGGAAGCCATGGCACTCGGGGTGCCTGCGCTCGCGTTGAATCTGCCGAACTACCTGACGCCGTTTGTCGACGCTGGCGTGATGTGGGGCGCCGCCTCGCCCGGCCAGGTCGCGCTCCTGCTTCGTCAAGCGCTGTCGGACGACCCGTCCCGGCAGGACTTTCGCGCACGGCAGCAGGCGTTCATGGCAAAATACGACATGCTGCCTTCCGGATTGGCTGCTGATCGGGCTGTCCGCGCGATCCTGACGCTCACCGATTCAACGGACGGCTCGAGTCCCGAATCAGACGTTCGGTGACAGATAGTCCGGAATATGTCGGCGAACGTCTGATTCGGGACGCGAAAGCCACGGCGCCACAGAAGAATATGGACGACGTCAGATTCGGACTCGTGGGATGCGGTCGCGTGTCGACGCGACACGTGGACGCGCTGCTGCGGCACGTGCCGGGAGCGCGCCTGGTCGCGGTGTGCGACATTGTCCTGGAACGCGCGCAGCGGTACGGCGCGCAACTGGGCATCCCGGCGTTTGCCTCGGCGGCGGAGATGTATCGGGCGGTTGACATCGACGTGGTCGACATCGCCACGCCGAGCGGCGACCACTATGCGCGCGCCATGGAGGCGCTTGCGCACGACACACACGTGGTGGTCGAGAAGCCGGTCGCGCTCAGGCCGGAGCACGCGCAGGCGATGATCCGGGAGGCCGCCGGTCGCGGCCGCCAGTTGTGGGTGGCTCACCAGAACCGCTACAACCGGGCCCTGTCGCGCGCGAAGGCGGAGGTCGCCTCCGGGCGTCTTGGCAAACCGGTGCTCGGAACGGTCCGGGTTCGCTGGTCCCGCGATCAGTCCTACTACGACGGTGACAACTGGCACGGCACGTGGCTGATGGATGGCGGCGTGACCTCCCAGCAGGCCATTCACCACCTCGACGCGCTGCTGTGGTGCATGG
>Ga0315273_10000476_pt1 | contig 42056 bp, 12 predicted proteins | sample YL17G02_0_MG_FD_205753 | JGI IMG/M metagenome (GOLD analysis project Ga0315273, IMG submission 205753) | Sediment microbial communities from Yellowstone Lake, YNP, Wyoming, USA - YL17G02_0 | ecosystem: Environmental > Aquatic > Freshwater > Lake > Sediment | place: USA: Wyoming | collected...
ATCAGCTATTACAACAACACGAGAATCCAGATTAAACTGAAAATGTCACCGATTCAATTTAAACTAAAATTCGTAGAAAGTGTTCTTGAAAAACGGGGTACTTGACACAACAATCCTGCATACGTTTCTCCTTGCTATCGGGCTTATCGAGGTATACCAGTTACTTTCTACGCTCGTTTTCGGCGGGCCGTGGGATATGGCCGGCCACATGATTACGACCCAAACATACCTATTTTTTTATTGTTTCTGGTGTATCAAATGGATTCTGTCCCATATATGAAACCTAAACATGTGTACCGGAACCGGTTTCCGGAAAATTCTTTTCAATCAAGAAAACAAATCTGGCGGGATTTATGCACCGCAGCGTTTGAAAAGTACATTTTTCCCGGGGATACCGTCATGGATATCGGCGCCGGGTACTGCGAATTTATCAATGCCGTGCACTGCGCAAAAAAAATTGCCGTGGATATTAACCAGGATACCAAAACGTATGCCGCCCGCGGTGTTCAGGTACTCTTAACGCGCGCGGACCGTATCCCCAAATCATATAACCATACCATTGACAAAGTGTTTCTCAGTAATGTGCTGGAACATCTTGAAAAAAAAGAGGAGGTGCTTGCCGTTCTTGTGCGGATCAAAAAGCTTCTTGCCCCCGGCGGCAAGCTTATCATCATGCAGCCCAATATCGACCTGGTCCGCGAAAAGTACTGGAATTTTTTTGATCACATCATTATATTAAACACGGAAAGCATCCGTGAAATACTTGCGCTTACCGGATATCACGTCGATACATTTATCGTCAGATTTCTTCCCTATACCACGGTCAATAACCGGTTGCCGGTCAACCTGTTTCTTATACGGTTGTACCTTTTTTTGCCGGAATTTCTGCGCCCGTTTGCCGGCCAGAGTCTCATTATTGCATCCCCGTGACCAGTAGTACTACAATGGCAGCAATCATGAAGACACCCGCGCGCCCCATAAAAATCACGCTTTCGCGCCACGGATCGCCGGCGACCGGCTATCTTACGGTTGCCGACGCAAAAAACGTTCCGTTTGGATTGAAACGCGTGTTTTGGACGTACTTTACCCCGGAGCGGATTCTCCGGGGCGCACACGCGCATAAGCACACCACCGTGATCGTATTTGCCCTCACCGGAAAAATTATCCTTACCACGGAAACAATAAACGGCGCCAAACAAACGTTTGTGCTGGATAAGCCAAACGTCGGGCTCCTGATTCCGCCTTTAGTCTGGCACACACAGCGGTATTCCCACACGGCAATTCAACTGGTCCTGGCCTCACAGCTGTTTAATGAAAAAGAGTATATCCGCGATTACAAAACATTTAAAAAAATATGAACGATATTGTCATTTACGGTACCGGGGAAACGGCGCGGGTGGCGTATGAGTATTTTACGAAAGACTCGCCCCGCCGTATCGCCGCCTTCACCGTCGAAAAAAAATTCATAAAGAAAAAAAATTTCTGCGGACTTCCGGCAGTTCCGTTTGAAACGATAGCAAAAACATATCCTCCGAAAGAATATGATATGTTTATTGCAATTTCCTATACCGATGGCAACAAACTGCGCGAAAAATTTTATGCTCTTGCCAAAAAGAAAGGGTATCATCTGGCAAGCTACATCAGTTCATGCGCATTTGTGTGGCCCACGGCGAGTATCGGCGATAACTGTTTTATTTTGGAACACAACGTCATCCAGCACGGGGTAACCATCGGCAATAATGTTACGCTCTGGAGCGGTAACCACATCGGCCACCAAGCCAAAATCGGCGATCATGTATTCGTATCAAGCCACTGTGTTATTTCCGGCTACTGTACGATCGGCCACCACGCATTTTTAGGCGTCAACAGCACGTATAACGACCGCGTCACCGTTGCTCCGGCATGTATAATCGGCAGTGGTACGGTTGTTATTAAAAACACAAAAAAAGGAAAAACATACGTCGGAAACCCGGCCCGCGAATTATGAAAAACTGGATCGATCAGGGAATTATTTACGGTGAATCTGCCACAACACCCACACCTATTCTTTTGAACAATCAAACAATACGGGTGTACGCAGGATTTCCGGACAATAAAGGCGTCAGCCGCATCGGTTACGTGGATGTTGCGGCCCAAAATCCCAAAAAAATTTTACGCGTATCAAAAAAGCCGGTGCTGGATATCGGGAAACCCGGCATGTTTGACGACAACGGGGTGATTCTGGGCGATATCGTTCGTGTGGGATCTGCACTTCGCATGTATTATGTGGGATTTCAACATGTCCAAAAAGTAAAATTTTTGGCTTTTTCCGGTCTTGCTGTCAGCCGCGACCGCGGCGAAACATTTACCCGCGTTTCTGATACCCCTATCTTCGACCGGGCACTGCACGGATATTATTTCCGGGCAATCCACTCGCTGCTGCGCGTAAAAAATCACTGGAAGATTTGGTATGCGGCCGGCTGCTCGTGGCAAATCATCGCCGGCAAACCGTACCCCTCGTACGCCATTTATTATACGGAAAGCAATGATGGTAAAACTTTTTTTGGAAAAAATATTTGCTGCATCAAGCCAACGGGTAGCCAATACCGCATCGGCCGGCCGCGTGTATACAAAACAAAAAGCGGGTTTGAAATGTATTATACGGCCGGCACAACAGACCAAAAATTTTTTTCAGGACATGCGGTTTCCCGCGACGGCATACACTGGAAAAGAACGGATGATACATTTGCCCTCATGTACCCTGCCCTTCTTCGCTACCACCGCACTACCTATATGTTTTATAATAGTAAAAATTTCGGCGCCGGAGGATTTGGGTATGCAACACTATAAACTGCAGGTAAAAGGAAGCCCGGGTCAGGTAGAAAACCGGGAAAATCTGATCCGGCTGTTTCATGATACGCCTCTGCCGGCTGAGCATCTTATGGTTAATCTCGGGCTTTATCAGCGGAGCAGTCTCGTTGCAAAATATTTTTATCTCAATGAACTCTATGAAAAAATTATTCCTTTACCCGGGGTTATCATGGAATTCGGCTCCTGGTACGGGCAAACGCTCGTGCAGTTTATGAATCTCCGGGCGATATACGAACCATACAACTATACACGTAAGGTTATCGGCTTTGACACATTTGACGGCTATAAAAACATATCCCCGAAAGACGGGGCGCATGAGTTGGTAAAAAAAGGCCAATATGGCGTTCCTCAAAAATATATATCCTATCTTGCGGATCTTCTTGATTATCACGAACGGGAAAATTCTCTCCCCCATATAAAAAAATATGAGCTTGTGCCGGGCGATGCGACGATCACCTGTAAAAAATATCTAAAAAAACACCCGGAAACGATTATTGCGCTTGCATACTTTGATATGCAGCTGTATAAACCAACCCGCGCGTGTCTTTCCGCAATTGTCCCGTATTTGGTCAAAGGTTCAGTGATTGCCATGGATGAGCTCAATGCACAAGAATTTCCGGGCGAAACAATCGCGTTTAAAGAAGTTTTCCCGCTTGCCAAATATCCTATCTACCGGTCCAAATTCCTGCCCGACCGGTCGTATATGGTCATCACATGATTACCGTCTCTCGATATACCGCAAAATTTCAAAAAGATTGGAATGCGTTTGTCGCGGCAAGCGCCAATGGTACATTTATTCTCGACCGCGGGTATATGGACTATCATAAACAAAGATTTTCGGATCATTCATTACTTATTTTTCAAAACAATTCACTCGCGGCAATATTTCCTGCCAACGAAAAAACCCATACCGTTTTTTCCCACGGCGGGCTTACCTACGGCGGACTTATTGCGGCGCCGGGCACAAAACTCATAACAACGCTTACTATATTTCATGCGCTCCTTGAGTATTATAACCGCCACGGCGTTACAAAACTGTTCTACAAACCGGTCCCTTTCTTTTTTCATACGACCCCGTTTCATCAGGATCTCTACGGGCTATTTCTCCTAAAAAGCGTACTTACCGTTTTTAATACCGGATTTATAACGGATCTTACCCGTATAACCATACCAAAAGACGGCAGATACATGATCGCAAAAGCAAAAAAGCACGGCGTTAAGATCGTACGCGCACCAAATTGCACGGCATTTTGGTCCGAAATTCTTGTTCCCCATTTGAAAAAACGCTTCAACACTGCACCTGTTCATGCCATCGAAGAAATAGAACTGTTGCGCAGTCAGTTTCCGGACCATATCCTCCAATATAACGCCGTGATACATAAAACAATCGTTTCCGGCGTAACGGTTTTTTTAGACCGGGGAGTTGCGCACTGCCAGTATATTGCCGGGACTGATATGGCCCGCCGTACGGGGGCAAATGACTGCCTGCTGTGGCATCTTATCACCAAAACATTCAAAAACCAAAAGTTCTTTAGTTTGGGGACAACCAATATGGCAAGTCCCGACGGCCGTACCCTTTCCCGCGGACTGGTCCGTTGGAAAGAGGGATTTGGTGCGACCATGGCGCCCTATCCGTGCTATACTATCGAAACAAAAAATTACAGAAACCTGGAAATATATATATGAGTAAAATTTCTTTTATCATCCCCTGCTTTGGCAACGAAAAAAATATTCCGGTGACGGGGCGCGCCGTTATCGCAAACGAGAAACGCTTCCCCCGGGGCACCCGTTTTGAATATATCTTCATCGATGACGGTTCAACTGACCGGACGTATAGCGAGCTCACGAAATTGTACAAAACATACCCAAAAAAAGTTATTGTCGTAAAGCTTTCGCGTAATTTCGGGTCAAATAACGCGACGCTTGCAGGATTGTCCGTTGCCACCGGCGATTGTCTGGTCATTCTTGCCGCGGATTTGCAGGATCCGCCGGAACTTGTCCCTGCCATGTTTGCCTACTGGCAAAAAGGCGTCAAACTGGTCCTTGCCAACCGTACCAGCCGTCAGGACGGATGGTTCACCGGTGCGCTTTCTCACCTGTTTCATCTTCTGGTCCGGTACAGCATGTTTCCGCACGCGCCGCGCGGAGGATTTAATCTCAGTCTTTTTGACCACCGGATACAAAAAGATATTCTTGCTCTCAAAGAAAAAAACTTTTTCCTGCCCTATATCTTTTTATGGTTGGGGTATGACTATGTCACCATACCCTACGCCCGGCGGAAGCGTTTGATCGGCTCGTCTCAGTGGACCATCGGGAAACGCATTACTTCGTTTATCGACGCATTTGTGTCATTTACGTTTATGCCCATCCGCGCCATCAGCATATGCGGCATACTCCTGAGTATTTTTGCGCTCATCTATGCAGGCTTTGTCATTTATGCCAGACTCACGAGCCATATTCCGGTTGCGGGGTGGACGTCGCTCGTCATCATTCTTCTTTTTGTATCATCCTTCCAAATGATTGCGCTGGGCGTTATCGGCGAATACCTCTGGCGCACGCTTGATGCCGCCCGCGGCCGCCCGCCGTATATCATTGAAAAAATCATTCACCAGCGATACACACGAAATAAACCCTGATGGTGGATTTGGGTCAAAAACGGATACGTTTTTGCTAGATCCGCCACTCCGCCGTCTTCCGCCTCCTGCGGCCCGAAGAAAATATAATGAAGATTATTTGCCGCAAGAAAATCTTTTGCTTTCTCCTGACTCATCATTCCGCTGAAAAACGCGCGGACCAGCTGCTCTTTCTGTTCGGTTGCGACCGTGCCAGCGTGACCGATGTAGACAGTGTTTCCGGAGTATACCGGCAAATAATTACCGGCAGTCATTTCGCTCAAAATCACTGTGTTGCGGCTCGTATTATCCTGAATGAATAGCATAGTCCCAATCATATCTTTTAAGGGGTACATGACGGTGCTGCCGGTCGGCACCAGCGGTTGAGTAGCACTGATTTTTTGATCGATAAACTCTTTCTGCCACCGCCAGGAACTGTAAAGTTGGAACAGGTTAACCGCAACGAGAATAACCGCAATAATAATTCCCGGTTTTCGTAATTTTTTGAGAAAAAATATCGAGAGGATCGCCAGTGGCACCTGCGGCATCATCTCGGTAAAGCGTAAGGGCGATTCTCCGGGGATATATTGGAAAGCGATAATACACGCCACCCATGCAATAACCCAGGCGACAAAAATATTCAGTTTTTTTTCTTTTCCCCATAGCACCCATAGCGCCCCGAGGACCCCTACCGGAAAGAGCGGCCCGACCGCCACGATATATTCCCACAGGTTAAACGGCTGCGGATGCAACACGGAAAAGTCGACGAGCCGCTTCCAGGGATAGACGCGCAGGGCAAGAGAAAGATACAGCAAGGACGGCGCACTGATCAGCCCTATTATCGCTCCCCCCCATATATCCCTTAGTTCCCTTATCCCCCCTATTCCCCTTATCCCCGCATATACTCCCATCACCGCAAATACAAACAGCAGTCCCGGCGGAAACACCACACCCAAAAAAAATGCGAGCATCCCCAAAAATATCCAATTCCCGGGTCGCCTCATGGTATCGACACTCGTCATCGCCATCAGTAAAAATAGAATCAGTGCCTGCCCCGCAAGCATGTGCGGCACAAATGTAATCCGCTGCATGGCATCCATAATGGTCCACCACGGCATAGCGCCGCCGGTCCGCCACTCATTTGCATGCCACACGAGATGCGGCCAGCTTCCTGCCATGACGGCAAATAGAAATGCGAGTACCTGCCAAAGAACGCCTTTTATCGCCGACTTACAAACATATGCAGTAACAAAAAGAAGCGTTGCCGCAAGTACTATGCGTGCCGCGTGGTACGTATCCCCGCTCCGGGGCCACGGCACGCCCACCCACGTCGATACTTTCCCCATGAGAAGATACATAATTTGGATGTAGGAGCCCGCATGGGGTTCGGAGGTATATTTTTCATGCACCGTCCAAGCCCCTTCACGACCTTGGCGGATACGCGAAAGATAAAAGTTGTAATCGGTATAGAAGTTATGGACCAGCTCGAAGTATCGGTCGCTGTGTAAATCTCCCATGCGCGAAAGCTCGTACATGTTGGGTACGAGTGAAAACATGATAAAAAACGCTACCAATACTCCCCACATCCATCTGGGCATATAGAACCATTCTAAAGATTTACTACATTTTGTGCTACTATGAATCCAATGGAAACCAATACGTCCACTATAAAAGTTGTCGGCATTGCAGTTGGCATTACGCTTTTTCTTACCGTACTGGTTCTTGTCCATTACCAACGCATTTCCAAACGCCCGGGGTCACTGGTCATTCCGGCAGGAAATACGTATCTGGGGCCCAACGCCCCCAAACAAAATGCGGAACCGGTGAACAACAATACCTGGCGCGAAGTGAAAGGCCTGATTTTTCCGTACACCATGAGCGTCCCTGCTGACCTCAAACTGATCACCTTTGACAACGACCCATACGACATTTATGCGATAGACTGTTGCAATGTGCCCCCCGACTCCAATGTACTTATCGGCGTCGATACCGTCAAAACCAACATCACCCAATCGAAAATGGATTATGTACGGAATTGGTGGCATCAGTTCAGTGGACTCAAAAGCGTTGCAAGTATTGAAGAATTTACCAACAGTAAAGGTCTCAAAGGGTACAAAGCAAAATTTGTCAATTCCGCAGGCGAAACGCCCAATCTTGATGTCTTTTTTGAAGTACCCGATCATCCGGAAAACATCATCCACCTTACCTCCGGCACCCTGGATGCCGACACCTTTGCCAAAATCATCGACAGCATCGGGTGGAAACCGTGAAAAAATATATCCCCGTCGGGATGGTCATGCTTCTGTTTACATTGCTTAACCTTTCTACGTATTTCGTCGGGCTTAGTAAGACTCCTCCGGGCGCGGTATTTACGGGGGCCGTCCATTATCAGCCGGATTATTTTTACTACCTTTCGTTTATCGCGCAGGGGGCAACCCGGTGGCTTACAAACTTCCATTTGTTTACGGCAGAAACGACCGTACCTGAACTCATTGGGTGGTATTATACCTTGTCCGGCCGTCTTCTCCTGCCGCTTTTCCGGTCGCCGGTGGTCATATACCAAATCCTCACGGCCGCAGGAAGCCTTCTGTATCTTGGAGCGGCATATCTCTTGATAAAAAAACTTTTCCCGCAACACCGCACGCTGCAACTTCTGGTACTCGTGCTCTTTCTCACCAGTTGTCCGCTGCCGCAGATAACAGTTTCCCATGGTCACTGGACCTATTCACACATCAGTGCGTGGTACAATTTCGGCGATCCGTTTGAACGCCTCACCAACATCCCCCACCATCTCTTGGCTGCCGCGGCCGGAATGCTTGCCTGTATCCTCGCGTTTGATTGGTGGAAAGGGAAACGCGGATTGCTCCGTACGATCGCTTTTTTTCTCATTGGCATTATTCTTGCGAGCATACAGCCCATGTTATGGCTCGAAATAAGTATGGTGCTGGGGGTCATCGGTTACAAACGTTCGTTTATCCCGGCGCTTATTGTCGCAGGAAGCGGTCTCCCGTTTATCCTGTATCTGAAATTCTATTTATATTCGACACCGCCCTATAGCACTGCAGTTTTATGGGAGCCTTCGGTACAACTTATCACGACGTTCAAAGACTACATGATATTAAACGGTCTGTTGGTCCCAACTGCCATACTCGGACTTCCGGTATGGCTGCGCTCCATGACCCGCGAAAAATGTACCCTGACACTTCTCACCGCGCTTTCCCTCCTTTTATTTTTTTCCCCTATTCCCAAGTACCTGCACATCCTCAACATCCGGTTTCTTTCCGTATGCCCCACGCTATTTTTTGCCTCGGTAACAGGAGAACTTTTTCGCAAATTCCGGATGAGCAGTGTCTTCCTGTGCGCCATACTTATTGGAGTTACTATTCCGATCAATAGGGAGCTCCTTACTACACGGCATTCCCTGTTTACGCCGGGTAATATGTGGGTATACCTTCCCGCAGACGTCATTGCCGCGTATACGGCTGCGGCAAAACAGTCCCGCCCGGATGACATGTTCCTTGTACCAAGTCCGCTTGATGCCTCATTTCCGGGCTACACAGGCAGACGGATATTCACTTCCTATTCAAATGTGCTCTGGCGGGTAAATTATAATGCAAAACAAAAGCTTGTTGATACGCTCTACAACGTATCCGCACCGGATACAGAAAAAAATGCTCTGCTGAGACAAGCCAACATCAAATATATTCTTCGGTATTCATGGGATCCACCGCTTTCGGGAGACCTTCTCCCGGCGTACAAAAACAACACCATAACCATATATAAAGTTCTGTTACAATAAACGCATGAATCCTGCAAAAAAAATTCCGTTGCCGATTATCCTTCTTGCCGGCTATATTCTTGCCCTTTTGATCCGCCTGCTTTTGGTTCCCAACCCCGGATTTGAGGCGGATGTGTCGTTTTGGAAAAGCTGGGGGCTGGCGGTCGTTGATTTCGGGCTCGTCAAAGGACTCCCCCTCACCAACTTCAATTACCCTACCCCTTTTGGCTATTTTCTTTTTTTAATGGTCAAAGCGTACAGTTTTTTTGCAAATCCCCATGATTTTAACCAATTTTGGCTCAATACGAACATCTTATTTTTATTTATTTCCAAACTTCCCGCAATTCTTGCCGACTTCGGCATCGCCGCGATATTTATCTATATCGGTAGAAATGCAAAAAAATTAGGATTTCCCATAATTCATAATTCATTATTCATAATTCTCTCTATTGTCTATCTCCTCAATCCTATCTCCATCATGGACGGCGCGTGGTGGGGCCAACTCGACTCTCTCGGCATCTTGCTTTTTTTGCTGGCCTTCCTGACACTTCTACGAAAGCGTCCGTTTTGGGCGGGTGTCATATTTATGATCGCCATGATGACCAAGCTCCAAAATATGATTTACGGACCGATTTTTTTCCTGTTTCTGTGGCAAATGACGGGGTGGCAGGGACTCATCCGGGGACTTGCAGGCGCTACCCTTACGTTTGCGGGAACGAATATTGAATTTATTCTTACGCATAGTTTCGGCCGCGTGATCGAATCGTTGACCGGCAACTACGACTATTTCCCATGGCTATCCCTTAATGCTTTTAATCCTTGGTGGATCTGGTCCGGCGCCGCGGGCATGAAAGGATCGGATAAAGTTTTAATTCTTGGCCTTCTTAGTGCCAAGAATCTCGGACTCTATCTATTTTCCGCCGGCTACTTATTTGCCATGATGCGGCAATGGTTTGTCCGCTCCGATAAACTCAAACTTTTTCTGGAGAGCTTCATGGTCGTAAACGGGTCATTTTTCCTTTTTCAAACCGAGTCCCACGACCGCTACGCCTTCCCGCTCATAGTTATATTGCTTTTGTGGGGAGTATTTGTCATCCAAGTCAAAAGTCAAAAGTCAAAAGTCATAATTTTTTCTATTTTCTATTTTCTATTTTCTATTTTCTATTTCTACAACCTCCACTATGCGCTCATCATAAACTACCCGCAAAACGGGCTGCCCATACCGGCAATCCCCGCTTTCACCATTCTCATTTCTTATATCTTTACCGGCGCATTCTTGTGGTTTCTCCTCTGGCTTTCCCGCGGCCATGCATGGACTCTCTTTCCCCCGGTTATACTTATTGCTTTTCTGCTTATTGCCAAAAACATTCCTTTTATGTTGAAACAGCCGGTGCGCCTGGAACACCTTACCCCAACCGAGCAAAAACAGGACTACGGCGGGCGGCAGATTGATATGCCCACCAATGCGTCACTCGGGGTAAAAAACTGGTCGTCGCTTTCCGTGCAGTACGCATTTTACCGGCATGGTATCGGCACCCATGCGAATGGATACCAACTGTTCGATATCGGCGGGCTCTTCAAAAAATTCTCTTTCGACTACGGCATCGATACAGAGGCAGGACCAAAAGGAAGCGTGATATTTGAGGTCTATGGAGACGATAAAAAACTTTTTGCATCGGAAAAAATCGGCCGGTATGATTTGCCGCGCCATGGAGAAGTAAACGTAGCGGGCGTACACATTTTAAAACTCGTGATTACCGACGCCGGCGACGGCAATACCGATGACCATGCAGATTGGCTAAATCCAAAACTATGGCCAAAATAGTCCATAAAGTTCCGAGTCTTAAAGTCATAAAGTCTTTTGCTTTATAGACTCTCGACTTTATTAACTTTTGACATTATGAAGATAAAAAATATTGATAAATATATAGGACTATTAATGCTGTTAGCGGCAGTATTATTTAATTTGTGGTTATACCGCCTGGAGCCTACCACAAAAATCGACCCGAATGATAATTTGTTCCAATACGCGCTGGTCTACCGGACAAACCAGATGTGGGATTTTGCATCTAAAACTTGTTCAAAAAATTTATCATTCATCATTTGTCATTTATCATTTCTTATTGATCATTGGGTGCCCAACTGGAACGAAGGATACAACGTGCCTGCTTATTATAGTCATATACCCCAAATAGTCATCGTTGGATCTTGGCGGCTCCTGCACATTGGTAGTTTGTTTCAGTATTATCACTGGGTGATTTACTTTCTCTTATGCTTGTTCCCTCTTTCTGTTTTTCTGGCGCTACGGATTATCCAACTCCCGTGGCTCACCGCCGGCTTCGGCGCGCTTCTGGCATCCCATCTTTCCACAGACGGGTTGTATGGATTGGACCCTCCGTCTTTTTTATGGCGCGGCTATGGGCTCTCGAGCCAATTATTCGCGATGATCTTTCTGCCCCTGGCGATAGCGTTTATTTACCGGAAAAAAATAATTCCGGCCATTATCTTTCTCTTTTTAACAACCGCGGGCCATTTGGGCATCGGTATCATGGCGTTTATAAGCATGATTCCCCTTTTATGGCGGGAACCGAAAAAAATACTTGCTATCGCAATACCGGCCATCATCCTTCTTTCGTACTGGATTATCCCGGCACAACTTACCGATAACTTCCACAACTTCTCCTTCTGGGATCCGGTATGGAAATTCAACTCCTACGGCGCCAATGAGACAATCACACGACTCTTTAATGGAGATTTGTTTGATTTTGGCAGACTTCCCATATTTACCACGCTGGTTATTATCGGCGCGTTCGTAAAACCGGAATTTGCTCTTCTCTTTCTCTTCTGGCTTTTCCTCTATTTCGGCCGCACCACCTGGGGCTCGCTCATCAACCTTATCCCTGCCATGCGCGAATTCCATTTATCCCGTTTTATCGTGGGCCTCCACGCCGCCGGCCTCTTCCTTGCGCCGATCGGCCTATCATGGATAATCTCCCATCTGAAAAAATTCAAATATTTCCCCCTTATCTCTCTTATTCCCCTTATCTCCCTTATTCCTATCTATCAACAAACGATAAAATATAACGATCTCAACAACACGCTCATCAAAAAAGCCAACGAGAATTATGCAAAACAAATTGCAGACGCCGATGCGCTGGTTGAGACCTTAAAAAAACTTCCACCCGGTCGTGTTTACTCTGGAAGAGGCGGCAGTTGGGGCAAAGAGTTTAAACTCGCCGAGACGAATATGACCATGTATCTGGGGAATTTTGCCTTCCCCACCGTCCTGTGGATGCCGGAAACCTGGAGCCCGAACGCCGATACCGAGCAGTATTTCCGGGAAGATAAAGCCCAAGATTATGATTTATACAACATAAAATATGTTGCCGCCCCAAAAAATTTGGCAAAAGAAAACATTCAGCCTTTCTGGAAAAAAATACAGAGCGGGAAGGAGTGGATTTTGTATGAAGTGCCGACGTCCGGTTATTTTACGGCCGGCGTACGGCCGGCAATCGTCGCGGCGGACAAATACTCGAGAGGCAATGTTACCCGCCTCTGGATCCAATCTGATGACCCCAAAAACGGTCTCTACCCGGAGCTCACGTTTGACACAAAAAACTATCCCGTGCATGTGGGTCTCCCGAATTTTAAAATGCTTGACGAGGTGACATACGTGACGCCTGACGGAAAAACCCATAATTTATTTTCTGAAGTGCCAAAATATATTGGAGATACAAAAAAAATAGATATTTTATCCCAATCTTCCGATACCGACATGATCTTTTCAGCCAAAGTCAGAGTCCCGGAGAATTGCACCGAATGCCTCGTCGTCCTCAAACAAACTTTTCATCCCAACTGGCTCGTCACGGTCGATGGTGAGCCTGTCGAACCAATCATCACCTTCCCCTTCTACATCGGCATCCCCATCCCAGCGAACGCTGGGACCCATACAATTATCGCCTCCTACGAACCATCAAGGCTTAAAACAATACTCCTCATTCTCACGGTGACAGTATGTATGATTATTGCTATTATTCATACATATAACTACTATAAACATTTCTCCTCCGGACAAATTAATAAAGGAAGCTGATACACTTATTACAGAAGAATATTATAACTCTTTTAGAGATCTTTTACGCTCCACTTTACGTCAACTCCTTGAAAAAAATTTTGTGCAAACTTTATTAATTACTACATAACTGCATTTTCGGTGAAGGAGTATTTTTGGATACATGTTTAAGAAAATAATCGTACCGTGGGTTTTCTTTTAATGAACACGGGTCTGTAAGATACTGGGCAAACGAATTAGCAAAATCTTCGTCAACAGGGATATCCTGATACTGAGACGGATCGCCCCACTTCCCGTATCCCATGAGCGGCGGATAGGTATACGACTGCTGTGAGCCGGATTTATTAAACCCAACAACACGGAGATATTCAGACGGAGGGTCTGCTGACCGTAAAGGAATCGATCCCCGCGGATTAGTGAAACTATTAAACCGTAATATTCTTGTGAAGATAGACTGCTGATTGTATGCCCAGAGGTGAGCCATTTCATGATCGAAAGCAAATACTTGGCCGTAATCCAATACACCGTTAAACCATAGTTGATTCGTGGGTGGTATTGCCGCCGCTATAGCACAACCTTCTCTGCTATATAAACAGTCGACCGCAAAAGACTGCACGATAATCGGATCTATCGTCTCCCAATACCCTTCCGGAAACTGCGCCAGTGCTTGCATCAAGAAATACCGAAAATTTGGATCTTCTGATGATATATCCGCTTTGCCACAGTAGGCTGATTTTTTCCATTTTTCATGATCACAGATAAGCGTACATGATCCATCTGCGGTAAATGCAATGGAACCAATATTCATATTCATCTCATTCATATCACTCAGATTTATTTGACAAGGATCGCCCGCTGTTGCCCGACATAACCCTTGTTGACACGTAGAACCAACACACATATCACCCCACGAATGAATACCCACAGGTTGGTCAGATATCTGAGACACTGATGAATAGCTAATGATTTGTCCAACTTCATTTGGCGCTTCTACACAGTTCAGGGTCATTGGAGCAACTTTATGAGCATCTGGATTTTGATAATACGGGAGTGGGGTATGAATCGCACGATTATATCGATGCAATGTGTCAACAAAAAATCCAAGAAGTGAAGCAAGACTTACTCCAATTGAAGTATTTTTCATTGTAATTATTGTTTTCGGTGTCGGCGTCGGGGAAATTTCGTCCGACGATTTTTTCTCCGGCGCAATGGTGCGGGCAAACCGAGCCTGAAACCACGATTGCGCTTCTTTTGGATTGGCTGACCGCTGTGCCTGCGGGGCTTCGACACCTTCACGGATTAACCCATGGGTCGTGTCGGAATCTGTTTTGATATTGATCACGGAGGGCACAAGTCCGCTACTAAATCTTGCTGAAAATGCATCATCGACAAATTGCAGCGACACATTGCGATCCAGCACCGAAACAGTGACAGATCCGATGGTAGTCTCACGCGTGCCAATGCCGCTATCCACCATAACCTCTGTGCTTATAAGATTGACGAGATTACTTTGCCTGTTGAAATTTTCTTCACTAAACGTCTCCCGTACCCACTCTTCTACCGTCGATTCGCTTTCAATAATATGTTCCAATGGATACGCTTTTCCTGCAAACTTTATACGCGTGTTCTTTTTGTTAGAGATATCTGTAAGAACCTCCCGCAATCCCCGAATCATTTCCTTGTCCCCTATCCGTCCGGCTACGACAAATCCATCAGTCGTCTTTGAAACTGCTCCTATGCCGACCGGAATAGTCTGGCGTGTAAAACGTGGATGGACTATAAAGTTTGTCGGAATTGCGATATTGGTAGAAAACTGATTTCCATTATTATCACGAAATACTACAGTTGAAGTATGCGAAACTTCAACAGTAAATGTTCGGTCTATGGATTCATATTCTTCTAGCACTTGTGTAGAATCCCTTTCTCTGTAATATGAATATGTGCCTAATGCTGCTTTTCTCCGGGCAAATTCTATGATATCTCCGTAAAAGATCTGTTTCCTATTTCCTGGCGGCAATACCACTCCATTTACCAATATCGCTTCTTCTAAATTGTTGTTTGGATTTGATTCGAGATACATGCGCTGGTCGTTATACACAATCGATGCTCCAAACCCGAATTCTTGTGTTTTCAATGCTTCGGTAACAATAGGGACGGGCGGCTTATACGGCCGAATCAAAGTCATCCATGCGGACGGAGAGTTTGCCGCATTATTTCTCGTTAAATCCGCAAGTGCATACGGCAATGCGTCGATATACCGGATATCTTTTAGAAAATTCTGAAACCACGGAGCAACTGCACTTGTCGACACGGTCGACGGGTCAACAACCGCAAGCGTCGCGCCGGCAGGGATCGCATATACCGCAGCAAAAACCTGCACGCGCCCGACGGTAAATAAGGTCAACCTATCTTCGGATGTATAATTTATTTTTCCATTTGCCGCAGTCATCACCAATGGACGGATTCTACTGGTAAGCATCACCGTGCGCTGCGGCTCCTGATGATTAGGATCGGTCATGGTTATCACGACCGGCGTATTTGCAAGAAGCGTTTCTGCCTGCGGATTCGTTTTGAAATATTTCTCTAATTCCGTTTCAATAATGAGTTTTAATTTACTTAAAAGAAAATTGTCATCCGGGCTACTCCACTGCACACTATTTTGTATACCATCGGATGGTTTAAAAAGCTGCTCATACAGATCTCCAACTATCTTTGTATACGCGTCTAGGGTTTTTGTTGTATTGTCAGGCATCGTGAGCACCATGCTCCAGTTGGCATTTCGGATCGAAAGTGTTCTTCCGCTGTGTTCCATAGCAATTTCGCCATCCGCAAAGTAGATATCTTCCTCTTTTTCATCTGGTTTGATGGGCACAATAGTATAAAGCTGCGGCATGGAAATTTTGCCAACTGCTTCCAATACATCATCGGACATTTCCTGCACAAAATTGGTGTAGAAATAATACCGTACGCCATCCATATGATACGTAATTCCGACCGATTGCCCAGCCTCGTATAACGCAGTTGCCAACTGCCCCCTGATTTCATCCGAATTTGTTGGCATCTGTTGCAATCCTTCTGTAGCTTTGAAAAACGCCATAACAGCGGTGATGCGTTTATCGGTCGGCAATCCGTTATCAAAAAGTCTGCCGAATACGGTTGTTTTCAGTTGTAAATAATACGCCGCGTACTCGTCACTCATTGAAAGTATTTCTTGTTCCGCTTTCTGCCAAATCTGACCATCAGTCTTTTCTTTAAATATCCCGCTCTGAATCCTTGCCATTGCCTCTGCTTCCCGTAACTTTTCATGCGCCCGTTTTGCGATAGATAAAAGTACCGCCAGTCCTTCATTTGCTTCTTTTGTAAGCCACGGAGCGTAAAATTTCATCTTGCGGTGTGCCTGCTCATGGGAAAGAGCGGCACTCCGTTCTTTTACTGCGTCTTTTTGTTGCACCAAACTCGCGCGGATAAATGTTACCTGCGAAAGTGGCTCAACAAATGACAGTACTTCCCCCGGATTATGGCCTTTAAATATCTTTTCAAACAGCTCGTCGGGGACAACATATGATGGGTATTTTTTGTAATCGGATGTGTCTTTGAGGATCGTACTGACGTTATATTCAGCGAGGAACGCATCGAATGAACCATAGACATCTTCAGGATTTAATTCGGTCTGCAGCGCAAGCCACCGCATGAGAGCTTTCTTGGTTTCATCATCGATCTCCCCTTTATCATTAACATGGAACGGATACTCCTTTTCATCAACAAGATACGATAATATGAAATATCCTTTTGCCGGATTATCCGCAAGCTCATGTTCCAATAATTGTTTGAGATCTGCGGGGTTTCTATACTTAGTAAAGTTTTTAATCCGCGTAATTGTGGCTTTTGCCTGAGCAAACTGCGTGATCCAGCTGATATGTTTGAACAGTTCATGAATCGGCGCTTCCGTAATATCCGTATTTGCTGCCGCCACCTGCACTAATTCCGGCATATCAGAAACGACAGTAGTCACATCAGCAAATTTTTCTCCCAGCGTATTCCACTGCTCCTGTACCTCCCCCGCCGCAGCGACCAAGGATTGCATGAGTCCCTCGCCGGAGCGCATCGGCTGTGGCTCCACCGGGCGGACATCGACAGCCTGCAGCAATGGCACCTTGTCCACCACGAGTTGAATTCCTTGATCTCCGGAAAGATCAGAGACGGCGGGCATGTTGAGAGATGTTTGGGGAATACTCCCCCGCTTCTTCCACCCACTCACCAAAATATCCCAAAAGTCGTGCTTCCGGCCGGGGACAACATTTGGATAAAGTTTTGGATAATCAACCTGTGCGAGGGTTAATCCTTGAAGACTTTGACCTTCAAATAATCGCTGTACAACATCCTTAATATTGCCGCCATAGTTAGCAAGTGTTGGGTTATGACCAATGGTGAATCCCCGCTCCGCTATGCTATACTGACGAGCAAATGCACGCGTAAACTTTGAATCCAAAATGTCATCAGTACCGGAATACAAAAGCACATAGCGATCTTTTTGCGAAAGGGTTTGCATCGGCACCTTATTCTCAATTGGTTTTGCGGCAAGAAGCGTCTGGGTCATGCGGATGGCAAGCCGCGCATTTTTCAGATTTTCCATGGCAATATTATGCGATATTTTGATGGCTCCGTCCGTTTCGTCATTTTCACTCATCATTGCCCGAAAGAGCTCATCGGTAAAACCGAGCTTACTGAATAGCGTAAACAATCCGCCGCGCACGAACGGGACATACGAAAAAATAGGCCAGTTAATCACCCGAAGGACGCCGAACCGCGGATTTCCCCGTAGAATGCTGTACTCGTTTAAGAGCGTGAGCTGATCTTCTTCTCCGGTATACCCGGCCAAATCAATATATTTTACCTTCGCCCAGATGCCGGTACCCTCTCCGTGCTTTTCCGCAAGTTTTTTTATCACCCATCCGCCCAGAGAGTGGCCCATGAGATTGACATTGACACCTGCATTCTCCAACTTTCTCTGTCGGGAGAGAAATTCCACGGCGTCTTCTATTTGCCGAACTAATTTATCCGGCGTATACGAAGTTTTCACCAATGTTCCTTTGGTGCCGGAATGCGAAAGGGCGATCATGACCTGCCGTTTTCCTTTTTCCTCGTCACTCCACGGTTCAAGCATCCGGTCTCCGGCCGGCACAAACTGCTCCCCGCTTTCGATATACCCGTGCCAGGCAATGAGTACATCGGTTGCCGCTTCATAACGCGTTTTAAAGAGCGCCATACGCTCCGCATCGCTTAACTTCGTTAAATCTTCGGTGCCGATATTAAACACAATATCCGTAGGCGTCCCGGTCGTACCGTGCTCCTCTTGTTTGTTCGGATCATCATAGGTGATCATTCCCCGGCCAATCAACTTTCCCTCCTGCAGTTCTACGGAGCTAATCTCCAATACACCTTGATCTTCTTTTTTCACTTCATCCCCCCGCACTGCAAATCGGAGAGGTTGGGGCGTTGTGGAGGAGGTATTTCGGAGAAGCTCAATTGCCTCGCGAAGAAGAGTAAGCTCTTCTCCGGCTGGTGGACCGGTGGGGAAATGCGCGGCGATAAGTGTGTCGTTTTTTGTATCCCGACCCGGCGTATTTTCTAAATACGCAAGCACCTCCTCCGCCGTATATTTACCGCTGGTTATATCTGCCGCAATTGCGGTGGTGAGGGAACGAGTTAGAGTAGAATCCGCTTGAGTCAAAACCGGCAATTTTGCAGATGTAGCACCAAATCGAGCTATGCGTTTAATTTCTAGCTGTTTAATTTCATCAGGTTGAATAGCATTAAATCGATTTTCCAAATCACGTATGGAAGCAGTCGGAAAAACACTGTCTCTTGGTTCCCAACTGTTTAATACTGCAGGAATAAGCTGTTCCTCTCCAAATAATTCAAAAATAAAGTTATCTTGTATAACACTAAGCTCGCCAGCTGAAATGATATCATCTGACATCGGTATTGGATTTATCGCTGCATTGCCAAAATCTGTGATTACCAGTTGAATCGCTCCCTCCAAATCTACATACACGAGAAAATTGTGTATCATCCAATCCCGATAACGCACATTCTTCGAATTCAATTCGCGTACAAATGATAGTACTTGCTTTACTATGGATATTTTTTGCTCTGTAGTAATGCTACCCACAAACGCACGTATTTCTGATTTAATTGCTTCGGACTCTTCTGGTCTATATCCTATTCTCACGCCCGGCATAACTGACATTGCAAAATTATACCCCTCAGTCGGAAACCCTTCTATCTGATCATCGACAAATTTAGGAACATTTCGGAGACCTTTGAGCGATTGCAAGACGACTGCTTCGTTTCGAAGAACCTTCTCTTGAATTATCAGATCATCTGCACTAAGTCGTGTACCATTTAAATTCTCTACTCTTCCTTTCACGACAACTTCTGAAACATCTGACAATCTTCCTTTAACAGTTGTATAGCGCCCCCCGGAAAGAATGCTGTATCCTGAAAGCAATTTCTGCGGTTTTTTCGCACTCGATGATACTTCTTCATATGATGTTGCCACAAGCGATTCCACCGATTGGCTTTGTGCTGCGGGCACAAGACCAAGAATGATACGCCCCGGCATCAAATTACCATACACACGAAACCAGTCGATGGCAGAAAGAACGGGGTCAACACCCATTTGCCTAAGAACTAGATTCATTATTGCGTTACATCCCGATGGCGGCGACACGGAGTTATCCGCCGCGTAGACTTTTGACGCAAAAAGCGAAGATATGCTATCGTTATCTTTAGTGAATGCATTTCTTGCAGGACTTGCCAATCGTGAACCGGTATTTTCTGAAGCCCAGTTTGAACGGTTGTCCAGCATCGCTGATAACGCGGGCCAGGTGCTATTTGGCACGTTGGTTATTTCTCCATTCTTATCAAGAATTGACACACCATATTGGATTGTAGTACCGTTAGGTGTAGCAGGCACGATTATCTGCTGGTCCATTGCTGTATTTTTAGCAAAAAAAGGAAGGGAACTATGACCTTTAGCATTGTCTATTTGTTGGCTATCATTGCGATCATGCTCATGGCTATCGTCGTCCTCCTTATGGCCCTCCCCGGCCCCAAGAAGTCCTCCCGCAAATAACGGCTGCGGGGCAAAAGTTATCCCGCATTTTTCTTTCTGTTCGTTAACAAACGTTCTCGCAGCATCCGCTGCATCCTCAACCGGTTTTTCAAAAGCTTGTTCCCAAGACATGAGTGTGATGACATAGATTGGAGTTTTCGTCATCGTTTGCGGCAACACGGGGGCGGCAACCGCCACAACTTCCGGCACAATTGCCTGCGTGCTTTCTTTCTGCAGAAGATATGGCTCTGTGAGAATCGGCGTCATGGCATCAACCGCCATGCGCGCGACAAAGTTGATATTCAGCTCTCCGCCCTGGCCTTTGTACATCGTCTCATAATCTTTTTGCTGGCTAAATGCTTGAATCGGGAGCGTCGTTTGGAGTTCGTTCAACTGCGCTAAATATTCTTCCCACGCGGCAAACACTGCCTGCCGGATTTGATCCTGATACCGTGCTACTGTTGCCGAATTTGCCGCTATCTCCGCATGGATTGCGGCGCGCACCGCATCCTGTTCCGTCTGGATATCCTGCAATCCCTTCGTCTCAAAATCATACAGTTCCTGCGTTTTGACACGCACAACCGCCTCCTCATGGAGTTTTTCCCGCTTCAGGCGATAATACTGATCGATGTATTGGTCCAATAATTTTCCGAGCGTTTTTGGATCCGAGGCCTGCGTCAGGGCAATTTCATACTGCTCCCGCCCCACGGCAAACACGCCGGTGGTTGCCGTATTTTGTTCAAATTGTTGTATCCGCTGAGCCGCCAGTTGACCATCCAATATTTTGGTCGTTGTCGCAGCCAGTGCAATTGCTTCGTTGTACAGTTTATCGCTCATCGGCCCGCTCGGCGCTTTTGCGATAAATGCCGCAACGGAATCTTTTGCAAGCCCGCTTCTTTGAAGTGCTTCTATAGAAATATATCCCTGGCTACTTCCCGGATTTCGGTAGCCGGTCTTCGGATCCGTGCGGTTCACGCGGCCAACTCCTTGGTCAATTGCTTCCGTCGGCAAGGTACCTTTGATATACATCGCGTGCGTATTGGGCCCTTGAACATCGGTCCCGCGGCCTGCAAGCGTGGCAATCGTGATGACACCGGGTGTTCCCATTCGATCAATAACTGCGGGTCGCAACTGTGGCGGCACATCTTCCGTCAAATATTGGAATGGTATCTCTTGCCGTGCAAAATAGGCGCCCAGCTCTTTTGCCTGCTCGCCGGTCACATTTATGAGTACTGCCTGACGCTGTGCAAACCGCTTTGCATCCGCACCCATCTGCTCATACGTTTCTGCGTTGGGAAGAAATGCATGGTCCGGCAAATCCAACCGGCCTTCTTCAACCACAGTCAGCGTGCCATCCGCCGCTTCGATCGCATAACCAATAACGCCATTGGAAAGCCGTACTTTGACCAATTTCCCCTGCGCAAGCTCAATTTCGGGTCTGCTCGGAATGCGCACAATAATTTTCCCAAAATACTTCTCCGCTTCATCCCATTTTGTATACAACGAGCCGGAAAATCCGGTAAACGATTTGAATTTACGGAAGAAATTGATGTGATAGGATTGGTCAACAACGGTCCGCTCCATCGTCATCGGGAATCCATGTTTTGCTTCTAAAGCCTGCTGAAGTCCACCCGGAAATTGCTTGGCAGCTTCAATTTCCTGCGTAATGGTATTAAAAACCAAAATGCGGTTACCCCGAATAGCATAATCGCGATCCACAACCATCGACTGCGCACCAATCGATTGATGAGCAAGATGAACAAGCTGATCATACTGGTAATTCCGCCCTCCCCATGCGCGAAGCATGCGTTCGCCTTCAACCGTCAGCGATAATTTTCCGGTCTGATCTTGCTGTATAAATAGATTATTGATATCCCGCTTCATCAAATCTTTGATAAATGTATCAACATTACGAATTGCCTCTTCCGGGTGCTCAATCGGTTTGCCGGATCCATCCACAAGCGCCGTAGGATCAAATTCATGATCAACTTCATCCATCACAAGTGCATTGTTGGATAAATTGACAATAACAACGCCATCGCGATACTGGTGCATATCCGCGAATTCAAAATTATTGAGTGTGGAATAGGCAATATCAAAACCATCAAGCGTGGATAATACACCTTGAGGATTAAAGAGCGTCGATTTTAGTCCAAACGCATCAAATATCGGCTTCATATCGTTCAGGCCTTTGCCGGCTAAGGTCATGGTCGTGGTCGTCACAAACACCTGTTTGCTGTCCAGTGTCCGCGCCACTGCAGTCATCGCGGCAACAATCGTTTTTCCGAGCCCCGTCGGGAGCTCAACAAAATCTTGATTCACGACACCGTGATAGGCAGCAATGAGCTGCGACGGGTAGAGCGGCGTTGTATATTGCGGAAACTTGAGTTTTACTGCCTGCGTAAAGAGCGCAGCAAATTGCGGAAACACATTCTGTTTTCCCTTTAATTTCCCAAGTTCTTCCTGAAACTCTTTATCCGTCGTAAATGTATCGTATCCATACTTCGCCGGTTCAAACTCCGGCAGCATCTCAAGCTCTTTCTTGTATTCACTATTAATAATCGCCGCTTCTTCTTTCGTTTCCTTCGTAAGTTTCACGGGATCATTTAGTTTTGTAAGATCAATAGTCTTCAATAGTCCTATTTTATTTGCGGCGACACTCACCGACGTCGGCACGGTCACCTGCGTAAACGTGCGGGCAGCCAGCCCCAGTGCGCCAAATATCGGCACAAAACTATTTTGTGTCACCACGGGCGACTGAGCCTGATCCTGCAATCCCGTCTTGATCTCTGCATACCGCTCTTTAGAACGAAGAATCCATACTGTTTTCCCGAATTCTCCATATTTCAACTGAAATTCCTTTTCTGATAAAAGAACTGTTCTGACAACGCCATCTCCACGAACTTTTCCATCTCCCTGCTTCACATAATTTGCATCAGAAACCAAGTAGCTCAATGAGCCGTCAGAATTATGAATAACTTTCAAAATCACACCCACATGACCCGGATTCACTTTTATGTCAGTCCCAAGCGACGCATCAAACCAGACAAATGTATCAAAGTCAACAAGTTGCTGAGGAGAAATATCTTTGTAAACAAAATAGTTGTTACTATACGAAAATAATACATCCGGGTCTCCCGGCCATGCTTTGAGCTGTGCGCCTTCACGTATAAGATCCCGCGCCACGCGAATACCTAAATCTCCTACTTGAATAGCATTCGGATTACCGGATAAGTTTGCTATTACATCCATCCATGTCACGCATTGCACTGCCTGACCTCTTACTAAAAGTTTGTTATAATCGATCGTTTTCAATCCATCACGCAGATCGGTATTTTCATTCAAATATGCAAACTGAGGATCTTTTGCCAATTGATCACGAACATAATCCTGAACCGGATTTTTCCCGATAAATGATTCTTCGAGCTGCGCTTTTTGCGAATATTCATTTAAAATTTCCGCAATTTTATCTGCCTCAGATACCATCTTATCCTGCTGTAGTACTGCTATTGATGGGACTATTCCATAGGAACCGCCCAATTCTTGAATATCCGTTGCCCCCGGAGCGACAGCTTCAATGAACGATTCAACGGTAGGATTCTTTTGAGAAAAACTATACGTTTCTGACCAGTAAATAATTCGGGTTAAAGAATCAAGAGGAATTAATGTTGTGCCATCTTTTGGATCGCCCACAAGATTGAGTCCTCCATACGAAGGCCACGTATATAATGGCGCATAATCCGCATTTCCTTCATAAACATGCACATACATCATATTATTGACCGGGGTCGCACCCTGAGAATCAGTAAATTTGCTGCTCGGAGCATCTGATACCTTAATATTCCCGCTTTGCGTATCAATAGTCACTGGATAAAGAAACCCGTCTTTATACATGGTCATGGATAACGCGACCGTCATGTGAGAAGACCCTGTTTTTGGATTTCGTGTCGCGATTGTTAGCACGTCTCCGGACGTTACTGCGTCCTGATACTGTGCAATCATTTTTTTCGCAAAATACTGCTGCACTTCATCCAACGTTACTCCGGGTTGTGGGTCATCCAAATCAATCTCTATATGGTCACCGATGACTCCATACGATAATCCAAATTTTTCGTCTTCAACAGTTTTCTTTTCCAAAACAAATATCGTATGATTTTGATCATCTACTTTCGTTTCTATATCACGAGTTTGAGCAGCCGCCATGCCAATCTGCTCATAGTATGTATTTTCAATAAGTGTCGGATCAGTAAATCTGTCATAAACATTAAATGGTGCCAATAATAATTCACTATAAAATGCTTTAGCAATGGGGATGTTTCTAAATATGCGCCGCCCTTGATCATCCGCATCAAACATGAGACTGGATACTAACTTCCATGCGTTTCTATTATCTGCCACTTTACCGCTAGATAAATCCTGATAAATAAACTCTGCCAATTGAGATAATTGACTATCAGAATATTCTAGTTGTCTCTGTGTTGCGTATATTTTTTCTGCTACGTATATCGCTTTCATTTGATCTTCTTTCGTTGGAAAAGCTATCTGCGCATTTCCCGCGGCATCTATTGTTATCACAATGTTAAATTTATCTGAAATACCCGAGCTTGAAAAATCCTGAGGTACGATTGTTTGATTGGAATTTAACGAAGTTCCATCGACAATGGGCGTCTTCACTATCTCAGCTATTTTTAATACGTTATTGACACCATCAGCGTTGGTTATCGTAACTCCGTAATCTTTAGCAAACAAACGGAAGAAGAAATGTGAGAAACTTGCTTCATACTTTTCATCAGATAGTCCGGAAAGTTGTGCTAACAATAGCTGATTCACAAGTAATTGTTTTCCATTGTGAGAAAGGCCAGATAAACTTGTGCTAATAAATGTGTCTGCTGTAACATCGCACGTCCCGCCAACCTGATTGACAACAAATAATCCATTCTTATATCCGGGAACATATATTTTTGAAATGCGGCTTGACGTGTCCAACCTGTCGTACCAATTATAGATATTTGCATTTCCTAAAGTATTGGAATGGAGAAATTCAGATATAAGAGAATTATTTTTTCCGCCGGCGTCGTACGTGTAATCCAATAAATAATAGTCAGGTTGCTGCCCCTCTGTAACAATCTTTGGATCTCCATCATTATATACATACCCGACAATTGCAGCCTGACCGCTCTCGATCATTTGTTTTGTCGTCGGCATCTCTAAAACAGAACCATATGTCGTTAACTTTGAAAGAATTGGGTTTAGGATCACATTCGCTTTCTGATCGAGCTCTTTACTTAACGATTCATTCCGCGCAGTCAAATACGTTTGAATTTCTGTGATATTTTTTAATTTACCATCTTTTATCTCAGAAGTTGCGTCTGCTAATATCTGATTTTCAAGCTCATTTGATGAAAGTTCTATTTTTGCAATCAATTTACCAACTTTAGAATTCGGATCTCCTGCCAATTGTAATAATAATGCTCCGTTAATATTTGGCTGTTGACTAATTCGTAACAACGATGGATATACATAAGGATTTGAACCACGCGTCGCTATAATGCGATCGACTTGCAAATTCATTAACATTTTTACACTTTCAATTTCTTGCTGCGTCCTAACTGTTCTATTTTCAATAAGACCATCCATAAGGGCAAATAATTCATCTACGCGAATTTTTACACTACTCTTTTCCTGTGGTGATAATGAAGCGTTTTCAATTCTTTGTAATAATGGTGTTTTTGCTACAGCAAGCGATGTCGTTAATTCATTCTTAGTCGTAACTAAGTCCGCAGTCACTGAAAATCCTTCCTGCGCTATTTGAGGGATAACGTCAATATTAATATTGAGACTCAACATGGGCATGACATTGGTAAATGTATTTACGACGCTCGTGCCGCCAAGAAGTGACGTCGCCGGAACAATCAGGCGTTTCCAAAGCGGTGCTTGGAGTTTTTCTGCAGGGTGCAAAACATCTTTATAACTCAGTGTGTCGGAGTAAAAAGTAGTTCCTGACTCGCGATATTGCACAGACAATACAAAATTCCATCCTCGATTTTTACGCAATGTGATTTGCATAAACGAATCAATTGGTCTTGTTTCTTCCGGATTTATTGAAACTTGTGGAGTAAATCCACGAATCACAAAGGTGCTATCCGCGGTTCGCGTAACGCCAAGAGTTGCAATGTCTACATTTAATAAACTTTGTGCGGTAAGAAGAATTTCTAATTCGCTTCGCGTATATGCTGTTTTTGCCTGAATTTTCTGTATGCGCTGATCTAAGGACCGATAGAGGCCACCGAGAAATTTGTCTTCCGTTGTTGCATTATTGTTTTTTGAATATTTAGCGGTTATTTCCCTACTCTTTGATATTAACTCGTCCGGATCAAATCGTTTCGCCAATTCCATTTCATAGGTATGTTCAGATAAAGAAAGTAAAAATTCTTTCGTAACATAACCGCTCTCTTGACCTGCAAAAGCCTCTAATTCTTGCCGAACTATGCCCCACGATATGCCGTCTGCGCTATCTTCTAATCGCAAAGCTCGATCCAGTCGCCCAACGACTATTCCGTCTGCACCAAGATGCGCGTCATCTGTGGTGAATAGATAGCTCGTCAATTCGCCAATGACTCCCCGCGCAACTTCCTGTGAATATGCAAGCATATCTTTTTCAAACACTTTTACTCCAGAATTTTTCAACTCGCCTAAAATAAATGAAGCAATGTCTGATTGAAGTGACATTTGCACTTGGGTATCGTTGAGATTCGGAATTCTACTCACTTGTTGCGCTTCTGAAAGATACGAAATCAACCGAGGCTGTATCTGGATAAATAGAGTATTTAATTGTTCAATAATAGTATTTTGAATCGCTGTATCAGTCTGTCCGCTTACGCGCTCACGCACACGAAGCGCTGCCGCTTCCCGATCCGCACGGCGCTTGGCAAGTACTCCGGCCCGCATGCGGACACTCCGATAATTACTCCAAATCATTCTCTCTAATCCAATTGGCGGAACCAATGTTCCAATCCCATCCATTATCCGTTGGTTTGCCGGTACGTTCACCCTACCCATCAATTCCGATGCCGCAAGCGTACCCGGAAAATTTTCAAACGATACGGTAAGCGCAAATTTCTGCATCCCCTCCTGCACCGCCTCTACCGCCGCCTGCCGGCCGTCCTCAATACTTGCCCGCACTTGCATACCGATTACAGAATCCCGCAGTAATTCTGCGTCTGAAATAAACTGTTCTGTTTCAGCCAAAAGCGGCGTGGTCACACCGAGCGCTCTTGCTTGTGCCACCAACTGCCGTGCGCCGTCAAAATTATCTGAAAGAGCTGCTTGTTTAGCTGCAAGAAGAAGAACGTTAACATTCCCAATTTCGCGCAGTCTCTGCTTTTCCGCGTCACTTTGTATTTGCGCATAATCAAGCATTGCTATGGCATTATCGATAATTGATACACGTTGATTGACAAATAATCTTCGATATCGCTGCATCCCTTCCCAAATCCTCCGTGCTTCCAACGCATTTTGCCATGCAGCGGCAGAAGGCAGAAGCGACGCGATAAGTGACGACCGCACATTTGCCATCAACAACATCGGTGCTGATTGTTTTTGTGCCGTTAGAAACAGCGGAGCAGTCGGGACGGTTTGAACAACCGGCTGCGCAATAACTTCCGAATACTTCTCCTGCATTATCTTGCGCATCGCCACGAGCTCTTCGTTACTCGTCGACTGAGGAATAGACGCGAGAATTTGTTTTGCCTCGTCGGGCGTAATTACTGCTGCAAACTCCCGCATGACTTCTTCTTTTGCTACCGGAAGTACTGCTGTTTTTACCCCAACGCCACCCGGAGTCGAGCGAAGATCGCCAAACCACCCTTCAATAACCTGATACAATTCATGCGCAATATTATCCTGATTCTTCCCAAAATCAGCTTTTGTAAGAAGCACGTCGGTAATTTCATTGTCTTCCAATATTCGGGTAAGCCTCTCAACAATCTGACTTGGCTCTGCACCGGCAACAAACGCATCGATAATATTTTTATCAGAAAATACGGCAAGTAAAACTTTATCGTAGGCCTGTTCGTAATCTCTCATCGCATCCTCGTGTGCAATAACCGCATCGCTCCAAGCGGTAACACTGTGCACTGCCTCTCGTACTGCTGCCGCTCGCTGAGATTTTTCTGCGTTAATTTCATCCGCATACTGCACAGATAACGTTTTTTGCATTCCTGCCATCCAATCCCCTTTCGCGACCCCAAGATCATCAAAAAGAGGATCCTGTACATTTTGCGCATCCAAAACACTTTGGATCGTATCCTCTACTACCTGCGGGCTATAGCTGACAACAGCGGTTTGGACATTTTCATCAGAAAGAAGAATCGCTTCAACCTGTGCCATACGCTTTGAAGCTTTTTTATATTTTGCCGTTAAACCCCGGAAAAATGCAGGCACATTTTTTGAAATAACCACAGACCACGTCGTTCTTTCAAGCGATGGAAGAGTTACTCGCCGCGAAACAGGGATTAACGGATTTTCCGGCTGCGGCGCGGGTGCCACATTTACTCTCTCAGGCTTCGGGGCCAGCGGCGGCACCGGCACTTCTGAAATAAACGGCTGTGGTAATAATGCCACTATATCTCGTGCGTTCAGCACTGCGCCAAGTGGCGGAAAAATACCTACGGTTGCTAAATTTCTCGGCGATGTTTTAAACCGTGCATTCACTCTGTTAGCTAAATCTGATAATGATCCCAAATCTGTATTTATCGTTACCGGAATCGGCAATGCGGCTGATCGCGTTCGGACAACAGACGGTTTTGGTGCAAGTTGTGCAGGCTTCTTAACAACGGAAATACCGTTTTCTGTTGGTAAAACTTCAGCAATTTTTTTTGTTTCCTCCCCAATCAATTGTGCTAGCTGGTACAAGCGGAGCGATTCATACCGTGCAACAATCAATCCGAAGAGTTCGCCGATCACATTTTCGCGGGTCTTGGAACTTCCTGCAATAATGCGTGCGTCGGTTAATTTATTTCTGATAAGCGCGTCTCCGATTGCCGTGCGCACCGTCACGTCATCTGCTCCTTCCACATATGTCGTAATAATCGGACTGTCTGGGGTAAAAATATCGGCAATTGCTTGTTGGTATGCAGTCTCAAAACCTTTTGCCGCTTCCATGCTTCGCTTCAAATCCCGCGCGATTGCATCCTGCTGTCTTTTTCTTGCCACAATTTGTCGTCCATACTGCGCGGTAAGCGTCTTTTGCACACGCGCCATCCAGTCGACTTCCATAATCCCGACTTGCCCAAATATATCCTCAGAAACATTGCGTTGTTCGAGCACTCGATTAATTTCTGTTTGAATCGTCGCGTCACCTAATCCGTCAACAACGGCGATCCGAACCCCTGCATCGGACAAAATTGCCTGCTCTGCTTGTGTAAGAATCGCCACACGCGCACGATAATCATTCAATGATTCTCCGCGCGCTGTCGCCGTAAATGCATCTTTTGCCGTTTGCAGTAGATTTCCTGGCGCAGTGGGTGGCGCTATCGGGCCAGTGGTGTCACCGACCGACGCACCCTCACCGGGTTTAAAGACAATCGTAATACTTCCATCCGTCCCGATCGTAAGTCTGGCAATCTGATGACCCGTATCGGTCTTCGTGTTGATGCCAACAGGCGGATTGATAAGGTTATTCGCCGTCAAAAACATAGTCGCGAGGAGCGGTACGCCCGCGGGAAATCCCTGCATTTTAAGCTCTGATATTTTAAATCCGATATCATTCGGTTTCCCTGTTCCCGTAATACGAAACGAAATTGTTTTCTTTTTTGCCTGCCCGAGTGTCGCTTTGAGTACATACGAATTGCCATGTTCAAATACAGGATCTTCAAGGAGTATGTTTTGAACCTCCTCCTCGGTGAGCTGCATAATGCCACCGGGGGTTAAAAACGTTTCAAGAAGTGATTGTAATGTCGCCTTCACATTCTCTTTTGCAATCACCAGCGGCTGGCCCGCCGGCGCACGGTTGATATAGTCGGTAAACGATTCTCCCGGCCGCAGCACGTGGGCCACCGGCGCGGATTTTCCAATATCTTTCGTATCCGCTTCAAATTGTTTTACTTCTGTATCAAATAAACTTCTTCGTTGATCCGGTATATTGATATCAATCCCAAATTGGACAACATCATCGATTAAATCATGATCGACATAGTATCCGTGACTGTCCGTAGCGTCTGCCGGATTTGTCCAAACACGAAGGTTAGAAAAATCAAAATCATAACCACCTATTTGCGACCTATCTTTTTCAACAGGAATAATCAATAAAGATTCAAGTTTATTCCTAATTTCACTTGCGTCCTGCTCAGTCTTTATCGCATGTCCGTCAATCCAGTCCGTGAGTACCAACACCTGGCCATCTGCATATGGATATACTTCTGATCGCGGTAACATCACTGGCATTTGAACTAAATCTGCTCTAATTTCATCTACTAATCGAGTAGTTGGTATGACTCGAACCATCTGGACTTTCCCGCTTGACCGTTCAACGAGATATTGTGTCTGACCACCAACTCCAAGTTGCATAGCAAATCCTGTGCTATCTGATACGACGCGTTTCAATTGGCTTGCGAATGGAATTTTCCCTTCAATTTCCTCGTCTATAAATTTCGCCTCTATAGGCAATTTAAGCGGCCGCGCCGTCGCAATAGCAGTAATTAATGACGACGCTGGATTCAGCGTACTTAGTTTCGACCGTAATGCGATTAGCACACTATTCCATGTCGATTCTGTTACTTCTTCACCCTGCCATGTACCCATAATCAACAATAATTTTTTCTGCATTGGAGCAGGAAGTTGTTGGAAATTTACCCCTTGCAGGTAATTCACAAATCGAGCAGCATCAGCTGTTGTCGTTGGCGCAGGCGTGTATGTTTCCGCGGGAAGCGTCTTTAATACTGCCGGATCGACCACTTCAGGTGGCCCGGGCAGCAAATGGGTAGCAAGCCACGCCGGCGTCCCCACGATACGTTTTTGCGCCTCACTCGCGGCATTTTGCACTTGCGCAAACATGCTTGCAAGAAACTGAGTTCGCTCCGATAACAATTGCAATACATTCACCGCCGGGGCTGGTTGCGCGGGAGGGCGCGGGGCGCGCGCCGTTGCTACATACGATTCTATATCACCAGGCTGAAAGTACAGAGCAGCAACTTCCGATGGCCGTCTCATGTCGCTATCCATAAAAGCCAATCTAAATCGTGTAGCCAGCCCTAGTGTCCCAACGACTGCCCGATCAAACTTGGTAAAATCATGTGCCTGATACATCACGGGCCAATCGGCAGCAGTTAACGCCGCATTCGAAATTTGCTTCATGACAGGCCGCATACCCTTCAGAACTTGATCGGAATACGAAACCTGAATAAAACCATCCAAAAATGATTTATTTTCCGGAAATCTTGTACGAAGATATTGAACATTTGCAATTGTTTCCGTAAATACTTCTTGCAGCGACCGGTCAATATCCCCGAGGTATCCAATGGGACTTTCAATCAATGAACCAAGAGTGTGCGCTAACTCATGCCGAAGTAATCTTGCCACCAGCGCATGGTTGTCTTCACTTAATCCCGATATTGAGGGAATAACAATATACTTCATTGCCTTTCCATCCTTTGGCTCAAATGCGGTAAAAGCACTCGCATTAAACTCTCGCACAAAGCTGGAAAGACTTAATGGCACACTCACAATAAAAACGTTGTTTTCTTTGAGATGTTTATTGATATCATCAATCGATATATCCAGGTTCGTTGCCAAAAGAGCAATATCCTTTTCAAATCCCGAAGGGACAATTTGCTCACTCTTACTTCCCTGCGTGTTTAATGCTCTACTCAACATACTCCTCACTTCTCCTTGCTGCTGTACCGTTGGGATATACGATTGTAATTGACCGTTTGCCAATAATTTTTCCAACCTCGGACTCATGCTCTGATCACCGCCAAATCCCTGAAGAAGAAGTGTTAAATATTTCAACTTTCGCTTTCCTATATTAAGCGGTGTATCTTTTTTTGCAGTAGCCATCGCAATAGAGTCTTCTTCTATACCCAAAAGAACAGTCAGCATCTCTTCATGATGCACGTATATTTCTTCTCCGATGTGAAAGTGAACAATATCTCCCGCAGCGGCGGCAATTATATTTGTCATCCCCGGATAGGTATCGTTCGACAAACCAAGATACTTCTGCACAAATGCCGTGAGCCGAGTGGTATGCGTTTGTTCCATCTTTTTTTCATCATAAGGCGCAGACTGAATAGAAAGAGTATCCAAAATTATCGGTGTTCTTTCATTATTTTTTCCATAAAACACGACGATATCCCCATGCCGGAATATCATTGTTTGACGAATGTCACCAGTGGTAATTACATTTGAGCTATCGGTTACCATAGCTTGAATCGTTTGCCCATCCTGAGGGCGACCGTAAATTTCATATCGACCGCCCGCCGGAACAGTAATACTTCCATATTTCGTACCTGCCGCAATTTCTATATTCGGCGAGGAAATTAATGCGACATTTTCATCAAATGATAGCCGTACGGTCACATGAGATGCATCAAGAATGGTTATAGACTCTACAATCATTCGCGTTGTATCGGTAAGCCATACTAATGAACCGGGAGACAATACAATGCCTTGATCCTGCTTAGCCAGATAGACGTTTCCTTGATGGGGATACGGTGACGAGCTCTCTGCAATGAGTACTGGCTCGCGAAGACCAGCTTGTAAAGACAACACAAGGTGTTCTTTCGCAATCTCCAGGTCACGAACAACGACCGGCACACTGCCGTTGCCTACAGCGGCAAAATCTCCAATTGTCATGGTTACTTCACGCTGATTAAATCCACCCTGTGCAACTTGTTTTAACGCCGGTGCATCGCTTTCCAATATCCAGTCGCTCCCGGAAGTATTGAGAAACGACAATAAATCAGTGGTATTCAAATACATTACCCTACCTGCTTCATCCTCAAGTCCAACTCGATTGGTACTCGACTGCAAAGTAGCCACCGTGAACACTTTTTTCATTTTCCTATTTGCTACCCGAAGGTTCTTGGTAATCTCTGTCACTTTTTTCTGTTGTGACAGTGCCCAACTAGCTGGAATCGCAATCGGCTGACCGTTGGGCGAAATATATACGCGGAACTGACCCGGTTCATTATTGATATTCTGCCCTGGCTTCACTTGTTCCCGGACGATCGCGGTAAACACAGACCCGTTTACCGCAACCACGATCGTCGCATGCTTTTCTGTCATCTTTGCCGTCACCCAATCATTCAGATTATTTTTTAATAAATCGAAATCACCGCGCTGTTTTATTTCTTGTAATACTCCTGCCGCGTCAAAAAAGTAGAATGTTTCGGGAATTTGAATTGATTCCGCGTCGGCAATCGCATCGCTTGCTGTTTGTAATTTCGGTCGACGCACCATAGCAACCCCATTCACCGTGAGCCCGTCATCCGTGACCACTACCTTCGGCGCCGGGGCCGAGGGCTTGCCCAAATTTTCCCCCACAATTTTCCGCGCTGCGTCCACCACCTTCGGATTACTCCCGAATACATAAATTGGTAATTTACTATTTTGGGCAAAATCTTTAATACCGATAATTTGTGTGGGCGTGAGCGTTGCGGCATCCCTTGTATTTAACTGAAGCGAAACAAGCGTATCGGCATTAGCCGGCGTAAGCCCGTAATATAGTGCATTTGTAAACCATTGGGCAATAAAACGGGTTGAATTATATGTTGTTTCTCTCCAAATTGTTTCTGATCTTCCTCCGTCACCGAGTGCGCTATCATGAGACAAACCAACAGTTTCATTATATCGATTTATTTCTCCATTACGATTCAACTGCCAGAGTATTGGATCCTCAATTGGCCCACGTATCGGGACGTGGTTCTCCGACGCCAAACTACGTATCTGATTCAATTGTTCGTTTGTAAGACTAGAATTCCAATAAAAAATAACAGTCGTATCTGTATCTGTTGACGATTGATCAAAAAATACTTTAGACGTATGTGGATGTACATTCTTTTGCCTGAGCGCTGCAAAAAATGCCTCTATTTCTAGAGCGTTCTTAAAGGCTTTTCCTGTGATGTAAATTTTTGTTAGGGGGCTATATAAGCTATTTTCTTGTTCTGGCGTACCCTCTGAATAATCGGAAAAATCTCCTAAAGATTCTTTTCTTTTTGCGCCATCTATCGCGTGTTTTTGAACAAATTGATCATATTCGTTACTTGCATTCACACGTTGCTGCGGCTGCTTTGATTGACGATATAAATTTACCCAAGTTGGCGCAGCAGCGTCTTTAAATTCTTTTTCATTAAAACCAATAAATGACGAATTACTAATATCCGCCTGCAATTTTTTTACTTGTTCATCAAGAGAAATACCATTTTCATCAAATAATTCCTTTCCGCTTTCCAGTGACCAGAAGTAGAATGCGGCACGCTCGGCGCTGACTCTAAACGATTCCGGTGCGGCGGTAGGAATTACTTTCTGTGCATCTTTATATATTTGCGGTAATGTTTCACGGCCAATTTGAATGGCATCCGCAGGAACGGTCGGTTGTGCGGGGACGCCAACAGTCGTCGTGTTATGCGCCACGATGCCGTTACCAAGGAAGGTATGCGTGCCCTCTACCTCAATATCAAAAACCCTCTTCTTTCCGGTGGGATATAGGTGTGCAATCTTCTCCCATCCGTCCTCGGTCGCAACCGTCATCCCCGGCTTCAAAAACTTGACTTTTTGCCAAATAATGCTAGAATTTGAATCAGTAAAAAGACCGCGTGGACTGCGAATCCTTGTAAACGCCTGGTGTAACAGTCCTGAAGCCAAGAACCCTTTGAGGATCGAATTGGCCCCGGTCTTTTTCTGCGTTTTCTGCGGCTTCTGTGTTGCGAGTTTATACGCCACAATATGGGCAGGAGAGCTCTTTCCGATGGATTGGATGCGGATAGATGTATCAGGGAAAAACGTCAGCAAATACTTGGTCATCCACTTTTCTGTTCCACTATATTCCACGTCAATAATAATCGTTCCGGGATTGATATTAAACTGTTGGAACAAATATGCAATTGCGTTTGCAAATATTTCCGGTCCAAATCGTTTCGGCTGATTACGCTTCCGGTACACAGCAACAAGCTCACGCTTCATTGTCTTGGTAATGACGACAGAAAATGATTTTTCTGCATTCGCCGCAGCAATCACCGTATCATGACCCAAATCTTCTATGCGGAACGATTGGTCTACATCAAATCTTCCCCGCTCGCGGCGCGGTAGCGCTGTAGTATTTTGTACCAGATACGGATGTTCTACAGTGGTCTCTATAGATTTTCCGAATACCGTCACCATGCGGTATGTTTTCTGTATGCCTTTTTTGAGTAATTTATGTACCCGCGCCGGTTCAAACGCATGCGTAAATTCATTGTAGGAAAGTATCTCATCACCGGGTTTTATTTCATCAATCCGCACATCATCCCATTCGTCGGACTCAGGGTAAACCCACTGCGGCTCGCCGGAGCCTTCGGCGGAGGCGGCTTTCTTTTTCTTCCTTCGCCGTTTGAGTAGTGTATCCCCGGTCACACACTGGGGAACTTGATCCGCTATCGGCGCAGCCGCTTGACCAGGAACTCCCGGCTGCGGTTGGCCAGGTTTGGCTTGATTCTCCGCCGGGGCACTTCCGGTGACGTCAGTGCGAGCCCGTTCGGCAGGCTCAGGGTAAACAGGCAGGAATTTCGAAAAATTATTGAATATTGCAAGCAGTTGCTCATCGTACCGATACACAATAGATACCTTTTGATTTATTTCAACGACAATAAATTTCGGCTGATTGGTGGCGATTGATAACGCGGTACTTGCTTGTACAAGCCCTTTTCCTTCAAACGAGTTGATAAACGTATTTTTCGCATCATATGTTCGGATAACCCAAGAAGTGTCGACGCCTAATAACTCCGTGTTAAAATCCGCTACAACATCGTTTGATCCGGTGAAGGTATCTGTAGTTTTCACAAATTTCACCTCATCAACCGTTATCTCATTAGGCGTGTTTTGTGTAATCACCGGCGCCACCGGGGCGGGCGATTCTTTCAATCCTTCAAATTTCTGATTCGCTTTTTGGAGTACATCCGAAGCTTCTTTTCCTCTCGTTACTGCTGCATATGCGGGGACGACCGACGTTTGTAGTGTATTGCGAAGGACTGTCAATACATCCCGATCAGTAATTTCTTCAATCGATTCACCCAGGATACCCACGACATCAATGCTCGCCTTCAGGAGAATAGAAAACGAGGTTTTTGTCAGCATTGCACCTTGTTGGGTAATCTGTTCAATATTTCTCGTGCGAAGCGACGCAACAAAGATATCCCACTGTTGCTGAACGTGTCCAACGCTCTGAAGATCTTCTCCCATCTGTTGCCGCTGCGCATATAATTTCTGTAATTCCACGTTTATACCCTCAAGTTTCTGATTCGCTAGATCGAGATCGTTTTGCAATTGCTGCCGCTGCACGGATGAAGCATTTATACTCCGCATTTGCTTCGCAATATTCATCATTCCGGTAAATTCAACATTCCGCTCTATCTGTTTTCGTGCAATAATCTCAGAAACATTTCCCAGTACTATTTGACCACCAGATACACCGCGGAAAATATACCAATATCTCCCAATCTCAATAACATCGCCAACCGCGAGTGTACGGGAAGAAATCAGGGTATTGTTCACGAACACTTTGTGTGACGCATCAAGGCTCGCTATAAAAACCGTATTGTTTGTTGGATCGATGGTACATTGCACTATACTTCTAATAATCCCCTTGTCCGGAATAGCGATTTCCTCAATTCCTTGGTCATTTGCAAGCTTGGCACGGAGCTCACGAACTTTTTGTTTTGCAAGTGTTTTGTAATCTTTTTCTCCCTCCAACCCGAAACTAATTGCAAATTCATCCTCAGCCATATCAAATTGGCCGATCAACATATAATTATATGCGCTAAAATACCGCTGTCTCGCTTCGGTTTCGGCAATAGAAACGTTTATATTTTGCCGAAAATCAAATGCATGCCCTGTTTCATGGGCAAATTCCATACGATACAGGTCATATGCTTCACGCAGTGAAAGCTCTACTCCAATACTCGAAAAATGCTTTATAAGGCCTTGTGGAGAAAGTATCCCTACTTTTATTAATTGTTTCCCGTTCGGACCAATAGATGGAGCGCTATTCTCTGACATCGCCGCAAAAAATCCAAGCATGCGTTTATCTGGATTTCGTCCATAGGAAACAACGATTTTATCAAACGCATCTTTTGAATCGAATACTTGAATATCAATATCTTCATGTGCCGCGCCTGCAGTAACTTGTTTAATAAATGCATCTAATTCCTTCTCGTTTTCTTCCGGTGCTATCTCGTTCAATTGCCGCTGAAAATCATGGATCCCGTCTATCGATCCCAAAAGGAGCTGTACGGATTCGATGCGTGTCGGATCTACACCATAGAGCTTAAGCGTGAGATCAATGTCCTGACGATACAGCGCAGGTTTTTCGGCTCGCCAATTTGGAAATCGTGTCTCCTGCTTTGTACGCGCCGTCCCGATCATCCGAGTAAGTGCAGTTAGTGAATCGGCGGACCCCAGGAATGATTCCGATAAAACTTTCAATTGATCTGCTTTCGCCTTCTGCATCTGTTTATCCAGATCTGCAATCTGCGCAAAAGCATCCTGCTGCATTCTCTCAAGTGTGGCGATTTGCGCCGCAAGATCCCCCTGCGTTTTTTCTTCAGCCGCCGGGGCGGGAGGAGGTTCAGGTTGAGATGGTCCCAATCCGAGAGCGGACCCTACTACCCCTGCCGCAGCTCGACCTATTTCCAAAATATCTTCCGGCAAATCCGATACCTTTCCCGTCTGAACATCTGCTGCAAATTCGTCAACTTGATCGCCCAGCTTATCCAGCGGACTTACTGGTGCCGACGGCCCACCAATTTGCATACCAATTGCATGATCCAAAAAGTCTTTTCGCTCGGCGAACACTTCCGGCTTCCAGTTTTTTAATGCACTCATCAGAGGGGTCGTTTCGCTATCCGTTTCATTTGTATATAAATCAACAAACGAAAATACAACGCTCTTCGCTTCTGTTTCTGACAATCCAGCCTGTATGAATGATTTTGTAATTGATGCTTGTAATGCATTAAGCGCATCAATTCTCGCTTTCATAATATTTGAAAGGTCAGGAATATCTTCCGGGTGGATAATCCCCACAGACATGCCGCTAACGATATAATCGACAAATCCTTGCGGCATCACCCAGCCGGATGGCAGGTGTATTGCATTAGACTGTACAGCGATTGCACGATCCAAAATTTCGCGTGTTGCATCATAAAATACTTGCTCTTCCGGAGTTTTTTTCACCGCCGGGGCACTTCGGGATTCCTCAGTGCGAGCGGGCGGGGTTTGAATATCTGTAATCACATTACCAAAATGCGGCGCGCTTCCGCGATTATTCCAAAGCTCTAATGGAAGCAATCCAACTTTTGGTTGTTTTTCAAACGGTATTGCAGTTCTCGGTTCAAATTTTCCAACCGTTGACCCTTCTAAATATTTTACTGCAATCCTGCCATCACTCGTTTCTTCAATGACCCGCTTATACGAACTTTCTGCTTGAATTTCTCCAATTAGTTTTGCATTCTCCGGGGTGATGTAATACGTTTTTTCCGATTGTCGCTCAACCCCAGTTCGTTCATTTGTTATTTCATCACCCGGATGAACTACTCTCGTACGTATAGTCGTCCCGTCTAGCTGTACTTCATAGGTACTGCCAACCGACGTTGTAAATGTAATCTTTCCGGTCGCCGCCGGGGCGGAGGACGTATTCAATGGCACGCGAGTATTTGGAATAAGAAGCTGTTGGACTTGTTCAAGAGGTGAAATATTCAATGCATGAGGTACTGGGGTCATTTTTCCGTAATCTGAAAGCACGAATCCGTATTGCTTGGTTTGATCATCGTTAAGGTATAACGTAGAAATCACAGTAGAAATACTCTTTTTGTAATCCTTGTAATACTGACTCTTTAGTATGTCTTCCTGATCATGTTTATATCTGTTAAAAATGGTTTCCCACGCCACGCGGTTCGTACTCGTAAAACTATTAAAATCAATGATGGTCCTATGAATATTGAGGTTATTCTGATCAGCCTCGTATTGAAGTAGCATATCTAGCGTCCTATCTAACGCGCCTCCAATGCCTCCTTGCGGATACGCCGCACTGCCCCGGCTATATTCAGCATCAACATTCAGCATGGTCGCTTCCAAATGCGTTATTTCGCCGTCTTCGTGAATGACCAGTGTCGTTTGATCGTTGCCGACAATCTTCCCATCAAGCGTCACGGCAAAAATTTGATATTCTCTATGCGTCCTTTGATCTGTCGTTTCTCCTTGATCATAGGAAAACGGGACATATTGAATCCCCGGCGTTTTTGTATCTTCAAAAATGTTGTATGAACGAATATTCTTTACATTAGGGTTACTGAACTCTTCTGCAACCCGTCGAACAAGTGCGATATTCCCTGGTGAAGATTGACGAGCTAGATCACCTTCAGTAATGACAATATCCGATTCTGTGGTCGCCGCCGGGGCACTTCGGGGAGCATCAACTACTTCAATAGTTAATCCACCGTCTTCGGTAATGGAGACTCGAAGATATGCTGCATGATAGCCAATTTGGATAACGGAACTATCGACTAGCTCATGACCCGCATCATAAGGTACTCCTGTCATTGGTTTCCCTGGATCTTGAACAATTGTTCCATTGTTTGTTCTTCGATCTCCAACGACCCATTTTCCTTGTTCATTGACATAGATGACACTATGTTGTTTATCAATGGTCGAACCGTCAAGAACAATATCGTTTGATAAATCAGAACCGATTAAAATTGCATTATTAAACCCTACGTGCATCGTCGCTTTAAACGTAAATTTATCCCCTACTTTAGCTTTGACAGGAATAAATACTGCAATAGGCCCTGTGGTTTGCGCGTTTTCTGGTTTTGCGATATCCTCAATGCTATCGAGTACTCGAGAATAATTTCTTTGCCTCAATGAGCTTCTTCCACCGGCGCCATCATTCATATAATGGATAATCTGTTCTTCAAATTCCTGCGCTGTTGTTGCAGGACCGATGAAGTTCTTTCCTAACGCCGGAAATTGAACGGTGCCTTGTGCATCCAACGACGTATAATATTGAACTTTTTCTCCATCCCATTCAAAACCGATATAAAATTGATTCGATTTTGATGTATTTGTAGCAAAGAGTGTTTGAATTCCTTTACCACGAATTTGTGCTGCGAGCATATTATGTTGCGCAATTACTCGTTGCAGCACATCATCAACCGGATAAATAGTCATCAGGGCTGCTATTTGCTCATGCGCCTGCGCTAATTGTTGTTCAAATGTATCTCGTTTACCCTGATTCAAGCCTTGCTGTGCTAAATCCAGCAATGAACTTATTTTTACGACTTCCGCATGAAAACCAGTGACATTTTTCAAAACAGTCAATAGTTGATCGTCCGTCGGCGTCACTTGCGCAAGCGAAATCTGTCTCGATACTCCTATGTCTGAGGCCGGCTCCTGTAGCCTTTCCACTTCACTCTTCCACAACTCAAACCACCCGGTAACATTTTTTGGATTATCGGTAATGACGGTTTGGGCGGCATGGGCGGCAATGGCGATTTCGCTCCCAAGCTGTTCTACCTGCGGAAGCAAAATTGCCGCTTCGGCCTGCGCTTCGAATAGTCCCAAAAGGGCGCGGAGAGCCGGCTGCGGGGAAATAAGCGCGCGCAGGAATGTGTGATACAATTCTTTTTCTTTCTCTTTATCGGCAACTCTGAGCGCGGGTGGCGTAAGACGATTGAGTAAAGCTGATCGCTCACTGTAAATTTTTGCCTGCAACGCCTGAATACGATTTTGGACTTGCGCTTCTGTGGCTTTTTCCGGAGCGGTAAATGGTTTTCTCTCTTTTTCCGTAAACAATTTCACAATCTCTACATTTTTGATAAGCGCATTGAGTGTTGCTTTCAATTCTCTTGGAGCCGGTTGAGTCCGCATTGCTTCCGTTACTCCCTCTTCTACCATCCACGCACTCCCGGGCTGGTTTACCTGAGTAATGAGTGTACTCGTGTCGTACGTCTGTTCTTTTTGTCCTATATCTCCCTTCAGAATCGTTCCTTTGTCAGTAGTTGTGACCACCACAAACCGCTCACCGGAATCCCGATACACCAAACTTGTCCCGTCGGGTAAATTCGTAATCTTCCCCGGAACGAGTTTGACCGGAGCAGAAGGAGCTATAGTATTTGGCGCTTCGAGGATATCAAGTCCAAGTTTTTTACTTTCTTCATCAAATTGTGCATGAACCTCTATATATTTTTCATAAGACATACTAAAGAATCCATCTGTTACGTTCGCAAAATGATCTATATATTGCTGAGGAGGTTGACTGTTCAATATAGCGTAAAGATTCAAAATATGCTGTATATTACCATCACGGGCCATTTGGAATAATCGCTGCGACCCATCAACAGAATCCCAAATAAATACATTTGCCTTTTCCAATGCCTGTAAAAT
>Ga0315273_10000477_pt1 | contig 42050 bp, 42 predicted proteins | sample YL17G02_0_MG_FD_205753 | JGI IMG/M metagenome (GOLD analysis project Ga0315273, IMG submission 205753) | Sediment microbial communities from Yellowstone Lake, YNP, Wyoming, USA - YL17G02_0 | ecosystem: Environmental > Aquatic > Freshwater > Lake > Sediment | place: USA: Wyoming | collected...
GGTGCTCACCCTGAGACGACGGAGGTCCCCATACTCGTTGACCTGCCCACCAGGATCGCCACCTTCGAAGATGCAATCCACAACATTTGACAATATCTCACCTGGTCAGGCTGCCGCGGCAGAAGAGACCGTCTCTACAGTGACACACACAGTCAAATGCAGCATGATAGTCCACTCTCCGGCCTGTCCCAAAGGCCCCAAGGTCGTAGCCACCACGAAGTCTGCGTTCTCCATCATGATGGTAGAGATCCGACTTCCGACAATCTCATCGACGACATAGACACCACATCCACAGGTGCCCCGACAACTAACCTGGGCCATGCCATCAAAGCGGCCGAGCCTTCACTCCGCGGCCTCTCGGCATGCCTGATATTCCTCTTTCCGAACGAGCAGAGCCTCCAGTAGCGGGACCTCCGCTCATCCCTGCCTGTATGTCTTCAGACAAAATGGGACATCAGGAGCGATTTGCCAAGACACACTTCTCGCCCCTAGTATAGCGAAGTGGGAGGCAGCATGGCCGAGGAGAAGGAGAGCGTAGAAGCCGCCGTCCGGACGATCCGCCGGGTGACGCGCAAGAAGTACTTGGCGGGGGAGAAGGTCCGGATCGTGCTTGAGGGGCTGCGAGGTGAGATTAGCATCTCTGCCCTTCGTGGCCAGGAGGGGATCCCGTCCAACCTCGACTACCGCCCCGCCAAGATCGCGGGACCTCCGGGTGGAGCAGGGAGTTCCTCGAGGCGGGTAAGCAACGGCTGGTGGGCGACGCCGAGGGCCAGGCGGACAGCCGCCAGGTGAACGAGATGCGGGCGGAGTTGAAGCAGCTGGTGGCCGAGCTGTCCCTGAGGGACCGCGTGCTCAAGGACTAAGCTTGCTGGGCGCAGGAGATCAGCCGGTTCGGGGACTACTACAACCACCAGCGGTACCACGAATCGCTGGGCAACGTCACCCCGGCGGATGTCTATTTCGGCAGAGCCAAGGAGGTGCGATCGCGACGGGAGGAGATCAAACGCGGGACACTGGAGGCGCGGCGTCAGCAGCACACCCAACTGCTGCGGATGGCCGCATGACCGCCGAGGCCGCAGAAGTGTGTCTCAACTCGGAGCCCCGATTTGTCCCACTCTCGCTGACACAATACACGCTGGTCCTTGCTGCAGCACGGTCAAAGACGAGAGAGAGTGTAACAGCTTTGTCAGCCCGAACCTCGAAAGCGGGCATCCAGGTCAATCAGCTTCTCGACCTTTCGCGTAGACTGCCCACCAGCGAATTCAGAGGAAAGCCAATGAGTCATGATCTCATGCGCCAAGGTTGGCGTGACAATCAGGGCTCCCATCGTCATCACTTGCGCGTTGTTGCTTCTCTTCGCACGCTCAGCAGAGTACGTATCGTGGCAACACGCGGCCCGAATCCCCGGAACCTTGTTGGCAGCGATCGCCATGCCGATCCCTGTGCCACAGACCAGTACACCGCGGTCAGTCTCCCCAGATCTGATTCGTTCCGCTAGGGCAACGGCGATATCCGGATAGTCGACGACATCATGTTCTCCGTTGCACCCGACATCAATCACGGCGTGCCCCAAGCTCCCCAGGAAGGATATGAGGTCAGCCTTAAGAGGGTATCCGATGTGATCACTTCCGATCAGAATCGTCATGGTCAGCAACGCCCTTTCCAAGCCTTGTCTTGGCCGCCGTCACTTCTATCGAATGAATGATGGCGACGAAATCTTCCGCCTTCCAGGCCGCCCTTCCAATGAACAGACCGTCAACCCCGGGCTGTGACAGATAGAGATGGGCGTTTTCCTGGCTCACGCTCCCACCATACAGGATGGCGATCTCACCTGCCGCTTGTTCAGTGTAGGCATCCGCAACTTGCGAACGCAACCATGCAACGGCCCCACGCACGGAATCGGGGTCGGCGGGAGTTCCGCCGTCGCCGATTGCCCATGCTGGCTCATAGGCGAACATTACGTGTCGAACTTGCTCAGACGGGACTCCACACAGGGCAATCCTCACTTGACGAGCAAGTGCCGGATATGCCACACCATACTCTCCCTCCTCCACCGTCTCCCCGACGCAGATCAACGGCCTCAGACCATGTCTTAGTGCCGCCAGGGTCTTCAGGTTCACTGCCTTGTCTGTTTCGCCGAAGTGGAGCCTCCGTTCACAATGCCCCAGCTCCACCAAGGAGACCCCACAGTCCCTCAACATCAGAGGGGAGATTTCGCCTGTATGAGCCCCACGTTCTTCCCAATGCATGTTCTGGGCACCGACCATAATGGGCGTCTCTTTCAGCAAGCTACTTACGCGATGCAAGACGGTATAGGGCGGAACGACGAAGACCCCCATTGAGGGCTGTGAGCTCTCGATGAATTGTCTCAGTGCAATCGCATAGGCCTCCGCTTCAGGGAGGGTGTGATTCATTTTCCAGCCCGCGCCAATCCAAACCTTGTGCACTCTCACTCCCTCAACAGATAGTCATACATGGACTTCAGGATTGAGCGGCCCCCGGTTTCTGTACCAGAGTCTACGTCAGTCCCGAAGCCGCTGTAGCGAGTAGTGGTGATCCCAAGGAGGGGGCCGGATACACCTCCGGCGCGTGGCGGCGCTGAGTGGCGGCCAACTGACGCCGCGTGCGTTTGGACAAGGGCCCCGCGGCCTGAGCGCTGTGGGCTTCGAGCACCGCCAAGCGCTCCCAGCGGGTCCAAAGGCCGGATCTTCGCAGGGTCTATCTGGCAAGTACGGACTACTTCCTGATCCGGTTGAGGATCGCTTGCATAAACTGCGGCAAATCCTCAGAACCCCGCCCCGTGATCAGGTTGCCATCCACCACAACCGGTTCGTCCCGGTAATGGATGGGGGTGACCGATTGGATGATATCGTCCTTCATTTGCGGGGCGCAGGTGATCGTCCTGCCGTCCAGTACGCCAGACATCACCAGTATCTTAGGGCCACGTTCCACAGCACCGATTGGTTTGCCAGCGGCATTCATTTCCTGCAGCAATTGCCTGAGGCCCGGGTGACCCCGGATCATCCAGGTAGCCAGGCCGCCGGGGAGAATGATCCCATCCAGCTCGCGGAGTGAGATCGCCTTGCTGTTGAACTCGGCATCATGGTCGCAGGAGGCGATCACGCCTGGTTGGGGTAGTGCCCGATCAACCACCACCCGCCAGCCCAGGTCGCCCCATTCCGAGTTGGGGCTTCCCAGGCGGACTTCCTTACCCACGCCTCGACCCAGCAAGACCGCCTTTCCGCCCTCCTCCTGAACTCGCAGGCGAAGGTAGTCCACCTGGACCGAGTCGCTGGCGTCATCCACAACGATGCCCCAGGTCTGGCTTTTCAGTCTGTCCGGGTAACCCGACGGTACCTGCCGCCCGGTCATCTCGGCCATCACCCTCAAGATCAGCCGGAAGAACTCAGGTAAGTCGGGTGGAAACACGGCCGTGACGATGTTTCCGTCCCGCACTGCCCGCACCCCCTCAGGCACAATCGCACCGACCATGCGCAGATCATCCATCATGCTCCAAGCTGCTATTGCTTTGACGCCGCGCAATATACCGGCCGAAATGAGCACCTGCTGGCCATGACAGATCGCAGCACACAGTTTCCCCGCCTGGTGGCATTGCCGGACGATGTCAATCACTTTCTGGTTCAGCCGCAATTTTTCCGGTCCCAGTCCGCCGGGGATCACAACGCCATCGAAGGATGTCTGCGGCAACTCGTCGATCATCACATCGGCATAACCGGGCGAATAATCCTCCAGCCGGTATTTGAGCCGGGTCAAGCCGATGACGGTAACTCTGGCTCCCGCTTCTTTCAGTCGCAGTCGGCAATAGTTGTATTCGGTCGGGTTTGTGTTTTCCTCTACGAACACTGCAAAATGCATACCTTCCAACATGGCATTGCTCTCCGCCCTAAGCGCCGGCAGGATGCCCGCGCAGCCGACGAGCCCAAACATAAAAGGCAGTCTGCGACCCCATTCGGGCTATGTGCTTGTATGTCGAACAGCCAACCCGAACAACTGTATCGTGTCAGCAAGAGTGGGACAAGTCGGGGCTCCCAGCTAAGACACACTTCTTCGGCCTCGGCGGTCACCCCGGACGTATCTGGGGTCAGGCGGCTGCCCGCGGAATCTGGGTGTGCTGACGGCGCCGCGCCTCCGGCGTTCTGCACTTGACCTCCTCCCGTCGCGACGGGACCTCCTTGGTCCTCCCGAAATAGACGTCCGCCGGGGTGACGTTGTCGAGCGATTCGTGGTACCGCTGGTGGTTGTCGTAGTCCACGAACCGGCTGATCTCCTGCTCCGGGCCTACGGATACTGAAACGTCTGCCGCTGCACCAGGTTCTTCATCGAGCGCTGGCAGCGCTCGATCCTGCCCTGGGTCATCGCACAGTAGGGCGCCCCGCGAGCGTGCTCGATCTGCCGGCTTTCCATGAGCCGGCGAAGCTCCCCAGACATATAGGACGGTCCGTTGTCCGGGAGCAGGCGGGGGTGAGGCCGAAAGACCCCCACCCCGGTCGAAGCCGGCACGCGCCGGAGCCTGCCTAAACGTCTCCTGGACGTCCCTGGCCGCCATGGTGGGGTGAGTCTCCAGGCCAGGATGTAGCGGGAGTAGTCGTCCAGCACTGTGGACAGGTAATACCAGCCCCAGCCCTGGATCTTGAAGTAGGTGAAGTCGGTCTGCCACAGCTCGTTCACCCGGCGGGCCGTGCTTTCCGGACCGAAGGAGGTGAACAGCCAGGCCAGTTGCCGGGCCGGCTTCTCCGGGTGGGCTCACACCAACTGGACGACCTGGTCGCACACCGGCTCGGGCCGCCGGTTCCAGAACTGTCGGCGCTTCGACGGCTGTGGCTCCAGCCCTTCCTCCCCTTCCTGCTGGCATTGCTGGTGCCGCCGGTACACCGTCCCGGCTGTCTCGCGCCGGCGGGCCGGGGCTCGCGGCCCGAATGGGGTGGCCCCCTCCGGGAGGAACTGCTACGCAGCACGTCCAGCTCGTCCAGGGTGCGCCCCACGGGCAAGGCAGAGTGGTCGACCAGGTGGATGATCTCCCGCTTCTCGGCCGCCGAGCGACGAGTCATTTGTCCCACGTCGACTCCTTGCCCAGCAAGCTTTTCTTGAGCACCCGGTTCTTCAGCAGGAGCTCCGCCACCAGCTGCTTCAGCTGCGCCAGCCCCGGCCGCATGTCGGCCACCTGGCGGCTATCCGCTTGCCGTTCGCTGTCCCCCACGAGCTGCTGCTTCCCCGCGCCTCCAGGAACTCCTTGCTCCACCCGAAGGTCCCGCGATCTTGGCGGGGCGGCAATACAGGTTGGTCGCGATGCCTTCCCGCCGGCACAAGGCGGCAATTTTGGTCTCACCCCGCAGCCCCTCGAGCACGATCCGGACCTTCTCCTCCGCCGGGTACTTCTTCCGTGTCACCCGGCGGATCGTCCGAACGGTGGCTTCAACGCTCTCCTTCTTCTCGGCCATTCTGCCTCCCGCTTCGCTATCCCTGGGGCGAGAAGTGCGTCATAGCAGATCGCTCCTGATGTCCCATTGGATCTGACGCCATGCACGCGAACAGGACGCTGTCCGCTCACCGCCACGGCTGTCAGAGACCGTCACAGCAGGGAGCCCAACCTGTCTGGCGCGAGCGTGATTGTGGTCCCTGTCACGATGAACGCCCTCAGTCCAGGCCACCGTTGTATGGATCGTAGGATGCTTGCCACTTGACGGCAGGGGAACAAGGAGTGTACGCTCATAGAAACGTTTGCGCAATCGATTGCCAAAGGTCTGTCTGGGCATATTCCACAATGAGCGCCACCATTGAAGATGTCGCCCAGAGAGCCGGTGTTTCGACCAGCACTGTCTCCCACGTAGTCAACGGCACCCGCTACGTGAGTGATGTACTGCGCGCCCGAGTTTCCGGCGTGATACAGGAACTGGACTATCGGCCCAATTCTCTGGCTCGGAGCCTGCGGGTTCGCGAAAGCCGGACGATCGGGCTCGTTGTCCCGGACAACACGAACCCGTTCTTTGCGGAGGTCTCGCGCGTAATCGAGGACATCGGCTTCCGCGAAGACTACAGCGTCTTCCTGTGCAATAGCGATGGCCAAGTCGACAAAGAGCGAGCGTACGTCAACTCCCTGGTCACCAAGAGGGTCGATGGTGTCATCTTCATCACCTCCGGCGGTGCGACAGAACCTCTGCAGGAACTGACACGCCATGACACCCCTGTGGTCGTCGTCGACCGCGAGGTGCCGCTTTCTCTGGCAGACCTGGTGCTTCTCGATAACAAGACGGGTGGTCTGCTGGCGACCCGACATCTGATCGGCCTAGGCCATCGGCGGATCGGGTGCATTGCGGGCCCGTCCATGCTCACCCCGAGCGCCGATCGTGTACTTGGCTATCGGGAGGCCATGGATGAGGCCGACATCTCTGTGATGCCAGAATGGATCGTTGGGGGAGATTTCCGCCCGATCAGTGGGCAGTCAGGCATGAGAGACTTGTTGGGTTTGCCAGATGCCCCCACCGCCGTCTTTGCCTGCAACGATTTGATGGCCATAGGGGCACTGCGCGCCATACGGGCAGCCGGCCTGAACGTGCCAGCTGATGTCTCCATCGTCGGCTTTGACGATATACCTCTGGCCTCCGAGGTAGGACCTCCACTTACCACGGTGGCGCAGCCAGTGGAGGAAATGGCCCGGATTGCCGTTGGCCTGTTGCTCTCACGCATCAACCGCAAGCGAGAACTGACGCAAACCGAGCGGCATATCTTGAGTCCGTTCTTAGTCGAACGCGAGTCGACCGCCGTGCCCAAGTGAGTTCGAAAACGGGGTAGTCCGGGAGCGGGGTGGGGCAGCCAGGCTCCAAACTCGGGAACAGATGGCAGAAATCGTCGTTGTCGGCAGTTTGAATATGGATCTTGTAGTGCAGGCCCACCGGATGCCTTCCTCTGGCGAGACGGTGCGCGGCACCGCGTTCTCAACCGTGCCCGGGGGGAAGGGCGCCAACCAGGCGGCGGCCGTGGCACTGCTCGGTGGACAAGTGGCGATGATCGGCTGCGTTGGGGACGACGCTTTCGGCGAACGGCTGCTGCGGAGCCTCGGTAGTTTCGGCGTGGACCTCTCCATTGTGCGAAAGCTTGAAGGCGTCTCGACGGGGATCGCCGCCATCCTCGTGGACGGACGAGGCGAGAACCGGATCATCGTCATCCCCGGCGCTAACGGGCTTCTCACCCCAGACGAGCTGGCATCGGCGGAGGATCGGATCGCAAAGGCGAGCCTCCTGGTCCTGCAGCTGGAAGTGCCGATGCCTACCGTCGAAACCGCGATCAGATTGGCTATAAGGCACGGGGTCCCAGTGCTGCTCAACCCCGCGCCGCCGTCGGTACTGGATGAGGCGCTGCTTGCCCAGGTCAATTACCTTGTTTTGAACGAGACCGAAGCTCAGGTGCTAACGGGGATCGAACCCTTGGACGGCGACAGCTGCAGGGGAGCAGCCCAGTCCTTGTGCGCGCGCGGCGTCGGTGTGGTTATCCTGACCCTGGGGGAGCGGGGCGCCTACGTGTTCTCCTCGGAAGGCGGCCGCCATGTACCAGCACGTCCGGTCAAGGTAGTCGACACCACCGCAGCAGGCGATGCCTTTGTTGGCGGATTCGCGGTGTCGCTGGTCGAGGGACGTAGTTTGGGGGAGGCCACCCGTTTCGCTTGTGCCGCCGGAACACTGGCAGTCACCAGGCTGGGTGCGCAGACATCGATCCCCGCGCGAGCAGAAGTCGAGAAGCTACTCGCTCAGACCGAGGAGAAGCAACCGGTTCTCTAAGTCGTTGCTTGGTCTGATTCTGCACGCGAGCAAGAGGGAATAATGTGAAAAAGGCCGGCATCCTGAACAAGGACATCTCCATGGCAATTGCTGCCATGGGGCACACCGACATGCTGGTGGTCAGCGACGCCGGTCTGCCCATTCCGGGAACCACCCGCAGGATCGACCTTGCCGTGACGCGGGGTGTGCCAGGGTTTCTTGAGACGGTCAAGGCAATCGCAGTGGAGCTCAACGTCGAGAAGATCATTGTCGCCGAGGAGATGAAGGCCGCCTGTCCCCATGTCTACACGGCCCTGCTTGAAGTATTCGATGGAGCCAAGGTTGACCACGTTCCGCACGCTGAGCTGAAGAAGCTCAGCGCTACTGCCGTGGCCGTCGTCCGGACGGGGGAGTTCACGCCGTTTGCCAATGTCGTTCTTGTGTCAGGCGTCGTCTTCTAGAAGCCGGATTGCGGACACGAGTCTCAGGCGGCTGAGTTCGGATCGGAAGGCTCCATCATAGTCCTTGCAGTGATGATTGACGCGATTTGGAATCGCTACGCACGGGCCCTGGACTGAGACGGATGCGCAATCGCCGGCAGTGAGGCGCCAGCCGGGGCCGCATGAGAAAGAGGATTTCATGGACGCAAGGCTGAAGGTCGGCGTGATCGGTTGTGGCCAGATCGCGCAGATCGCGCACCTTCCCTACCTGCAAGAACTTCCCATGTTCGAGGTCGGCGCGGTATGCGACGTTTCACCGACCGTGGTCGACGCAGTGGGCGAACGATTCGGTGTCAGGCGCCGGTATCAACAATTCAGTGAGTTGGTGAAGCAACAGGACCTGGACGCCGTCCTGGTGACCAACAAGAACCATGCCGGGCCGGCCATCGCGGCGATGGAGGCAGGGAAGCATGTCCTGGTCGAGAAACCCATCGCTTTCAACCTGGCGCAGGCCGACGAGATGATCGCCGCGGCCCTGCGGAACCGGGTCAAGCTGATGGTCGGGTACATGAAACACTACGATCCGGCGTTTCAATGGGCGCAGGAACAGGTCGCCGGAATGGGAAAGATTCACCTGATCCGCGTCCACAATTTCGCCGGCTCGTACAAGATCAACTTCGAGATCTACGACCTCGCGGTCGCCCCGGACGAGGAGCGCGAAAAGCTGGCTGAAAGCTCCAAGCAGGACCAGCGGGATATGCTCGAGGACCTTGGGTCAGATCGCACCGACCTGCTCGAGGCGCATGACATCATGATCCACCTGGCCATTCACGACATCAACGCGTTGCATGGATTGCGCGGCCTGCCGGACAGGATTGTCGGCGCGCGGCTGTACGATGGCACGATCGTCACGGCGCTCCTGGAATACGAGGACGGCGTGCGTTGCATGTGGGAGACGGGCAATCTCGTGGACCTCGTGGAGTGGGACGAACACATCAAGGTGTGGGGGGCCGACCGCCGTGTTGAGATCAGATTCCCGTTTCCCTACTTGAAGAACGCGGCGACTGAAATCATCGTCGAGATGAACGAAGGATCGTCGGCGGTGCGGAAGCGCATTCTGACCTCCTATGACGAGGCGTTCAAGCGCGAGTGGCGGCACTTCTATGACTGCGTCCGGCACGACCGCGAACCGAGGACGAACGGGGAAATGGCCCGGGAGGATTTGGAGTTCGCAGTCAAGCTAATGAAATCGGCGATTGCCTGATGGTTTCTGACTAGATGAAGGCCCTAATCTGTGTCGACCCGGCCTTGGCAGAGCTGCCGTTCCTGGATCGGATCCAGAAGGCCGTGGAGATCGGCTGCGACGCGGTCGAGCAATGGAACTGGGATTGCACGGACATGGACACCGTGCAGGCCACGGCCGCACGGGAGGGGATAGAGTTTCCCTGCTTCCAGGCGAACCGCGGTGAGAGCCTCATTCGCGCCGAGCATCGTGAGCGCGGGGGGGCTGGCGTCAGGGCTTCCCTGGTCATAGCGAAAGAGATGGGGGTCAAAAGCCCTCTTCTTGCTCACGGATGAGCTCGGCAAGGGTTGGGGCGTCGTTCACGGGTTTCCGGAATCGAAGGCGGAAGGGAAGCGACGGAACGTCCTCTTGGTCAGACGACACAGACTGCCACATGATGGCCTAGGGATTTGTGCAAACGATTGCATAACCGCCTATTGGCGGGGAGGAGTTAGCCGGTGCCCCGTTTTGTGATAGGATATGAACAGCCGTGCAGTACTGAACGCTTGCTCGGAATGAGGGCGGCGTGTCCATCAGGCAAGATCAACACCGGCTCATGTATCGCTTAGCTCAAGCCTACTATTTCGATGGCTTGACCCAGGCGAGTATCGCCCGGCGCTTTGGTCTATCCCGGCCCAAGGTGTCTCGCATGCTGCATAAGGCCCGCGCCGAAGAGATCATCTCGATCACGCTCATCCCGCCGGCCAGTGGCCTGTCTGACGTCGAACGCGATTTGGAAAGACGGTACGGCCTGCAAGAGGCGGTCATCGTTCCGATCAGTGACCCGGACGACCCGGGCCTCGTCGCCCGCGAATTGGGACCGGCGGGGGCGGAATGCCTCGTGCGCTCCATCTCGGGCCGGCAGACAGTCGGCCTAACCTGGGGCACATCCCTCCTGGCTGTAGTGGATTCCCTGCCGGCCCGGTTCTGGCCCGATGTCACGATCGTGCAGATGCTGGGCGGGATCGGGGCGTTGGACGCTCAGGAGCATGCGACCGAACTGACCAGGCGAGCAGCCCAGCGTCTAAGTGCCAAGCTTCGTTTGCTCCCGGCGCCGGGTATCGTCTCCACCCATGAAGCGGCCCAGGCCCTTCGATCAGACAGCCAAATCGCAGAGACGCTGGCGTTGGCCGCCAGAGCAGATGTTGCCCTCGTAGGCGTAGGTGCGCTTTCTCCTGGCTCGGTAGTGATGCGCTCCGGTACCATCCTGAGCGCGCTGGACCTCAAGCTGCTGGAAGAGGAAGGAGCCGTGGGGGATATTGGCCTGCGGTACATGGATGCCGGTGGAAGTCCGGTTGACCTGGAGATCAGCGAGCGGATGATTGGGGTGACCCTCGAACAGTTCAAGAACATTCCTCGTGTCATCGGCGTGGCTGGGGGGACGGCCAAACGCCGCGTGATCCGAGCTGCTTTGCGCGGCGAGATCCTGGATGTGCTGGTCACCGACCATGCGACAGCTCAGTGGCTCCTCGCTGAGGCCGACTAGGTGTTGAGCAGTATGGATAGCTCAGCCGCAAGTTTGATTGCCAAGGCTAGACAGGTGGTCCAGCAAGAAGCGCGTGCGGTGAGCGCGTTGGCCGACCAGTTCGATGCCAGCCTGGCCCAGGTTGTGGATCTGCTTCTGCATTGCCGGGGGCACATTCTCGTGGCTGGGGCGGGCACTTCCCACGCCATGGCTCAACGCTTTGCCCACCTGCTTTCTTGTGTCGGCACGCCGGCCCTATGCATTAACGCCGCCGACAGCCTGCACGGCGGTGCCGGGGCGATCACAATGGACGACGTCGTGTTTGTCATCTCCAAAGGCGGCCGCAGCGCCGAGATCAACCAGCTAGCCCAGATTGCACGCGAACGGGGGGCCAAGATCATCGCCCAGACCGAGAACCCCGCGTCGCCGCTGGCTCAGATGAGTGACGCTGTCTACCCCATTCAGGCCGCCGCCGACGTGGACCCGCACGATATGATCGCCCTTGGCAGTTCCCTGGTAAACGGCGCTGCCGACGATGCTTTGTGTGTCCTGTTGCTCGAACTGCGGGGGTACTCGCGTGAGCAGTTCGGGATGACCCACCCCAGCGGGGCTGTGGGCAGGAAGCTGGCAGGAGGTTAGAGCATGACAGAAGAAAGGAACCCCTCGGACTATTTGCTGGGCCTTGACTACGGCACCGGCGGGGCCAAAGCATGCATCATTGACTCCAAGGGAAACGTCCTGGGTTCTGCCTTCGAGGAGTATCCCTTTATCCACGAGAAACCGGGCTGGTCCGAACACGAGCCGATGCGCTACTGGGAAGCCGCCTGCCGGATGATCAAGGGCTGCTTGGCTCAGGCGCGTATCAACCCGGCCGAGATCCGAGGTATGGCTGTCTCTTCGGCCCTACCCTCAATGGTGATGGTGGACAGGAACTACAACCCGATCCAGCGCGCCTACAACCTGATGGACCGGCGGGCGACGAAGGAGGTAGAGTGGCTCAAGGAGCATGTAGGTGAAGCCCGGATCATGCAGGTGACGGCCAACCGGTTGGAAGATCACCCCTCCATCGTGAATCTGCTGTGGGAGAGGAATAACCGGCCTGACTCCTTCAGGCAAATCCACAAGGCCCTCACCATTGACGGCTTCGTCACCCTGAAGCTCACCGGCAAGACCGTGGTGTGCTATGGTGGGGCTTCCTTTTTCGGCGTGGCCTACAACGTCCTCAAACGCACGTTTGATGAGCGCATCCTGCAAGAGATCGACCTAGACCCTTCGATTCTGCCCGATCTGGTGGACTCTGAGCAGATAGTCGGCGAGGTGACCCCCCAGGCCGCCGCCGAAACGGGCTTGGTATCGGGCATCCCCGTCATGACGCAAGTGGACTTTAACGCCAGTTGCATCGCCGCCGGCGCGATCGCTGAAGGGGACATTCTGAGCAACCTGGGCACCGTCGGCAACTTTGGCGTGATCTTCAGGGATCCGAGTTTCATGTTCTCCCCTGAAGGTCTGTCGATGATCAACCTTAGCTTCACCGTCGACGCCGCGCATACCTTCATGACCATCCCCTCCACGATGACAGGCGGCCAATCGATCCGCTACCTGCGCGACCAGTTCTCCCAGGTCGAGATCGAGACCGAACGGATCCTGGGCGTCAGTTCCTACGACTTGCTCAACCTGCAGGCAGCTAAGGTCCCCCTGGGCAGCGACGGCCTGATCATCCTCCCCTATCTCATGGGCGAGCGTTCGCCAATCTGGGACACGCGCGCCAGGGGGGTGATCTTTGGCCTGTCGCTGAACCACACCAAGGGGCACGTCGTCCGAGCCATGATGGAGGCTGTAGCCTTCGCCCTGTACGACTCGTTCCGGCTGATCAAAGACGCAGGCCTCAAGATCAGCTACCCCATGGTCCTGAACGAGGGGGGGGCAGTGAGCAAGCTCTGGCGGCAGATCATCACCGACGTGTTCAATGTGCCCACGGTCTTGGCCAAGCGCCGGACGGGTGCGCCGTTCGGCGATGCCATCCTGGCCGGGGTCGTCACTGGCGTCTTGCCAAGCTTCTCGGTGGCCAAGGAGTGGGCGGAGTACATCGACCCAGTCGAGCCCAACCAGGAGCGCCACGAACAATACATGGCTTACTTCGCCCTCTACAAACAGCTGTATGAGCATGTCAAGGAGGACTTCCGGGCGCTGGCCCGTCTTCGGGATCAAGGGTAGTTCGGGAGCTTGTGACCGTCATTCTGAGCGACGCGAGGAATCTCTTTCGAGGAGCAAGGAGACCCTTCGTTGCTCACAGAGTGAGAGTGCCGTGAGGAGTATGGCGGCAAGAGGAGACCTATGGTGTTCGAGAAACTGAAATTCAGCTACTTCCAACTCACCTTCGGGCAGGAGGAAGCCTACCGGCACCCCGAAAAGACCTACGCGCGCCTGAAACGCTGCGGTTACGACGCGATCGAGATCACGCCCCCCAAGGGACGCTACGGGCTGGGCGTCAAGATGGAGCCCTATCTCGAAACCCACAAGAAGCTCGCGGCGGACCATGGTCTGGCCGTGTCCTGCATCAACGAATGCTGGGGTGAGGAGTGGGATCCCTTCTCCCCAACCTTCAAGACGCTGACCGAACCCAAGACGGCTGACCTGGCGGTCCGGGAGACCAAAGCCTCGATCGATTTCGCCGGCGAACTAGGCGCTGCCTTTGTCACAGTGGCGGTGGCCATTCACCAGGACATCACCCGCGACACGGTCGCCGAGGCTACGGCCGTGGCAGTCGATGCCCTGCGGCGCATGTGCGACTATGCCAAAGGCAAGGGCATCCGCCTGGTCTTTGAGGCCACGAATCACCTGGAGATGGGCAAGTTCGTCAACACCGTGCTGAACCACAAGCGCATGATCGAGCTGACCAAGCGGGACAACATCGGGATTCAGATCGACTGGTTCCACGCCAACTTCGAGGAGCTCGACCCCTACGAGGCGGTCATGGATGCCCACCCCTTGCTGTGGCACATGCATTTCCGCGACTCGAACTCGCTGACGCCGGGCTACGGCAACGTGGACTTCAAGGCCGTTCTCCGCGCCGTCAAGAAGATCGGCTACGATGGCTACTGCACCATCGAGAGCGCGCCCATGATCCCGGATGCCGATACCGCTGCCCGGGATGGTATTGAATACCTGAAGCTCTTGGAACGGATCGTGGAATACCAGTTGAGCCCCGAGTTCCCTAACGGCTACGCCGTGCGGCTCTAGTCCGAGGGAACGGGAGAAACTATCATGCCGCACGTCAGCATGGGTGAGATCCTGAGGGAGGCCAGGAGCAGGAGGTACGGAGTCCTGAACCTTCTGGCAGGCAGCCTAGAAATGGTGATCGGCGCGGTGATGGCCGCCGAGGAAATGAGGGCACCACTGGTCCTGGCGTTCAACCAGGAGGTGACACCCCAGGTACCCATGGAGATCGCTGTGCCCTTGATGGTAAACGTCGCCCAGAGAGCCAGGGTGCCGGTGGCGACCATCCTGGACCACGGCCAAAGCCTGGAAACGATTGTTCAGGCGATCCGGCTGGGCCTCTCGTCGGTGATGTTTGACGCCTCCGGCGTATCCTACGAAGAGAACGTGGCCAGGACAAGGGAGATCGTGCGCATCGCCCACGCCGTGGGCGTCAGCGTGGAGGCCGAGTTGGGGAGCATTGCCGGGTCGTCCGTGCGATTGGGCCCTCAGACCCCCGGCCGCGAGGAGTCTCTTACCGATCCCCTGGCGGCCGCGGAGTATGTCGCCATGACCGGGGTGGATGCCCTGGCCATCTCCGTAGGCAACGCCCACGGGGTGTACCGGGGAGAGCCCAGGATCGACCTAGATCGGATACGCGAGATTCACGATAAGGTTGATGTCCCGCTGGTGATGCACGGCGCTTCGGGGTTGCCGGACGGGGAGTACCCCAAGATCGTTGCCAGTGGCATCAGCAAATTGTGTTACTACACGGCCATGGGCATTGGCGCGGTCGAGGATGTCAAGAGCCTGGTTCTGGACGCGAGCCAGGGGACGATCGTCTATCACCAGCTCATCTCCAGGGCCATAGGATATTTCTACGCCGAGACCAAGCGGCTCATCGGCGTGATTGGTTGGACAGGGTAAGACATTCCATTCAGGAGAGAGTCTTGGTGAACAAGAAAACAACGTTCGGTCTGATTGTCGGAACCCGGGGTTTCTTCTCGCCCAAGCTGGCCGTCGAAGGGCGCAAACAGCTTCTCGCCCAGCTGGATGCGTTGGGCTACGGGTACGTGATCCTGCCCGAAGACGCCACGCCGAACGGGGCGATCGAGACGATGGCCGACGCCCAAAAATGCGCCGCGCTCTTCCAGGAGCGTCAAAGCGACATCGATGGAGTGATTGTCGCGTTGCCGAACTTTAGCGATGAGTTGGGTGTGGTCAATACCCTGAAGCTGTCCAAGCTGGATGTTCCGGTCCTGGTCCAGGCCAGCGACGACGAGCTGGACAAACTGGATGTGGCCAACCGGCGCGACTCCTTTTGCGGCAAGCTATCGGTGTGCAACAACCTTTACCAGTACGGCATCCCCTTCACCGATACGACCTACCACACGTGCGCCATCGGAAGCGACGTGTTCGGCAAGGACATTGAGTTCTTTGCCAGGGTCTGCCGCGTGGTAGGTGGTCTACGCAGCGCTCGGATCGGTGCCATTGGGGCCAGGCCTGGTGCGTTCCAGACAATGCGGGTCAGCGAAAAGCTGCTGCAGAGGGCGGGCATCACCGTCGTCACCACCGACCTGTCGGAAATCATTTTTTCCGCCCAAAGGCTCCAGGATGGGGCGCCAGCGGTGAACGACAAGCTTGCGGAGATAAGGGCCTATGGTCCGATCGCAGCTCATGTACCCGATGCGACTGTCCTGCGACAAGCCAAGCTCTCGGTGGTGATCGACAAATGGATGGCCGACAACAGCATCGACGCCGCCGGCATCCAATGCTGGACCTCCATCGAGGAGAATTATGGCTGCGCCGTCTGCTTGTCCATGAGCATGTGTGGGGAGAAGCTGCAGCCCTGCGCCTGCGAGGTAGATGTGGCGGGCGTGATCGGCATGTATGCCCTCACGTTGGCCAGCGGCAATCCCTCGGCGCTGCTGGACTGGAACAACAACTACGCTGACCAGCGCGACAAGTGCGCCTGCACCCACTGCAGCAACTATCCCAAGAGCTTCATCAACAACCCGATTGAGATCTCCGAACTGGACGTGTTGGGGGAATCGCTCGGCAAAGACAGGAGCTTTGGCGCCATCAAAGGCAAAGTGGCTCCTGGCCCGATGACCTATTTCCGCGTATCGACCGACGATCCCCGGGGCAAGATCAAAGCCTATCTGGGCGAGGGGGAGTTCACCGCCGATCCGTTCGACATGGCCGGTGGCATCGCCATCGCCCAGGTCCCCAATCTTCAGGGGCTGTTGAAGTACATCTGCCGGAATGGATTTGAACACCATGTGGGCATGGTTCGTTCCCACTGTGCGGCAGTCATTGAGGAAGCCCTGGGGACCTACCTGAAGTGGGAGCTGTACCACCACATGGGCTAGACCAGGGCTTATTGGGGGAAGGAGGCAATGGAGATATTGCACAAGGACCGACGTGGACGTTCGTGTGTAGGAAACCGAGACTCTGCGATTCGAAACAGGAGGAGTACGGAATGAGTACGAAGGATATGAGCCGACGTGACTTCCTGCGCATCAGCGCCTTGGCAGCGGCAGGCAGCACCCTGGCCGCGTGCGGCGTGGCGACCGAAGCGCCGCCCCCGCCGAGCGGTGGCGAAGCAGCGACTGCCGTAGTACCTACCACTGCGCCGCCGGCGGGCGAGCCTGTGACGCTGGATGTCATGTCCCTGGCCGAGTACCAAGGGCCGTACAGGGAGATCTGGAATGTCTTTGAAAGCGAGAACCCGGGGATCAAGATCAACGTGTTCTCGATCAACGAAGACACTAGCGCCGCGTTCGAGGCCAAGATCGCGGGTGGCTACCTGGACCACATCGAGCTCACCCAGGAGACGCAGATCTTCTTCAAGAACGACAACTACGAAATGGCCCTCAACCTGGGCGAGATCGACTTCCCGTGGTGGGACCGCTTCACGTTCGACGCCAAGAACGCCTGGTCGGACCTGTTCAACCTGCCCGGGCCTCGCTCGCTGGACTGGGCGCAGGGCTACGTCATGACCTGGCAGTACAACGGCGACCTGATGGCCGAGGCGGGCCTCGATCCCAGGAAAGACGTCAAGTCCATGGAGGACCTGTACAAGTGGATGGACGAGGGCACTGCCTGGGTCAAGAGTTCAGGCAAGGCTGAGCAGTTCTGGAACCAGGCCTGGCACAACTGGATCTTTGGCGTGAACTACAGCGAGTGCATCCCAGCGGGCTGGTCCGATGGCACCCGCCAGCGCATGGCGGACTGCTGGCTAGGCAAGGCCAAGTTCAACGCCGAAGATTCGCCCTACCGCCACTACTACCAGTTCTTCCTGGATGCCAAGAACAAGGGCTGGATCATGGAGAACATGCCGCAGCGGCTGTGGGAAGGCGACATGGAGGCCAGCTACATCGGGGGCAAGTCGGTGATGATGCTCCACGGCCCGTGGGTGTGGGACAAGGCATCGGCCGCCGGCGCCACCTTCAAACAGGATGGCATCCCGGCGACGCCGCCGGCCGAGGGCATGGAGACCTGGTGGCAGAGCGCGTTGCCGCCGAACATCGACAACCAGTGGTGGATGCGTGCTGGCGTGGAGAAGCTTCCCACCTGGCCGCAGAACCTGGTGGCCTGGAACTGGTTCTTCGGCCCCGAAGCCATCCCGTACCGCGCCCAGGCCGAAGGCCGCTTCCCGCTGTACAAGCTGGATACGCCAATCGACCTCAAGGGCCTGCAGTTCCTGGCGGTCTGCAAGTACATCGAAGACCCCGCGGGTCCCTGGCCCAACACCAAGTGGGAGCAGGCACAGACGGGCAACGTCCTGGCCAGCCCCTATCGCAAGAAGGGCGCCAAGGGCGTGTTCGACTGGGAGTCCAACGGCAACAACCAGGTCTTTGCCGATCTGTTCGCCGGCAAGATCGACGTGAAGGCTGCGTTGGATGTCGCCCAGAAGAACTGGGAAGAGAGCTACGAAGGTCTTCCGGCCGCGTAGTGTTTTCTTCTGCATGGAAGCAGGGCGGCCCACCACCAGGGTGGGCCGCCCTAGCTCGTTCGCAGGAGGAGGCCAATGGCAACTGCAGCCATCCTTGACCCGAAACTGCCGGCCAAGCCGGCCAAGCGGAAACTGAGCAAATCGGAGCGCAGAAAGATCTTGGGCGACTGGGGATTCATCCTGCCCCAATTGCTGGTCTTTGTGTTGCTGACAATCGTCCCGCTGATCATCGCCGTCCCGGTCCTCTTTACCGACAAATCGCAGTTCAACGATCCCTCGATAAACTTCGTCGGAACCAAGAACTTCACGGCGGTGTTCACCGACCACTCCGTCCAGGAGGACTATCTCCCTGCTCTCCAGCGGACCGTCATGTTCGTCATCCTCAACTACCTGACCGTCTATATCTTTGGGTTGAGCCTGGCCTTGCTCATGTACGAGGTGGGGTTCCGGGGTGGGTTCTTTACCGTGGTCTATTTGCCGCTGATGATTTCGGGCCTGGCGGTGGGCTACATGGCGGTGATGATGTTCGCCAAGGAGACCGGGACGGGCAACTTCGCCCTCCAGGCTCTGGGAATCATCAAGGAGCCGCTCAACATCTATTCGGCCGGGGGGACCGCCTTCATATTGCCGCTCATGGTAGGCTGGCGCTATGCCGGCTACAACATGGCCATCTTCCTGTCTGGCTTGCTGTCCATCCCCGTAGAAACCATCGAATCATCCATCGTGGATGGTGCAGGCTATTGGCAGCGGCTCGTACGGATCTATTTTCCGCAGATGTGGCCGTCCTTCATCCTGGCGACCACGATGTGCCTGATCGGATCCTTTTCCGTTTTTGACGAGCTGGTGGCCATGGGCGCCACGTACGTCAATCCCAATGCCAAATTCCTGAGCATCATCTTCTTCACCTACGGATTCCAGATCGAGCGGTTGGCCATGGGGATGACGCTGGCGGTGGAGACATTCCTGCCGCTGGTCCTGTTGGGCGTGGCGCTGCAGCGGTTGCAGCGGCGCCTGCAATACTAGGAGAGGAGCAATCACAGCCATGGCAGTGGAATCGGCCTCTTTCAAGATCCAGAAGCGAGTAAGGCCCGTGTCTTCCTTGTCCCGGCGCAAGCGGCTTCTCCGGATCTTTGCCATGAGCGTGATGCTGGTCTATGCCCTCGTCACCCTCTTTCCGTTCTATGTGCTCTTCGTGCGGAGTTTCGTGCCCACCAAAGAGTCGGCGGCATTGCACCTTTGGCTCCCGAAGACACAGGAAGTCAGTATGGACATGGAGGTCGGGAATCTGTCCGTCTTCTACAATCTGGACCTGAAAGACTTGAAGAGAGCGATCGGCATCCCAGAAAACACGTTCTTGATGGCCCGGACCACGCTGCGCGAAGTCTCCCAGCAATACAACGTTCCCGAAGAGAAGTTGACCGACTTCTTCAAAGGGTTCTACAGATACAACGGCTGGATAACCTTGCTGACGCAGGAGTTGCAGAGCACGACCTTCTGGGGCGCGCTGATCAGGACGGTGCTGGTGACCGGCCTCAGTCTGGTGCTGGTGATCGTCCTTTCGATCTCTACCGGCTACGGGCTGGCCGGGCTGAAGCGGAGAGACCAGATGGCTGTCTACAATCTGTACCTGTTGCAGATGGTCATTCCCGTGATGCTCATCCTCCTGCCCCAGTATCAGCTTTTCCAGTACATCTACCGGCTGTTTCCTGGATACGAGGCGCAGGGAGGGATCCTGCGGCAGGCGCTCCAACTGCTGAGCCTGGTCCTGCTCAATATCAAAGGCACCGCTCTGACGACGATGATCTTTGTCGCCGCGATCGGCGGTGTCCCGAAGGACCTGGAAGATTCGGCCATGGTCGACGGTGCCAGCCGGTTCCAGTACCTTCGCTACATTCTGTTTCCGCTCCTGAAAGTTCCGATTGTCAGCGTGATCGTCATCCAATTGCCTCTCTACTACAATCAGTTTCTGGAACCGTATGTCTACCTCGATCCCTCGAATTCGACCTTGCTGCCTTTCATCCAGAGTACGGTCGGCCAGTTTTCGACCAACTTTCAGGTCATCTACGCGGGCATCTTTGCCTCCGTCGTGCCTTTGGTGGTGATCTATGTCGTCTTCCGCCGCTACTTTGTCCAGGGCGTGATGGCGGGGGCAATCAAGGGATAGGCTATGCCAAGGACCAACACGGGGCGGGTGGTCTTCCAGCCCGCCACCTATCGGCGCATGCAGCAGGGCATCGACAAGATCGTCGGGGCTATCCGCCCGACCCTGGGGCCGCGCCCCCGCATCGTCGCCATCGAGCGCATTCTGGACGAGAGGATGCCGGAGCTCTTGGATAACGGCGGCACGATCGCCAAGCGCATCATCCAATTGGCGGACCGCGACGAGGACATGGGAGCGATGCTGGTTCGGGAGATGCTGTGGCAATTGCAGGACCAGGTGGGCGATGGGACCGCGACCGCAGCGGTGCTGTTCCAGTCGGTCTACAACGAGGGGATTCACTACCTTGCCGCGGGCGGCAACGCGATGCGCCTGCGCATCTACCTGGAGAAGGGCCTGCAGGTGATATTGGATCAGATAACGGCGACGACCGTTCACCTGTCCGGCAAGGAGCAACTGGCCCAGATGGCCCAGTCGCTGTCGTACGACCCCCCGCTTGCCAAGCTGCTGGGCGAGATGTTCGATATTGTCGGCGCCTATGGCCGGCTGGAGATCCGAGCCGGCCAGGGCCGGGAGCTGGAACGCGAGTACGTGGAAGGTCTGTACTGGGATTGGGGGCTCTACTCCCGCGAGATGGTCGTTGACCACAGCCGGCTGCGAACCGAGTTTGAAAACCCGGCAATTCTGATCAGCGACCTGGAAATCGAAAACGCCGAACAGCTACTGCCGGCGCTGGAAGTGGCCCTCCGCGCCGAGATCCCGTCGCTGGTGATCGTGGCTGGCAAGCTTTCGGATCGGGCCATCGGCTTCCTGTTGGCCAACAAGAACCCCCAGAGGTTCCAGGTGATCGCCGTTAGGACGCCCGGCTGGGACAAGCCTCAACAGGCCGCGGCGCTAGAAGACCTGGCGATCCTGACAGGCGGGCGCGCCTTTATCCAGGTGGCCGGAGATACGTTCAACTCCATCCGGCCTCAGGACTTTGGGCGCGCGCGGCGCGCCTGGGCCGACCTGCGCACCTTTGGCTTCGTCGGCGGCAAGGGGAGCCCGCGAGCCCTGCGCCAGCACATCGCCACCCTGCGCGCCACGTTTGACCAAACCGTGGGTACGGTCCTGCGTGGGGAGCTTCTACAGCGGATCGGCAAGCTGCTGGGTGGATCGGCCACGCTTTCGATCGGCGGCGCGACCGAATTGGAGATCACATCCAGGAAAGAGGTGGCGGAACGGACGGCAGCGGCTCTGCGGGCGGCGATGATGGAGGGTGTGGTGCCTGGGGGCGGCGTGGCGTTTCTCTCCTGCCGGCAGGCGCTGCAACAGATGCTGGCCCACAGCGACGGCCCGGACGAGCGGGCCGCCAATCGCATTCTCATCAAGGCGCTTGCGGAACCGTTCCGGACCATTGTCGCCAACGCTGGCTACGATGCCAGCGAAGCCATGGCCGAGGTCCGTCTGGCCGGGCCGGGCCACGGCTTCGACGCAACCGCAGGACGGGTGGTGGACGTGATGAAGACGGGCATCTATGATCCGGCCATCGTGCTCAAGTCGGCCGCCTATGCCGCCGTGTCGACTGCAGGGCTAGCTCTGACGGTCGACGTCCTGGTCCACCGGAGAGAGCAACCCGAGCACTCAAGCGTACACATACCCAGCAACAGAAAGAAGCTATGACGGATATGACCGAAGACGCCGAACGCCAGGACGTGATCCATGCCCTGGCCGCGTCGCCGGACTTGCACATCTGCTTCGGTGCTCGGCCCTCGGGGCTGTACCGGTCAGAGGATGGCGGCCTCACCTGGCACGACGCCTGTGGTTCATTGAACCTACAGACACCGCTGCCGACGGCGGCGGTGGCCCTTTCGCCCGACTTTGCGACCGACCGGACCGTGTTTGCCGGGGTACCCGGCGGGATCCTACGTTCATCAGACGGCGGCCATACCTGGACCGCCGTCCAATTGCCCTCCCCCCCGCCGTTCGTCTATAGCCTGGCCGTCTCACCCCACTATGCCCAGGACGGCGTGGTCCTGGCCGGGACGATGGAGGATGGGGTCTTTCGCTCCGGTGACCGCGGGGCGCATTGGGCGACGTGGAACTTCGGGTTGTTGGACTTGTCCGTCCTGTGCCTGTCCATGTCCCCGGCCTACGCCGACGACGAGACGGTGTTTGCCGGCACCGACAGCGGCATCTTTCGCAGCACGAATGGAGGGCGCGCCTGGCGAGAACTTGAGTTTCCGCCTGATTGGGCGCCGGTCCTCAGCCTGGCACTGTCGCCCGGCTATGGGGCCGACGGGATGCTATTTGCCGGCACCGAGTCGGCGGGCCTGTTCGGGTCGAACGACCAGGGCCGCACCTGGAAGCCTCTGGGCGGAGGAGTGATCGCCGGCGCGGTCAATAGCATTGTACTGGCTCCTGACTTCCCGGCCCAACCGGTGATCCTGGCGCTTCTGGGAAACGCACTGTTGGTCTCGCGCGATGGGGGCAGGTCCTGGTCGGATTGGAAACCGGGCCTGCCCGTGGACCGGGGCTTGACCGCAGTGGCAGCTCCGCAGGGGCTGGGGCCTGGGGCGCCGCTCTTGGTCGGCCTGGCCGACGGCGCGGTGCTGCGCATCTGAAAAGGTCAATGCAACGACTTCTGTCGCCCGTTAAGTGAGGCGCATGACTCAAGTGGCTACTCCACAGCGGGAGCAAATGTCATGCGCTTGATCGGCCTGGACATCGGCACGACGGGCTGTAAGACGGTGGTGTTTGACGCGGGAGGCAACCTGCTTGCCCGCGCCAGCCGCGAGTACACGGTGGACATCCCGCAGCCCACCTGGGCCGAGCAAGACGCGGAGCAGGTGTGGCGGCTGGCCCAGGACGCCATGCGTCAGGCCATCACCGCGGCGGGGCCGGGCGACATTGCCGCGGTGGGTCTATCGGTGCAGGGCGAGGCTGTCATGCCGGTCGATGCCAGGGGGCAGGCGCTGCGCCCGGCCATCCTGGGCATGGACACGCGCACCAGTGAGCAGAACGCCTGGCTGCGGGAGCGATTCGGCGCCGAGCATCTCTTTGCGCGCACCGGCATGCCGATTCACACCATCAACACGCTTCCCAAGCTGCTGTGGCTGAAACAGTACGAGCCGGAGCTGTGGACACGCGCTGCGCGTTTCCTGCTGTACGAAGATTTCATCATCGCCAAGATGACCGGGCAGCCGGCGATCAGCCGCTGCCTGGCTTCGCGCACGCAGCTCTACGACATTCCCAACGACTGCTGGTCGCCGGAGATCCTGGCCGCCCTTGAATTGGAGCCGGAGCGCCTGGCGAGGGTACAGCCGTCCGGTGTCGCGGTGGGGCCGATGCGGCCCGACCTGGCGGAGAGCCTGGGCCTGGCCAAACCGCCGCTGGTGGTGACGGGCGGCCACGACCAGGCTTGCGGAGCGCTGGGCGCGGGGCTCACCCGACCCGGCTTGGCCATGGTCTCCACCGGCACCGCAGAGGTGGTCGAAGTGGTGCTGGACTCCCCGGCGCTCAACGAGACGCTGTACCAAGGCAACATCTCGGTCTATGCCCACACCGTGCCCGGCATGTACCTGGCCATGACGATCAACCACAGCGGTGGGTTGCTGCTGCGCTGGTTCCGCGACACGTTGTGCCAGGAAGAGATGCGCCAGGCACAGACCGCTGGACAGGACGCTTACGACCTGATCCTGCGCGATGCCTCGCCCGATCCATCCTCTTTGCTGCTGTTGCCCCATTTTGCGGGGGGCGGCTCGCCCTGGTTCGACACGGCATCCAAGGGGGCGATCCTGGGGCTAACCTTTGCCACAGACAAGTCTGATCTGGCCAAGGCGATCCTGGAGGGATTGACCTTCGAACTGCGCGTCAACCTGGACCTCTTGAAGGAAGGCCAAGTGAATATTGATGAACTGCGGGCCATCGGCGGCGGGGCGCGTTCCAGCTTGTGGGTCCAGCTCAAGGCGGACATCACCGGCATCCCCATTGTGGTGCCGAGGATCACCGAGGCGGCATGCTGGGGTGCGGCCCTGCTGGGAGGCGTCGGAGCGGGCGTCTTTGGCAGCGCGGCCCAGGCGATGGAGAGGATGCCGCACCTGGAGCACCGGTTCGAGCCCGACCCGGCGCGCGCGGCGCGGTACGAGGAGCGGTATGCGCTCTACCGGGAGGTCTACCCGGCGGTGCGGGCGATTAGCGGGCGATTGTAGGAGACAAGGAACAAGGCTATGAAAGCGCTAAGGAAGATGGCTCCGGGGGTCGGGCACGTCGAGTTGTGTGAGGTACCAATACCGGAGATTGGGCCGGACGAGGTGTTGATGAAGGTGTATGCCGCCGGGGTATGCGGGAGCGACTTGTTGATCGAGCAGGACTGCCACTTCTATCGGGCGCCGGTCACGCTGGGACACGAGTTTTCCGGCGTGGCCTACAAGGTAGGCGAGAACGTCGGTCGCGTCCAGGAGGGGGACAAGTTCGTGGCCGACATCGAGTGCGGCGAAGGCAATTGGCTGGGCGTGACGATCGACGGCGCTTACGCGCCCTTTATGCGGGTTCCGCAACACGTGATCTACCGCGTGCCCAACCACGTGTCGCTGGACCATGCCTGCCTGGCCGAGCCGATCGTGGCTACGACGCACTTGATGCAAGAGCGGGCCCAGGTCAAGATGGGAGATGATGTCGTTGTCGTCGGACCGGGACCGATGGGCGTGCTGGCTGTGCAACATGCCAAGCACTGCGGCGCACGCCGTGTCTTCTTGATCGGCCTCAAGAGCGATGAGAAACGACTGCAGATCGGCAAGCAGATGGGCGCCGATTACACCCTGTATTCGGAGGACGGGCCGGAGAAGGCCGTGATGGACATCACCGTCGGCAAGGGGGCCGAGTTCGTGCTGGAATGTTCGGCCAGCCAGGAGGGGGTGCAGCACGCGGTCGATTGTGCACGTAAGGCCCACGAAGGACCTGGCGGCAAGGGCGTCATCGTCTTCATCAGCCTGTGGGGGAACAAGATCACGCTCAACCTAGACGAGGTCAGCCTGGGGCAGCTCGACATCCGGGGTAGTTGGAGCTGGAATGGGCGTGAAACCTGGGAGCGCGCCCTGGATCTGCTGGACCGAGGCGTCTTGGACCTGGAGCCGATGATCACCAATCACTACGAACTCGAAGAGTGGGAGATGGCTTTTGCCAACCTGCGGTCCAAACAGGACGTGAAAGCCCTTATCCATCCCAATGGACGGAGATGGGCCTAGACCCGAAGCTCTCAATTCAGAAAGTAGAGGCACCGAGAGAAGATGGAGATCTACGAGCGTCTGCAGGCGATGGAAGCAGCGGGCAAAGCCATCCGCGTTGGCCTGGTTGGGTGCGGCCAAATGGGATCGGGGATGGTCCATGTGACACACCAGATGCCTGGTATGGAGACAGTGGCCATCTCCGATATCAACCCCAATCTCCCGCTGGCTGTGCTCAAGGAACTGGGCATTCCGGATTCCGAAATCCGCGTGGTCAACAAACTGGGGGATGCCGAAGATGCTCTGCGCGACGGCAAGCGCCTGGTCACGGAGGATGCGCTCCTGCTCACTCAGTTGGAGGGCCTGGACGCGGTGGTGGAGGCGACCGGTCTGACCGAGATCGGGTCCAAGGTGGCCTGGAACTGCATCCTGAACAGCAAGCACGTCATCATGCTGAACGTAGAGACGGACGTCACCGTAGGCGTCCTCTTGCACCGCCTGGCCGAAAAGTCCGGGTGCGTTTACACCGCCGCCTCGGGCGACGAGCCGGGGGTGTGCAAGATGCTGTACAACTTTGCCGGCATGCTGGGTTTTGAGGTGGTATGCCTGGGGAAGGGCAAGAACAACCCGATCGACTTTGAGGCCACCCCCGATTCATGCAGGGAAGAAGCGGAACGTAAGAGCATGAACCCAAAGATGCTGGCCGCGTTCAAAGACGGCTCCAAGACGATGGTCGAGCTGGCGGCTATGTCCAACGCCACCGGTCTCGTGCCCGATGTACCGGGCATGCACGGTCTCAAGGTCGATGTGCCCGATCTGCACAAGGTGCTCATTCCCAAAGAGGATGGTGGCATCCTCGGTCGGCGTGGCTGCGTGGACTATTCCACCGGCAAGGTGGCGCCGGGCGTGTTCGTCGTCGTGACCAGTCCCGACCGGCGCATCCGCCTGGACATGAGATTCCTGTCGATGGGGGATGGGCCGTACTATACCTTCTACCGCCCCTTCCATCTGTGCAACGTCGAGACGCCGGTGTCGATTGCCGAGGCGGTCCTCTACGGCGAGAGCACGATCGTGTCCAGGCGCATGGTGTCGGAGGTAGCGACCATCGCCAAGCGATCCCTGAAAGCTGGAGAAGTCATCGGGGAGATCGGCAGCCCTGACATCTTTGGCCGTACCTACATCTATCAGGAAGCCCACGCCCAGAAAGCGATCCCGCTGGGCATCGCGACCGGCGGCAAGGTCATCAAAGACATCGCCAAGGGCGAGATGCTGACCGAGGACAACTTTGCACCCAACCCGGACCTGTTCGTGTACAAGCTGCGCCGGATGCAGGATGCCCAACTGGCGCTGGAGGAGGGGCTCTAGTGGGAAGACAGGAGTCCAGAGGAACCCGGGCAGCTAGGTAGACGATGGGTGCGACGATGAGAGCCGTTGTTGTGCGCGCACCGATGCAGTTTGAAGTGGAGGAGGTGCCCACCCCGGCCTGTCCGGAGGGGGGCATGCTGATCCAGGTCATCGCCTGCGGGCTGTGCGGATCGGACCTGCGGACCCTGCGCGTTGGACACCGCAAGGTGACCTTTCCCTGGATCATCGGCCATGAACTGTGTGGGGACGTGGTGGAAGTGGGGACCAGGTACCAAGGGCCGTGGCGGATCGGCGAGCGCTTGGCCGTGGCGCCACTGGCTTATTGCGGCGTCTGCGATTCTTGTCTCAACGGGCAACATGAACTGTGCGACGACTACCGCGAGATCGCCCAGACCTGGCCCGGCGGCTTTGCCGAATACATGGCCGTCCCGGAAGAGTGTGTCCGGCTGGGAGCGATCCAGCGCGCGCCTGAGGGGTTGGACCCGGCCTTTGCCGGAATCTCGGAGCCGATCGCCGGCTGCGTCAACGCCCAAGAGAAGGGCCAGGTCGGGTTGGGCGATACGGCGGTCATCATCGGCAGCGGGCCGATCGGATGTGTCCACATCAGTCTGGCCCGCGCTCGCGGCGCGGACAAGATCTATATCGCCGACATTGCAGACGACCGGCTGAAGCTGGCCGAGGCGTTTGAACCGGACAGCACGATCAACTCGGCCAAGGTCGACCTGGTGGCGGAGGTCCGCCGGCTGACCGATGGGAAAGGCGCAGACATCGTCATTACCGCCACGCCAGCGCCGATCGCTTCAGTCCAGGCGGTCGAGATGGCCAGGAAGGGCGGCCGGATCCTGATCTTTGGCGGGCTGCCCAAAGAGGACAGCCGGCCGGATGTGGACATGAACCTTGTCCACTACAACGCCCTGCATGTGATTGGGACGACCATTTTTGCCCCCAGGCATCAGCGCATCGCCCTGCAGCTTCTGACCTCGGGCCGGATACCAGCTGACAAACTCGTCACACACCGGTTCCCCCTATCGGACTTTAGGACAGGCGCGCTGACCGCATTGGAGGGGAAGGTTCTAAAAGGGGTGTTCTTTCCATGACCAGGAACGCTTCGTTGTCTGAACAAGAACCCAGGCCCCCGCTTCCGTTCCTGAACAATGGAGTGGCCCAGGTGGCCCTCATCGTCCCCGACCTGGAGAAGGCCGTCGAGCAGTACTGGAAGCTGTTCCGGATCGGCCCCTGGCATTTCTACACCTACGGCAAGCCATTGGTGAAGCGGATGACCTACCGGGGTAAGCCGAGCGAATACAGGATGCGGCTGGCGCTGTCCCAGTTGGGGTCAACGCGCATTGAGCTGATCGAGTTGGTCGGAGGGGATTCTGTCTACGCCGACTTTGTGCAAGAGCATGGCTACGGCGTGCATCACTTTGGCGTGCTGGTGGATGATATGCAAGCGGCGATTGCCCAGGCGGAAGCGGCGGGCCTGGCGATGACGCAGGATGGCGCCGGCTTTGGCCGTGACGGCGATGGGCATTTTGCCTACCTGAACACCGAGGACAAGATCGGGGTCACGATTGAGCTGATCGAACGGCCCAAGGGCCGGATGACGCCGGAGAAGGTCTATCCACCCGAGGTAGGCGCCTCGACAAGTTGAGGGCTCTGGACTCTCGAGGTTGCTCGGGCACCTTTCGCAACGCAGTCCTCCGACTTGCAGGGCAAGGAGCAAAGCGGAGGTTTGCTTAGCTGGGTAGCGCAAGTCTCTGACTGGCGTGGTGTGGAGGGAGAGTAGCGAGACATGAACGTCACACACGATCAAGTCCTGGATCGCCTGGAAGAAAACCACCTACCCTATGGGGTGCTCCCCCTACAAAACGGTCTGTCGATCGTCATCACGCAACGGGGCGGGCACATCCTCGGCCCCTATCTGTCACAGAAGAGTGAGGGCCTCTTCTGGATGAGCGACGTCTGGAGCCAACCGGATTCCTTCCGAGAGTTTCTCAAATCCGGCAACTGGAATCTGGGCGGGGACCGGGTCTGGATCGCGCCTGAGATCCAGTACAGCGTCCGCGACCGCACTGACTACTGGGGCACGATCCACCTGCCGGAGCAGATCGATCCTGGGCATTACGAGCTTGAAGACGCCGGGCCCAGCCGATGGCGGTTGGCCCAGGATATGACGCTGTCGGCCTATAACCTGGCCTCGGGTCAAAAGGAGCTCCATCTGGAAAGGCTGATCCGGCCGGTTCCGGATCCACTGCGCAACGTGGGGACCTATTCGGCGTTGATCGATGGCGTGCTGTTTGCCGGCTACGAGCAGGTGGTCACCCTCACCGAAGGCCAGTTGGACGACATCATGAGCGAGGCGTGGAGCCTGATCCAGCTCAACCCCGGCGGAGAGCTGTTGATCCCGGCTTCCCTGCCCGTCGAGATCACCGACTATTACAAACCGATCGATGAGAGCCTGTACAGCCGCCACTCCAACCACATTCGCCTTAAGGTCACGGGTCGACACCAATACAAAGTGGGCATCAAGGCAGCCCACACCTTCGGTCGGTTGGGATACTTCAACCATCTCGCCGACGGCCGGGCGTACCTGGTCGTCCGCAACTACTTCAACAATCCATCCGTGGCCTATGGCGAAGAACCCGACTCCCGGGTGGGGTGCCGGGGGCATTCGATCCACGTGTACAACGACGGCGGGCAGTTCGGTGGTTTTGGCGAGCTGGAGGCCAACCTGCAGACGATCGGTGGCGAGACCGGCCGCTCGGCCAGCACGGACACACTGGTGCTGTGGCTCTATGTTGGGGCCAGCGACAGAGTAAAGGCAATCGCCCTGCACTTGCTGGGGATCGAGATCTAGGCCGAAGGCGGGTGCAATGAAGGCAGCATTCCTGGTAGGCGCTGGGGAGTTTGAGGTCCGGGAGGTCCCCGATCCGGCCGCCCCGCCCGGCGGCCTGGTGTTGCAGGTGGACGCCTGCGGGGTGTGTGGCTCCGATCTGCGGCGGTGGAAGGAGGGGCCGCCCCGCGGCACGGACGGCATCATCCCCGGCCACGAATTGGCGGGGGTGGTCGTGGAGGTGGGCCGGAATGTCACCCGCTATGTGCCTGGCGATCGCTTGGCCGTGGCGCCCGACGTTCACTGCGGACTGTGCGCCTATTGCCGGCGGGGGATGTACAACCTGTGCCAGGATCTTCGTCTCGTCGGCGTCACCCCCGGCTATCCGGGCGGCATGGCCGAGAAGATGGTCCTGACCGACGAGATCCTGACCAACGGCATTGTTCACCCCATGCCCCCCGGCCTAGCATCCGCCAAGGGCGCCCTGGCGGAGCCGTGCAGCTCGGTCTTGGCTGCGCATCACAAGGCCGGGACCAGCCTGGGCGACGTGGTTGTGATTATGGGCGCCGGTCCGATCGGCTGTCTGCACCTGGCCATCGCCAAGGCGCGGGGAGCGGTGGTCGTCGTATCGGAGCCCAGCGAGCCACGTCGGGAGCTGGCCGCTCGCTTCCAGCCGGATGCTATGGTCGATCCGTTCCACGAGGACCTGGCCGCCCGTGTCCGGCAGTTGACCCACGGCTTGGGGGCCGACATTGTCGTGTGTGCCAATCCGGTGGCGGCCACGCAAACCCAGGCGGTCGAGATCGTGCGCAAGGCCGGCCGGGTGGTGTTGTTCGGGGGACTGCCGAAGGCGAATCCTATGGTCTCCCTGGACGCGAACCGCATTCACTACGGCGAGATCCAGGTGGTCGGGGCCTTTTCCTACCATCCCTCGTTTCACGAACTGGCTCTAGATTTCCTCGACCGGGGGCTCATCTGTGCCGACATGCTCATTACGCACACCTTCTCCCTCGACCGGATCGGGGAGGCGTTCGAAGTGGCGGCGAGCGGCCATGCCCTCAAGGTGATTGTGGCTGCGCAGCCAAGCTGAACGGGAAGGAAGAAGTGCATGATCGGAGCAGGTGTGATCGGCACCGGGTTTATTGGCCCAGCGCACATCGAAGCGCTACGCCGCCTGGGCAACGTCGAGGTGGTGGCTCTGGCCGAGTCGAGCCAGGCCACCGCCGACGTCAAGGCGCGGGCGCTGCACGTCTCCCGCGCCTACGGAGACTGGCGCGACCTTGTGCGCGATCCCGCCATCCAGGTGGTACACAACTGCACACCCAACAATTTGCACCACCAGATCGCCATGGCGACCATCGCCGCCGGCAAGCACATCGTCGCCGAGAAGCCGCTGGCCATGACCTCGACCGAGACGGGCGAATTGGTGCAAGCCCTGAGCGCCACCAACCTGGTCGGAGCGGTCTGTTTCAATTATCGAATGTATCCGCTGGTGCAGGAGGCTCGAGTGCGCGCGGCCGCCGGCGAGCTCGGCGAGCTACGGCTGATCCACGGCTGCTACCTGCAGGACTGGCTCCTGTACGACACCGACTACAACTGGCGGGTGGACGCCCGGCTGGCCGGGGCGTCGCGGGCCATGGCCGACATCGGTTCCCATTGGTGTGACCTGGCTCAGTTTGTCGCCCGTCGGCGCATCACCGCCGTCTGTGCTGACCTGGCCACATTCTTGTCCCGCCGACGGCGGCCGATGGGTGATGTTGAGACGTTTGCCGGCGCAGACCGGTCCGCGCTGGCGACAACGATCGAGGTTGACGTGGAGACCGAGGATTGTGGCAGTCTGCTGCTGGCCTTCGAGGGCGGCGCGCGGGGAAGTTGTATCATCTCTCAGATCAGCGCCGGACACAAGAACCACCTGCAGCTGGAAGTGGATGGCAGCCTTGGCAGCCTGGCCTGGAACCAGGAACAGCCGACCGAACTCTGGATGGGCCAGCGCGGTGGCCCGAATCGCCTGCTCCCCAAAGACCCGTCGCTCCTATCGGAGACGGCCCGGCGTTACGCGCACTACCCAGGCGGGCACGGCGAGGCGTACCCGGATAGCATCACAAACCTGCTGGCGCGGGTGTACGCCTTCATCGGCGAGGCACGAGACCCACGTCGGGAGGAGCCTGACTTTCCAAGTTTCGACGACGGCCACCGGTCGGCTTTGATCGTCGAGACGATCCTGGCAAGCCACAGAACGCGGGGCTGGATGCCGGTACCCTGACCCAATCTGGCCGGCAACTGGGCTCTCTCCCGGCCTACCCGGCAAGAGCCCCGCACCGTGACTCGGGCGAAGTGGGATGCTTGTCAAGTCAATAGATGATGTTGCCGAGCAATGGTCGGGGTCATAGTTGATGGTGCTGGCGAAGCGACAGCGGCGGACGAGGCAGGAGGGCCTGGAATAGGGTGCGCCGGATATCTTGGGATATGCCCGGCTTGGCCTTAGGAAGTTGGCTGAGGCGATCGAGGAGCGTCTTCACTTGAGCAGTTCGAGGGGATTGGTGGCGTGGCGCCGGTTCACCAAGGCAGCCTGACGCTCGATCGGCCGGGTTGCGGTGGTGCACAGGCGGTCGAAGGCGGGAAGCGGACGATCGTGGCGGCGTGTTGAACACTGCCGGGCTGATCACCGCGACGATCCCCCTGACCGAGATCCGCTAGGGGATCAGCACGTTGGGCAACCGCGAGGCGGTCAAGATCATCGTCATGCGATGACACTGAGAGATATTGCATGGACCAGGTTGGAACGCCACAGCAGATTCTAGCGGATGTGCGGATCAAAGAGGAGCGGGTCCACGCCTTCTTGGAGCGGGAGGGACTTGGTGCCTTGGTGATTGGCCGCCAGGACAATTTTGCCTGGGTCACGGGCGGCGGAGACAATCACATCGTTATCACCAGCGAGATGGGTGCCGGCTACCTGGTGATCGGCCGCGAGCGCAAGTGGCTGGTCACGTATTCGATGGACCGCCAGCGTTTCCTGGACGACTATGCAGCCAACCAGGGCTACGAGGTGGCCGCCCTGTACTGGTACCAGGGCTCGCCGGAGGACAAGATCCTTGATCTGACCCGGGGGATGAAGGTCGGGGCCGATTTTGCCCTCCCGGGTGCGCGGCGGTACGGGAAAGAGCTGGTGGACCTGCACTACCCGCTCAGCGACCTGGAGCTGGAGCGCTATCGCTGGATCGGCCAGGCGGTAGACGGCATCCTGACCGCGGTGGCCCATGACCTGCAGCCGGGCACGACGGAGCAGGAGATTGCAGCGCGGCTGCTATGCGATTACGCAACGGCAGGTTTCACCATCGACGTATTGCTGGTCGGCACGGACGAGCGCATCTCGCGCTATCGGCACACGGTGCCGACCAGCAAGCCCTTGGAGCGGTATGCCCTGTTGCACCCCGCGGCCAGGCGCTGGGGACTGCACGCCAACGTCACGCGTCTGCTGCATTTCGGAGAGCCACCAGCCGACATCCGGCGGGCGATGGACGCGGTTGCCATGGTCGGCGCCTCTGTGGCCACGATGCTCGCGCCGGGCGTGCGGTTTGCGGACATCCTGGAGGAAGAGATACGCCTGTATAAGAGATGCGGCTACCCCGCCGAGTGGCCCAATCACTTCCAGGGTGGCATCACCGGCTACACGTTGGCCGATCCGGTCCGCTGCCAAAACCCTGAGGCTCGTGTCGCCGAGCGCCAAGCCTACGACTACTTCCTTACTGTCACGGGAGCGAAGTTTGAGGAACTGACGCTCCTCACCGAAGACGGCGTCGAGATCGCATCGCTGGGGACAGGATGGCCGACACGGCTCGTGCAGACACCCAGACGGGACATCGTTGTCCCCGATGTCATGATTCGGTAGGGCGGCCTGCCACCTGAGATCAGAAGCAAGGGAGGACTCAGAATGAAGTTTTCGGTTTGCATCGAGATGATCTTCTTGGAGTACCCATTCCTACAACGGATTGAAAAAGCTGCGGCGGCTGGCTTCGATGCCATCGAGTTCTGGAACTGGGACAACAAGGACCTGCCCGCGATCCAGGCCGCAGTGCAAAGAGCAGGCATCGGCATTGCCTCATTCCAGGCCAACCTGCGCGGCACGCTGATTGACCCAGACCAAAGGGCCGCGTTTGTGGCTGGCGTCCAGCAATCGCTGGACAAGGCCAGAGAGATGGGCGTGAGGGCTCTCTTCCTCCTTACGGATGAGCTTGGGCCCGATCGCGGCGTTGCCCATCAGTTTCCCGGATTGTCCGAGGGGACCAAGCGGCAGAGTGTGTTGGAAGGACTCAAGGCGCTGGCTCCGCGGGCCGAGAAGGCAGGGGTCACGCTATCCTTGGAACCGCTCAACACGCTTGTCGATCACAAAGGTTATTGGCTCAGTCGCTCGAGGGCCGGCCTGGAGTTGGTGCGTGAGGTCAACAGTCCCAGTATCCGCCTCCTGTATGACATCTACCACATGCAAGTGACGGAGGGCAACTTGATTCAAACGCTGGTGAACAACTTGGACGCCATCGGGCACATCCATGTCGCCGATGTGCCGGGACGGCACGAGCCGGGCACGGGTGAGATCAACTACTCGCGCGTGTTTGCCGCTTTGCGCGAAGCAGGTTACACAGGCTTCGTTGGCATGGAGTTTGAACCGACGATCCCGTCTGAGAAGGCCGCCGCTGAAGCACTCGCATTGGCCAAGGGCTAGCGAGAAGATCCTGTCATGGAGGTATCTGTGGACATCCCGAAAGAGACTCTCCTGCTGATGTATGAGCGGATGCTGAAGATCCGCCATTTCGAAAACCGGGTCAAGGATCTGTTCGCTGGTGGCGAACTCCCGGGGTTTGTGCACCTCTACCTGGGCGAAGAGGCCGTTGCCAGCGGCGCGTGTGCAGCGCTTGAGGATGGAGACTACATTACGAGCACGCACCGGGGCCATGGGCACATCATCGCCAAAGGCGGCGAGATGAAGTACATGATGGCCGAGCTGTTCGGTAAGGCCACCGGCTACAACAAGGGCAAGGGGGGCTCAATGCACATTGCCTGCCCCGAACTCGGTGTTCTGGGCGCGAATGGCATTGTGGGGGCAGGAATACCGCTGGCGACAGGCGCGGCCCTGGCCGCGAAGTACCGGAAGTCGGGCCAGGTGGTCATCTGTTTCTTTGGAGATGGCGCCTCGAACGAGGGCATGTTCCACGAGTCTTTAAACATCGCCGGCGCCTTTGATTTGCCCGTCATCTACGTATGCGAGAACAACCTGTATGCCGTCGGCACTCGCCAGAGCGAAGTGCGCAAAGTCGAGGACATTGCCGACAGAGCAACCGGCTACGGCATGCCGGGCCTGGTGATCGACGGCAATGATGTCATCGCCGTGTACGAGGCTGTGAAGGAAGCGGTGAGGCGAGCCAGGGCAGGTGATGGGCCGACGCTGATTGAGTGCAAGACCTACCGCTGGCGGGGGCACTTTGAAGGCGAAGTCGACAATTACCGCCTTCCAGAGGAAGTCAAGGCTTGGATCAAGCGAGAGCCACTCGCGCCGTACCGGAAGCTTCTGCTTGACCAGGGAGTGCTCAACGAAGAGAAAGCCCAGGCCATGGAACAACGAGTGATCGCAGAGTTGGAAGAGGCCGTCGGATTCGCGCGGCAAAGCCCGCTGCCGAAACCCGAAACGGCGATGGAGGGCCTGTGGGCCTGAGGCTCACGGCCAAACTCGTGAGGCGTTGTGGGGTAGCCGGACTCGCCGGGTCGTTCATGTGGCTCAAGCGCGCGTACAAAGGAGAACACGATGAGGCAGATATTCTACAACCAGGCCATCGCAGAAGCCCTGGCCGAGGAAATGCGCCGAGACCCTCTCGTAGCCGTGTGGGGAATTGACATCGGGCCATATGGCGGGGCGAACGCCGCAACGAAGGGTCTCTTCGAGGAGTTCGGCGCCAGTCGGGTGATCGACATGCCTGTCTCAGAACTGGGGTATGTAGGTCTGGGCGTGGGCGCGGCGGCGGCCGGCATCCGGCCCGTTGTTGAACTGCAGTTTTCTGATTGGATCACCCTCGCTTCTGAGATGCTAATCAATCAGGCGGCGAAAATGCGTTACATGTTCGGCGGCACCCTCGAGATACCGATGGTGTTGCGTGCACCCGTGGGCGGCTATCTTTCTGCCGGCGCACAACACTCGAATAGTTTCGAGTCGATCTTCTCCTTCGTCCCTGGTTTGAAGGTCGTAATGCCCGCCACGCCGTATGACGCCAAGGGGTTGCTAAAGAGCGCCATCCGCGATAACAACCCGGTCATCTTCTTCGAGCATAAGAAGCTGTATGGCATGAAGGGAGAGGTGCCTGACGAGGAATACACCATCCCGCTGGGCAAGGCCGAGGTGAAGCGAACAGGGAGCAACGTGACGATCGTCACCTATGCTTACATGGTCGGCATGTGCCTTGCGGCCGCAGTGAAACTAGCCGCGGAAGGTGTAGATGTCGAGGTCATTGATCTACGTACGATCGACCCAATGGACGAAGAGGCGATCCTGGCTTCGGTGAGGAAGACCGGTCACCTGGTTGTAGTCCAGGAGACTTGGCGCCATTGCAGCGTCAGCTCGGAAGTGTCGGCAGTCGTAGCCGAGAAGGCGCTGGACTATCTGGAGTCTCCGATAGTGCGTGTGACAGCTCAGGATGTGCCCGTACCCTTCAGCCCGGTGCTTGAAAGTGCTGTCCTCCCCAAGGAGCAGGACATTGTCGACGCTGTGCACCGGGTGCTGGAGCGCGCGCCTGGGTAGAAGGGGTCCATCCCTGAGGTCGAGTCAACCGCAACAGAAGGACGATTCATCATCCCTTGGACTAAGGAGGGACAGGGTGCGACTACTTGAGAACAAGGTGGCTATCGTGACAGGGGCAGCCCAAGGCATTGGGCTGGCCATTGCCGAAGCCTATGCCGAACATGGTGCAGATGTGGTGCTGGCCGACGTCCAGCTTGCCAAAGTAGAAAATGCTGCAGAAAGTCTCGCGAATAGAACCGGCAGCCGGACGATGGCCGTGAGCCTAGACGTGACCGAAAGGGCGCAGGTGGAAGCCGCTCTCGACCAGACGGTCACAAAGTTTGGACGACTGGACATCATGGTCTGCAACGCAGGTATCCACCGGCCGCATCTTGTCGTCGACTTCCCTGAGGAAGACTGGGACGCTGTCTTTGCAGTGAATGTCAAGGGGACGATGTTGTGCTCTCAGGCAGCTGCCCGGGCAATGATACGGCAAGGGGAGGGGGGTTGCATCATTATCATGTCGTCGGCTTCGGGCATGAAGCCTGACAGTCAGGGAGCGGCCTACTGCGCCTCCAAGTCGGCCCAGATCGGCTTCATGCGCGTGTTGGCGCTTGAATTGGGCCCGTCTGGGATTCGGGCAAATGCCATTCTACCTGGTGCTACAGACACACCCCTGCTACGCAAGTTGTTCGAGGAGGTGCCTGGGTTAGAACAGCTATTGCGAGAGAGGACGCCGCTTGGCAAGATCGCCACCCCAGGCGATCAAGCCAACGCCGCCGTCTTCCTGGCGTCTGATCTCGCTAGCCATATCACCGGAGAGCATCTGGTGGTCTCCGGTGGTGAATTCATGGCAGCGTAGAAGAAAGGATGGGAAGATGAGGGACGCCAAGACCATGTTGGCTGTTCATTTCCCGGGGCGTGGCGCTATCTCGCTTGATGAGATACCGATCCCTGAACCCAGGGGCCAGCTGGTGCTGGTGCGTGTCAAAGCTGCGGCGATATGCGGAACCGACCGTGAAAACCTTGTTGGCGAGGGGCAGTCAAGAGTGCCCGGTCACGAAAGCGCCGGCCAGGTGGCAGCTGTGGACAAACCAGCCAGGGTGAAGGTTGGCGATCGCGTGGGGATCAACTGCCACATAACATGTGGCAGGTGCGAGCACTGTCTCCGGGGAGACCTCTATTTCTGCCCAGAACTCAGAATCGTGGGTATGGACATCGATGGTGGGTTCGCGGAGTATGCCCTCGTGCCAGAGAGCTGCTGCATGGTCCTGCCGGATGACATCTCTTTCGAGGCGGGGTCCCTGCTCATGGATGTGGTGGGGACAGCCTTCCGGGGCGTCAAGCGAGGGGATCCCCTGCCGGGAGGAAAAGTCGCCATATGGGGAGCCGGACCCATAGGCCTCTCCGCTCTCCTATGTGCGCGATGGTTTGGGGCTGAGGTGGCGAGCGTCGACCTCAGCGAATACCGCCTGGGGATGGCCAAGGACCTTGGGGCCGATACGGTCCTGAATCCAGAGAAGGTCGATATCATCGAGGCACTCATGAGGTGGACTGGCGGAAGAGGGCTCGACATCGCCTACGAGTGTTCCGGAAACGAGGCATCCATTCACCAGGGCTTGTCCGCGTTGAAGAAGCGCGGCAAGCTGGGCATCATCGGCGTCAGCCACAGCCTGAGTCTTAATCCGTGGGAACAACTCATCTGCCAGGAAACGACCATCTATGGCTCGCGGAACTTCACCCTGCCCATGTTTGATGAGATGATTGCCATGGTCCGGCAAGGTGTTCCGGTTGAGAAGATCGTTACGCATCGTTTCCTGCTGGAAGAGGCTGAGAAGGCTTTCGAGGTCTTCCGTTCATCAGAGTGCGGCAAGATCATCTTCACATGTTGAGGCTGCATGAGCCAGGGGATCCACATACCTTCCCGTAACGCGTTCGCGATGACAACTCGGCGACTCGGCACCGCAGAGAGGGAAGCTGAACATTGAGCTTCGTCGGCATCATCCCCAACCCGGCATCGGGCAAAGATATCCGGCGAGTTGCAGCGCACGCCTTTGTGGTGGGAAACCGCGAGAAGGCGAACATAGTGGGGCGCATGCTCATTGGCCTCCACGCCGCCGGGGTGAGGGATGTCCGGATCATGCCCGATGGTTTCGGCATTGGGTATTGCGCCATGCACGAGTTGCATAGACGGTGGCCCGAGGTCGTTTCAGGGGTGAGTATCCTCGACATGGACTTCGTTGGGGCCTGGGATGACTCGGTTCTAGCCGCTACACTCCTGAGGAAGCAGGGTGCGGGGTGCATTATCACGCTAGGGGGTGATGGGACGGTACGTGATGTTGCCAAAGCTTGCGCCGATACTCCAATCTTGCCTGTCTCGACTGGCACGAACAATGTGATGCCCCGCTTCATCGAAGGCACGATTGCTGGTCTGGCTGCCGGATTCATGACGCTTCAGGGTAAGGGGGCTCTGGAAGAGTTGTGCCTCCGTGCGAAGCGGATCGACATTATTGTTAATGGCCAAGTTGTGGACTTGGCTCTCGTCGATGTGGCTGTGGTGGCGGGCTCATTTGCTGGCGCGAGGGCTGTCTGGCAAGTCGACATGCTACGGCAGGTTGCGGTCACAAGTGCGTCACCTGTGAGTCTGGGCCTATCGTCCATTGTCGGTTTGCTTCACCCTATCGCTGGCCACGACGCGTTTGGCGCGATGGTGTCAGTCGGACCTGAGGGCCACGCACAGACCGTGCGCGCCCCGGTGGGCCCAGGGCTGATAGCAAGTGTGCCTATCCGGGAATTAAGCATCATGGTGCCTGGCCGCCCATACCCAGTTGTCCCAGAGCGGCCGCTCCAGTTGGCGTTGGATGGCGAGCGCAAGATAGGACTGCGCTCAGGCGATGAAGCCTCCCTCATGCTCAGAACCGATGGTCCGTGGATCGTGGACGTCGATCGGGTAATGCGGAGAGCAGCCCACAACAAACATTTCGTTTCATAGCAGCTAGGCCGTGCCTGGCGGAGGGTTCTATGGCCGTGCAAGTTGTAATGCCCAAATTGGGCTTGAACATGACCGAAGGTACCGTTGTCCAATGGCTAAAGAGGGAGGGCGACCGAGTCGAACGGGGCGAGCCCCTTTTCGTTCTCGAGACAGACAAGACAACTATGGAGGCAGAAGCACAGGCCTCCGGCGTTTTGGGGAGAATCCTTGCCGCAGCAGGGGAGACGGTGCCGGTTGCGACGGTCGTCGCGATCATCGTCGCAGAGGGCGAATTGATACCGGAGACTCTTGCCTTCGCGCCGCCGATCCGGACTGCAAGGGAATCGACCGCAGAAGCCGCGGCCAGGCCCCAGGAAGAGATGAAACCAGAACTTGTCTCCGAGACTCGTGTGCTGGCATCACCGGTGGCCAAGCGCCTGGCGCGGGAGCAGGGGATAGATTTCTCCACAATCCCTGGCACCGGTCTCGGAGGACGCATCACCCAGGAGGACGTTGAGCGTGTCATTGCGGCGAAGCAGGCCAAGGTTGTTGAGCCGGCCGGCGTGGAGGTAATCCGCGTGAAAGGCGTTCGGGCCGTCATAGCCGAACGAATGATGCAAAGCGTCCGCAACACCGCCCAGGTCACGCTCCACATGGATGCGGATGCGGGCAGCCTTGTTGCCTATCGCAGCAGGTTGAAGGCGGAAGACGAGGCTTCAGGGGGGGAAGCGCGCAGCTACAACGCGGTCCTGATTTCGCTTGTCGCCAGGGCGCTGCGTGAGCATCCCTACATGAATGCCACCGCAGTGGGCCACACGATCCAGCTCCTCGACGAGGTGAACGTTGGCCTGGCGGTAGACACTGAGCGCGGACTGCTCGTCGTCGTGGTTCGCAGCGCCGACAAGAAATCCATCGCCAACATCGCCGAAGAGCTTTCAGGCCTCTCGCAACGTGCCCAAGTTGGCACGAGCATGCCGGATGATCTGACCGGTGGCACCTTCACCGTGACCAACCTGGGGATGTTCGATATTGAAGCCTTCACGCCGATCATCAATCCACCTGAGATGGGCGTCCTGGGCATCGGCCGGATCATGCAGAAACCAGTCGTGCGTTCGGGGCAAATCATGATAAGGCAAGTGATCAGTCTTAGCCTGACGTTCGACCACCGCTGGGTAGATGGTGCTCCGGCAGCGCGCTTCCTGCAGTTCATTAGGGACTCAGTCGAGCAGCTTGAGTGAAGGGGCGGTGGTTTCAAGCAGCCTGTATCGTGTCAGCGAGAGTGGGACAAGTCGGGGCTCCCAGCTAAGACACGCTTCTTCGGCCTCGGCGGTCACCCCGGACGTACCTGGGGTCAGGCGGCTGCCCGCGGAACTTGGGTGTGCTGACGGCGCCGCGCCCGAGGACTCCTTGCGCGTGACCCGGCGGATCGTCCGGACGGCGGCTTCTACACCCTCCTTCTTCTCAGCCACTCTGCCTCCCGCTTCGCTATACCAGGGGTGAGAAGTGTGTCTTAGCAAGTCGCTCTTGATGTCCCATTGGGTCTGACGACATACGCCTCTTAGGATCTCCTCAGGCCTGGTGAGAGCGGAATCCACTGCCTATACCCGTAAGGTCCGCGGTCAGCGCGGGCGAGACCCCCGGAAGAAACCGTAGTCCTCACGGTTCCCTCCGCGGGCTAACCATGAGGACAGCGGTGTCGATCTGGTGGGCGCGAGAGGGCTCGAACCCCGTTCGGGCCGGCGCCCGCCGCCCCTTTCGCTTTGCTCAAGGGATCTTCGAGGGCGAACGGCCCTTGACCTCACGGATGTGAACCTACATTCTCGAGCGTGGCGCTCCCCTGTACTTGAGCCGCCTCCGCTTGCCTGCACTCTCGGCCACTTCATGCCTGCAATCTGCACTTTCGGCCACATTATGCCTCTAGTGGGTGCCTCGGCCTCGCGTCCGGGCACTGTTCCTCTGCGGGAGATTGATACTTGGCGGCCACTTTATGGTTGTCGGCCCGGCCGCCTTATCCTTGCAGTCACAGATGGGGCCGAGGGGTGGGGGGTTGACCGCACCCCATAGCTTTGAGTAGAATTACTCCGAGTACTGAGTAATCTATTGATGGCCTTCATCCGCCCTCAGGCCGCCATCCTTGCCCGCAGGCTCAAGGAACCACGGCGATTCCTTCAGGCCGTTGTGGGCCCGCACCAGGTGGGCAAGACAACCCTCGTACAGCAAGTCACGGACGCATCGGGCCTGCCGACGCGCTTCGCCAGCGCCGATGACCCCAGCCTACGCAGTTTGTCCTGGATCGGGCAGCAGTGGGAGGCGGCGCGCCTCGAGGCGCGGGACGCCGGCCGGCGCGGGGCTGTCCTCGCCCTGGATGAGATCCACAAGATTCCCGGCTGGTCCGAGTCGGTCAAGCGCCTGTGGGACGAGGACACGCGTGCCCATCGACCGCTCAGGGTGATCCTCCTCGGCTCGGCGCCTCTCCTCATGCAGCGAGGCCTGACGGAAAGCCTGGCCGGGCGATTCGAAGTCGTCCGCCTGCCCCACTGGTCACTGGGCGAGATGCGAGATGCGTTCGGGTGGTCGCTCGACGAGTACCTGTTCTACGGCGGCTATCCGGGTGCGGCGCCCCTCATTCGAGACCCCGCTCGGT